>Ga0207655_1000831_pt1 | contig 33294 bp, 23 predicted proteins | sample KBSM44metaG_FD_184398 | JGI IMG/M metagenome (GOLD analysis project Ga0207655, IMG submission 184398) | Miscanthus rhizosphere microbial communities from Kellogg Biological Station, Michigan, USA - KBS M4-4 metaG (SPAdes) (version 2) | ecosystem: Host-associated > Plants > Roots > Rhizosphere >... | reverse complement strand
ATAACACCAGGATCGCAATTTTTACTATTCAGGCCGCATGAGCACATTCAAACCATTAAAAGCACTCACATCGCGTCGTCAGGTTCTCAAAGCGGGGCTGGCGGCCTTAACGTTAACGGGCATCGCTAAGCAGGCTCAGGCTAAAGACGAGAGCACGCTTAAAACCAGTAACGGACACAGTAAACCCAAAGCCAGGAAGCCGGGGGCGAAGCGCCTGGTGATGCTCGACCCGGGCCACGGCGGCATTGATACCGGCGCCATCGGCAGAAACGGTTCGAAAGAAAAACACGTCGTGCTGGCGATTGCAAAAAATGTGCGATCGATTTTACGCAGCAACGGCATTGACGCCCGTCTGACGCGCTCTGGCGATACCTTCATTCCGCTGTACGACCGCGTGGAGATTGCCCATAAGCACGGCGCGGATCTGTTTATGTCGATTCACGCCGACGGCTTTACCAACCCGTCGGCGGCGGGCGCGTCGGTGTTTGCGCTTTCCAACCGCGGCGCCAGTAGCGCCATGGCAAAATACCTCTCCGATCGCGAAAACCGCGCGGATGAAGTCGCCGGGAAGAAAGCCACCGACAAAGACCATCTGCTGCAGCAGGTGCTGTTTGACCTGGTGCAGACGGACACCATCAAGAACAGCCTGACGCTCGGGTCGCATATTCTGAAGAAGATTAAGCCGGTGCACCGCCTGCACAGTAAAGGCACGGAACAGGCGGCGTTTGTGGTGCTGAAATCCCCGTCGATTCCGTCGGTGCTGGTGGAAACCTCCTTTATCACCAACCCGGAAGAGGAGCGTCTGCTCGGCACCACGGCGTTTCGCCAGAAGATCGCCAACGCGATTGCCTCCGGTATCATCAGCTACTTCAACTGGTTCGATAACCAGAAAGCGCACTCCAGGAAACGTTAATGAAACCCAATGCACAGCTGGTCAAAACCTTCCTGCTGCAGCTGCAGGATGACATTTGCCAAAAACTGGCCGCCGCAGACGGCGGTGAATTCCAGGAAGATAGCTGGCAGCGCGAAGCGGGCGGCGGCGGGCGCAGCCGCGTGCTGCGCAACGGCGGCATCTTCGAGCAGGCGGGCGTGAATTTTTCCCACGTTCACGGCGACGCGATGCCTGCGTCTGCGACGGCGCATCGCCCTGAGCTGGCAGGCCGCAGCTTCGAGGCGATGGGCGTCTCGCTGGTGGTGCATCCTCACAGCCCGTTTGTGCCGACCAGCCACGCCAACGTGCGCTTTTTCATAGCGGAAAAGCCCGGCGCCGATCCGGTCTGGTGGTTTGGCGGCGGTTTTGACCTCACGCCCTACTACGGCTTCGAAGAGGACGCCGTGCACTGGCACACCACCGCGCGAGACATTTGCCTGCCGTTTGGCGAGGACGTCTACCCGAAATTTAAAAAATGGTGCGATGACTATTTCTACCTGAAGCACCGGGACGAGCAGCGCGGCATCGGCGGGCTGTTCTTTGACGATCTCAACACGCCCGATTTTGATACCGCGTTCAGCTTTATGCGCGCGGTGGGTGAAGGCTACACCGACGCGTACCTGCCCATCGTTGAGCGCCGCAAAAACACCGACTACGGCGTGCGCGAGCGTGAGTTCCAGCTTTACCGCCGCGGGCGGTACGTGGAGTTTAACCTGGTGTGGGATCGCGGGACGCTGTTCGGCCTGCAGACCGGCGGACGCACGGAGTCGATTTTAATGTCGATGCCGCCGCTGGTGCGCTGGGAATACAGCTACGAACCAAAAGAAGGCAGCCCGGAGGCTGCCTTGAGAGAGTTTATTCAGGTTCGGGACTGGGTGTAACCCTTGACCCTTACCCCTCACCCCGGCCCTCTCCCCAAAGGGGCGAGGGTGAAAAGACGGCTCGGAGCAGTCCCCTCTCCCCTCAGGGGAGAGGGTTAGGGTGAGGGGTAGGGTTAATTACAGAGGCTGCGTCTGCGCCTCAACCACCGCCAGCGCCACCATGTTCACGATACGGCGCACCGAGGCAATCGGCGTTAGCACATGCACCGGCTTCGCCACCCCCATCAGCACCGGCCCCACGGTTACCCCTTCAGAACTGGAGACGCGCAGCAGGTTATAGCTGATACGCGCCGCCTCCACGTTTGGCATGATCAGCACGTTCGCCGAGCCTTTCAGCGGGCTGTCCGGCATGCGCTCATTACGGATGCTCTCCACCAGCGCGGCATCGCCATGCATCTCGCCGTCAATCATCAGCTCCGGCGCACGCTCGCGCACCAGCTCCAGCGTCTGACGCATTTTGCAGGCCGCCGGGGATTTAGACGAACCGAAGTTAGAGTGCGACAGCAGCGCCACCTTCGGCTCAATGCCAAAGCGACGCACGGTTTCCGCCGCCATCACGGCGATCTCCGCCAGCTGTTCCGGGGTCGGATCGTCGTTAACGTAGGTATCGGCAATAAAGGTGTTGCCGCTCGGCAGCAGCAGCGCGTTCATCGCCCCGGCGGTATGAACGCCTTCACGATAGCCGAAGATCTCCTGCACCACGCTAAAGTGCTCGTGGTAATCGCCGATGGTGCCGCAGATCAGCGCATCCGCTTCGCCGCGATGCACCATGATCGCGCCGATCACCGTGGTGTTACTGATGACCGCTTTCTGCGCCTGCTCCTGGGTGATCCCGCGACGCTTCATGATCGCGTAGTACTCGTTCCAGTACTCCTTAAAGCGCGGATCGGATTCGTTGTTAACGATCTCAAAGTCTACGCCCGGCTTGATCTGCAGCCCCAGCTTTTGGATACGCATCTCAATCACGCTCGGACGACCAATCAGGATCGGCTTCGCCAGGCCTAAGGTGATCAGCTCCTGCGTCGCGTGCAGCACGCGCGCCTCTTCCCCTTCCGCCAGCACCACGCGCTTCGCGTCGGCACGCGCCTGAGAGAAGATCGGCTTCATAAACAGGTTGGTTTTGTAGACAAACTCGGTGAGCTTATCGACGTAGGCGTCGAAGTCCTGAATCGGACGCGTCGCCACGCCGGAGTCCATCGCCGCCTTCGCCACCGCCGGTGCAATTTTGACAATCAGGCGCGGGTCGAACGGTTTTGGAATAATATAGTCCGGGCCAAAGCTCAGGTCCTGGTCGCCGTAGGCGGAGGCCACCACTTCGCTCTGCTCGGCGTGCGCCAGCTCGGCGATGGCGTGAACGGCGGCGAGCTTCATCTCTTCGTTGATCGCCGTTGCGCCGACGTCCAGCGCCCCGCGGAAGATGAACGGGAAGCAAAGCACGTTATTCACCTGGTTCGGATAGTCCGAACGGCCGGTACAGATGATGGCGTCTTCACGCACCGCTTTCGCCAGCGGCGGCAGGATTTCCGGCTCCGGGTTCGCCAGGGCCAGGATCATTGGCGCACGCGCCATCTTCTTGACCATCTCCTGGGTCAGCACCTTCGGGCCGGAACAGCCGAGGAAGATATCCGCGCCGTCAATGACGTCCTCAAGCGTGCGTTTGCCGTCGTCTTCTACCGCGTACGCCGCCTTGGTTTCCGCCATGTTCGGCTCGCGGTCTTTATAGATAACGCCTTTGGAGTCGCAGACCACGATGTTGTGTTTCTGCATCCCCAGCGCCACCAGCAGGTTCATACAGGCAATCGCCGCCGCGCCCGCGCCGGAGACCACCATGCGCACGTCGGAGAGGTTTTTCTCGACTACGCGCAGGCCGTTGAGAATGGCGGCGGTGCTGATGATCGCCGTGCCGTGCTGGTCATCATGGAACACGGGAATGTTCATGCGCTCGCGCAGCTTCTGCTCGATATAGAAACATTCCGGCGCTTTGATGTCTTCCAGGTTGATGCCGCCGAAGGTCGGCTCCAGCGCGGCCACCACGTTGATGAATTTATCGGGATCCAGTTCGTCCACTTCGATATCGAACACGTCGATACCGGCGAATTTCTTAAACAGAACGCCCTTCCCTTCCATCACCGGCTTACCGGCCAGCGCGCCGATATTACCTAATCCCAGCACCGCCGTGCCGTTAGAGATCACCGCCACCAGGTTGCCGCGCGCGGTGTATTTATAGGCGGCGAGCGGGTCTTTTTCGATCTCAAGACACGGGGCTGCTACGCCCGGCGAGTAGGCCAGCGCCAGATCGCGCTGGGTTGCCAGCGGCTTGGTGGGGGAAACCTGGATTTTACCCGGGACAGGAAACTCGTGAAAATCGAGGGCACTCTGCTTCAACTGCTCATCCATCTTATTTTTCCTTTCACGTATCGGTCAAAAAGGGTGATGTTGACGTTCCTATGCACACCCTGGCGTGCCGCATAGTATCGCCGCAGGCGGCCCCCTAAACTTTGAAGGCTGCCAAACTCTCACCATTGCGGAGCAAAAATTGTTATCAATTTATAACATCCATGTTACCCGTCTCAGAAAGCAATGCCTCCCCCGTCTGCTATGCTTTTTTGTTAAGTCCATCATGATTTTCGCAGAAGTGTGAACTAACGCACTCGACTAACTCTTTTATTTCCAAGGAGTAATTATTTATGAACCAGCTAGACGGCATCAAACAATTCACCACCGTGGTCGCCGACAGCGGCGATATCGAGTCCATTCGGCACTATCAGCCCGAAGATGCGACCACTAACCCGTCGCTGCTGCTAAAGGCAGCGGGGCTTGCCCATTTTAGTCATCTGATTGATGACGCCATTGCCTACGGTAAACAACGCGGCAAGACGCAGGAGCAGCAGGTCGCCGAGGCCAGCGACAAGCTGGCGGTCAATTTCGGTGCGGAAATTCTGAAAAGCATTCCTGGTCGCGTCTCGACCGAAGTGGACGCCCGCCTCTCGTTCGACCAGGAGAAAAGTATTAACAAAGCTCGTCACCTGGTCGAACTCTACCAGGAGCAGGGGATCGATAAATCACGCATTCTGATTAAGCTCGCATCGACGTGGGAAGGCATCCGCGCGGCGGAAGTGCTGGAAAAAGAGGGTATCCACTGCAACCTCACGCTGCTGTTCTCCTTTGCGCAGGCGCGCGCCTGCGCCGAAGCAGGCGTGTTCCTCATCTCGCCTTTCGTTGGGCGCATTTACGACTGGTATCAGGCCAAACAGCCGATGGACCCCTACGTGGTGGAAGAAGATCCCGGCGTGAAGTCGGTGCGTAATATCTACGACTACTTCAAACAGCACCGCTACCAGACCATCGTAATGGGGGCGAGCTTCCGCCGCACCGAGCAGATCCTGGCGCTGGCAGGGTGCGATCGCCTGACCATCTCCCCTGACCTCCTGAAAAAGCTGCAGGAGAGCGACGAAACGGTGATCCGCAAGCTGGTGCCGACCTCTACCGTATTGCCAAAACCCAAAGCCATGACGGAAGCAGAGTTCCGCTGGGAGCATAATCAGGACGCAATGGCCGTTGAGAAACTGGCGGACGGCATCCGCCAGTTCGCCGTCGATCAGCGCAAACTTGAAGACCTTCTCGCCGCCAAACTTTAACCTTGCCACGGAGTGAACTATGTCCCGTAAAGAGCTAGCCAACGCCATTCGCGCCCTCAGCATGGATGCCGTGCAAAAAGCCAATTCCGGCCATCCCGGCGCCCCAATGGGCATGGCCGACATTGCCGAAGTGCTGTGGAACGACTTCCTCAAGCACAACCCGAACGATCCCACCTGGTACGATCGCGACCGTTTTATTCTCTCTAACGGCCACGCCTCGATGCTGCTCTACAGCCTGCTGCATCTCTCCGGCTACGATCTGCCGCTTGAGGAGATTAAAAACTTCCGCCAGCTGCACTCCAAAACGCCGGGCCACCCGGAGATCGGCTATACGCCCGGCGTAGAAACCACCACCGGGCCGCTGGGTCAGGGCTTAGCCAACGCGGTCGGGCTGGCGATTGCCGAACGCACGCTGGCGGCGCAGTTTAACCAGCCGGAACATGAGATTGTCGATCATTACACCTACGTGTTTATGGGTGACGGCTGCCTGATGGAGGGGATCTCCCACGAGGTCTGCTCGCTGGCAGGCACGCTGGGGCTGGGCAAGCTGATCGGCTTTTACGATCACAACGGCATCTCTATCGACGGGGAAACCGAAGGCTGGTTTACCGACGACACGGCAAAACGCTTTGAGGCCTACCACTGGCACGTGGTGCATGAGATCGACGGGCACGACCCGGAGGCGGTGAAGAGAGCGATTCAGGAAGCGCAGAGCGTGAAGGACAAACCGTCCCTGATTATCTGCCGCACCACCATCGGCTTTGGCTCCCCGAACAAGGCGGGCAAAGAAGAGGCGCACGGCGCGGCGCTAGGTGAAGAGGAAGTGGCACTGACCCGCCAGAAGCTGGGCTGGAAATATCCTGCCTTTGAAATTCCGAAGGAGATCTACCGGGCGTGGGACGCGCGTGAAGAGGGCGAGAAGGCCCAGCATAGCTGGAACGAGAAGTTTGCCGCCTATAAGAAAGCGCATCCTGATCTGGCCGCCGAGTTTTCCCGCCGCATGAGCGGGGGTTTGCCAGAGGATTGGGAAGCGAAAACCCAGGCATTGATTGAAGATCTCCAGTCCAACCCGGCGAAAATTGCCACCCGCAAGGCGTCGCAAAACACCCTCAACGCGATCGGCCCTATCCTGCCGGAACTGCTAGGCGGCTCTGCTGACCTTGCCCCGAGCAACCTGACCATCTGGTCCGGCTCAAAATCGCTGAAAGAGGATATAGCCGGGAACTACATCCACTACGGCGTGCGCGAGTTTGGCATGACGGCTATTGCCAACGGCATCGCCCACCACGGTGGATTTGTGCCCTATACCGCCACCTTCCTGATGTTCGTCGAGTACGCCCGAAACGCGGCGCGCATGGCGGCGCTGATGAAGGCGCGGCAGATTATGGTGTACACCCACGATTCCATCGGGCTGGGCGAGGATGGGCCAACGCATCAGGCCGTCGAGCAGCTGGCAAGCCTGCGCCTGACGCCCAACTTCAGCACCTGGCGTCCGTGCGATCAGGTAGAGGCCGCAGTGGGCTGGAAGCTGGCGGTGGAGCGTCATAACGGACCGACCGCGCTGATCCTGTCGCGTCAGAACCTGGCGCAGATTGAGCGTACCCCGGAGCAGGTGAAAAACATCGCCCGCGGTGGTTACATCCTGAAAGACAGCGGCGGCAAGCCGGACGTGATCCTGATTGCCACCGGCTCCGAAATCGAGATCGCCGTTAAAGCGGCGGAAAAGCTGACCGCCGAAGGTCACGCGGTGCGCGTGGTGTCATTGCCTTCCACGGACATCTTCGACGCGCAGGACGAGGCGTACCGGGAATCGGTTCTGCCTTCTAACGTCGCGGCGCGCGTGGCGGTAGAGGCCGGGATTGCCGACTACTGGTACAAGTACGTCGGGCTAAAAGGGGCAATCGTCGGGATGCGCGGCTACGGTGAATCGGCGCCTGCCGACAAGCTGTTCCCGTACTTCGGCTTTACCGTTGAGAACGTGGTGGAGAAGGCGCTGAGCGTGATCTAGTGCGGCCTCCGCTGCCGGGTGGCGCTGTCGCTTACCTGGCCTACAAAAATGGGGTGGCTTTGCCACCCTTTTTTATACAACCCGTACACCCGCCGCCATCGCCCGCTCCGGCGTTAACAGCACGCTTTCGCTGGCGTCATCGGTTTCCGCACAGAGCAGCATGCATTCGGACGTTTCGCCGCGCATTTTGGCTTTCGCCAGATTGCACAGCACCACCACCGTTTTCCCCATCAGCTCCTCCTCCCGGTAGTAAGGCACCAGGCTGGTGACCGTTTGCAGCGTTTTGCCGCCCACCTCGATCTGCGCGATGTAGAGCTTATCGGCGTTGGCGTGACGCTTAACGTCGATTATTTTTCCCGTGCGGATCTCCAGCTTTGCAAAGTCATCATAGGCAATCGTGTCCATACTCTCTCCTTAGTAAAATTTTACTAAATATTAGCACGGTATTTGCGGGAAGCAATGGGCAGGATATTTAGTAAAAACTGATGCATGTCCTGGCTCATCCTTTACAATGGGTTATCACGTGGGGAATAAGGACAAACATGGCAACGCTCAAAGACATCGCGACGGAGGCTGGCGTTTCGCTGGCGACGGTATCCCGGGTTTTAAACGATGACCCAACGTTGAACGTAAAAGAAGAGACCAAACACCGCATTCTGGAGATCGCTGAAAAGCTGGAGTATAAGAGCACAACGTCCCGCAAAATGCAGTCTGCCGCGGTGGGTCAGCAGCACATTCTGGCACTCTATAGCTACCAGCAAGAGCTGGAAATTAACGACCCTTACTACCTTGCCATCCGCCACGGCATTGAGACGCAGTGTGAAAAGCTCGGCGTTGAGCTGAGCAACTGCTACGCCAATGCTACCCTGCCGGAAGGGAGAAAACTCACCGGCGTGTTGATTGTGGGCAAGCCCTCTTCCGCCGTCCTGCGCGCTGCGACGGCGTTAACGGATAACATCTGCTTTATCGATTTTCACGAACCGGGCAGCGAGTACGATTCCGTGGACATTGACCTGTCGCGGATCAGCAAACAAATCATTGATTTCTTTATCGCTCAGAACGTTAAGCGCATAGGTTTTATCGGCGGAGAGGATGAACCCGGCAAAGCCGATATCCGCGAAGCGGCCTTTGTCGAGTACGGGCAGCTGAAGGGCGTGGTCTCAGAACAGGACATCTGGCGCGGCGGTTTTTCCAGCTCCTCCGGTTACGAGCTGGCAAAAACGATGCTGGCGCAGGAAAGCTGGCCCGCTGCGCTGTTTGTAGCATCCGACTCGATAGCCATCGGCGTATTGCGCGCAATCCACGAGAAGGGGCTTTCCATCCCTCAGGACATTTCGCTCATTAGCGTCAACGATATCCCGACCGCCCGCTTCACCTTCCCGCCCCTCTCCACGGTGCGCATTCACTCTGAAATGATGGGCAGCCAGGGCGTTAACCTGCTGCTGGAAAAATCCCGCGATGGCCGGGCGCTGCCGCTGCAGGTCTTCGTGCCTAGCGTGCTAAAACTGCGCGGCACCACGCGCTAATATCCCTCCTCAATTTCTCTGCCGGGCATGCCCGGCATTTTTTTATTTCGTGATCGAGTTAAAGCAAATCAGTTTTACTGATTTTATTTAGTAAAATATTTACTAAAATCCCCAGCAATGATGTTTTACCCCTACAGGGAGATCGCATGAATCGCTGGGAAAATATTCAACTTACGCACGAGAACCGGCTCCCGCCGCGCGCGTATTTCTTCTCTTATGATACCGTCGCCCAGGCGCGCACCTTTGCCCGCGAGGCCAGCAGCCGCTTTTTGTCGCTAAGCGGCCGGTGGAATTTTCGTTTTTTCACTAACCCGCTGCTGGTACCGGAGGACTTCACGTCACGGTACATGACGGACTGGGGCGATATCGCCGTGCCAGGCATGTGGCAGATGGAGGGCCACGGCAGCCTGCAGTACACCGACGAAGGCTTTCCCTTCCCGGTAGACGTGCCGTGGGTGCCTACGGATAATCCAACCGGGGCGTATCAGCGCTACTTCACGCTCTCGGACGGCTGGCAGGATAAGCAGACCCTCATCAAGTTTGACGGGGTTGAAACCTATTTCGAAGTCTACGTGAATGGCCGCTACATTGGCTTTAGCAAAGGCAGCCGGCTGACCGCCGAGTTTGATATCTCTGACGCAGTGCACGGCGGGCAAAACCTGCTGTGCGTGCGGGTGATGCAGTGGGCGGATTCGACCTACATTGAAGATCAGGACATGTGGTGGACGGCGGGCATTTTCCGCGACGTCTATCTGATCGGCAAAAATCAGGCCCACGTGCGCGACCTGACGATCAAAACCACCTTTGACGACGCCTACAAAGACGCCACCCTCTTCTGTCAGCTTGAGCTGGAAAACCTGGCCCCGCACGCATCAGCCGTATCGCTGGAGTATGCCCTCTACGACGGCGAAGCGGTGCTTCATCAGGGCACAGCCGGCTGCCTTTCCGTCACGCACAGCGCGGAAACCGCCTTTAGCATTGAGGTCAAACAGCCTCGGCAGTGGTCTGCGGAATCGCCCTATCTCTACCATCTGGTCATGACGCTTAAAGATGCGAACGGGCAAACGCTGGAGGTTATCCCGCAGCGTATTGGTTTCCGCGACATCAGGGTGCGCGGCGGTCTGTTCTACGTTAACAATCGCTACCTGAAGCTGCACGGCGTAAACCGCCACGACAACGATCATCAGAAAGGCCGCGCGGTAGGCATGGATCGCGTGGAGCGCGACCTGATCCTGATGAAGCAGCACAACATCAACTCTGTACGCACCGCCCACTACCCGAACGATCCGCGCTTCTACGAGCTGTGCGACATCTACGGCCTGTTCGTGATGGCGGAGACGGATGTGGAGTCTCACGGCTTTGCCAACGTCGGCGATCTGAGCCGCATCACGGACGATCCTGCGTGGGAGCATGTCTACGTTGAGCGCATCGAGCGCCACATCCACGCCCAGAAAAACCATCCATCAATCATTATCTGGTCGCTTGGAAACGAGTCCGGCTACGGCTGCAATATCCGCGCCATGGCGCGGGCGGCAAAAGCGCTGGACGACACGCGCCTGCTGCATTACGAAGAAGATCGCGACGCCGAGGTGGTGGATATCATCTCCACCATGTACACCCGCGTGCCGCTGATGAACCTGTTCGGCGAGTTTCCGCACCCTAAGCCGCGCATTATCTGCGAATACGCCCACGCGATGGGCAACGGCCCCGGCGGTTTAACCGAGTATCAAAACGTCTTCGATCGCCACGACTGCATTCAGGGACACTACGTCTGGGAGTGGTGCGATCACGGCATTCAGGCAACGGACGCCAGCGGCAGTACCTACTACGCCTACGGCGGCGACTTTGGTGATTACCCGAACAACTACAACTTCTGCCTCGACGGGCTGATCTACTCCGATCAAACGCCGGGCCCGGGCCTGCGCGAATACAAGCAGGTGATTGCCCCGGTCAAGCTGCGCTGGCAGAACGGCGAGCTGCACGTTGAAAACCGCCTCTGGTTCACCACGCTGGATGATTACACCCTGCTGGTTGAGGTGCGTGCCGAAGGCGAAACGCTGCACAGCCAGCCGCTGACGATTGCCGGGCTGGCCCCCAACAGCGCCCGCAGCGTGAGCCTGAACGTGCCGGAACTCGACGAGCGCGAAGCGTTCCTGACCGTGCGCATCAGCAAAAACAGCCGCACGCGCTACAGCGAAGCCGGGCACGAGATCGCGGTGTACCAGTTCCTGTTAAAGGCGCGGACCGCCCGCACCCTACCCTTACTCAACACCAGTGCCGCGCCGCTCAAACTGGAAGAGGATCGGCTGAGCTGCACCGTCACCGGGCATAATTTCCGCACGCATTTCTCAAAAGTGACGGGGAAACTGAGCGCCTGGCAGGTTAACGGCGAGGAACATATCACCCGCGAGCCGAAGATTAACTTCTTCAAGCCGATGATTGATAACCACAAGCAGGAGTATGAGGGGCTGTGGCAGCCGAACCACCTGCAGATTATGCAGGAGCATCTGCGCGGCTTTGCGGTCGAGCAGCTGGACGATGCGGTGATCGTGACGACCCACACCCTGATTGCCCCGCCGGTATTTGATTTTGGCATGCGCTGCACCTATCGCTGGCGCATTGCCGCCGACGGGCAAATCAACGTTGAGCTGAGCGGCGAACGCTACGGTGATTACCCGCACATCATCCCGTGCATCGGCTTTACCCTCGGCATCAACGGCGAATTCGACCAGGTGAGCTACTACGGACGCGGCCCCGGAGAGAACTACCCGGACAGCCAGCAGGCCAGCATCGTCGATCTGTGGCATACCACGGTGGACGACATGTTTGAAAACTATCCGTTCCCGCAGAACAACGGCAACCGCCAGCAGGTGCGCTGGGCAACGCTCGCCAACCGCCACGGCAGCGGCCTGCTGGTGGTGCCTGAACGGCCCATTCACTTCAGTGCCTGGCACTATACGGCAGAAAACATCCACGCCGCGCAGCACTGCAACGAACTGCGTCGCTGCGATGACATCACCCTCAACCTCGATAGTCAGGTGCTGGGTTTAGGCTCTAACTCCTGGGGAAGCGAAGTGCTGGATTCCTGGCGCGTCTGGTTCAGACCGTTCCGCTACGGCTTTACCCTGCTCCCGTTCGAAGGTGGCCTGAACGCCGCGCAGGCGCTGGCGCACCAGCCGTTCGGCACCGGTTTCTTCTCCATGAATTCGCTCAGCGAGGCAGACAAATGATCGTTCTCGACAGCCTGGAACAGTTCCAGAAACTTTACCGCGCGGGGCGCAAATGGCAGCGCTGCGTAGAGGCCATTAACAACATCGACGCCATTCAGCCCGGCGTTGCCCACTCGATTGGCGATTCGCTGGCCTACCGCGTGACCCATGATGCCAGCACGGACGCGCTGTTCGTCGGCCATCGCCGCTATTTCGAGGTGCATTACTACCTGCAGGGCGCGCAAAAAATCGAGTACGGCGCAAAAGAAGCCCTGCAGGTAGTGGAGTGCTACCGGGATGAAACCGACCGCGAATACCTGAAAGGCGTGGGCATTACCGAGCAGGTGCGCGAGGGGCAGATTGTGATTTGTGAGAATCACGAGGCCTATCGCTTCATCAGCGAGGAGGCGGTTAAAAAAGTCATTCTCAATGTGACCATCGAAGACGGTTATTTCCATAACAAATAAAAAATCCGCGGTGCCAATGAAGCACCGCTATCCTCGTACCCGGAGAAACGTTATGTCTGAAACCACCAAGCGTAATACCATCGGCAAATTCGGCCTGCTGTCGCTGACGTTTGCCGCCGTATTCAGTTTTAACAACGTTATCAACAATAATATCGAGCTGGGCCTCGCCTCGGCGCCGATGTTCTTTTTAGCCACCCTGTTCTACTTCATTCCGTTCTGCTTGATTATCGCGGAGTTTGTCTCGCTGAATAAAAACTCCGAAGCCGGGGTGTACGCCTGGGTGAAAAGTTCGCTGGGCGGGCGCTGGGCGTTTATTACCGCCTACACCTACTGGTTCGTAAACCTGTTCTTTTTCACCTCGCTATTGCCGCGCGTCATCGCCTACGCCTCTTATGCCTTTTTGGGGTATGAGTACATTCTCACGCCGTTTGCCACCACGGTGCTGAGCATGGTGCTGTTCGCCTTCTCGACCTGGGTGTCCACCAACGGGGCGAAAATGCTGGGGCCGATTACCTCCGTTACGTCCACGCTGATGCTGCTGCTAACCCTCTCCTATATTCTGCTGGCCGGTGCAGCGCTGATGGGCGGCGTGCAGCCGGCCGACCCGATTACCGTCGATGCGATGATCCCGAACGTTAACTGGGCGTTCCTCGGCATCACCACCTGGATATTCATGGCCGCCGGGGGCGCGGAGTCCGTCGCGGTGTACGTTAACGACGTGAAGGGCGGCTCAAAATCCTTCGTGAAGGTGATTATCCTGGCAGGGATTTTCATCGGCGTGCTGTACTCCATCTCCTCGGTGCTGATTAACGTCTTTATCAGCAGCAAAGAGCTGAAATACACCGGCGGCTCGGTGCAGGTCTTCCACGGTCTGGCGGTGTGGTTTGGCCTGCCGGAAGTGCTGATGAACCGCTTTGTCGGGCTGGTTTCCTTTACCGCAATGTTTGGCTCCCTGCTGATGTGGACGGCGACCCCGGTCAAAATCTTTTTCTCTGAAATCCCGACCGGCATTTTTGGGCCAAAGACCGTAGCGCTGAACGAAAACGGCGTCCCGGCGCGCGCGGCATGGTTCCAGTATCTGATTGTCATCCCGCTCATGATCATCCCGACCCTGGGCTCGAACACCGCGCAGGATCTGATGAATACCGTCATCAACATGACCGCCGCCGCCTCGATGCTGCCGCCGCTGTTCATCATGCTGGCCTACCTTAACCTGCGCCGCAAACTCGATCACCTGCCGCGCGATTTCAAAATGGGCTCCCGCACCACGGGCATAGTGGTGGTATCAATGCTGATTGTAATATTCGCCATTGGCTTTGTGGCCTCTACCTTCCCGACCGGTGCCAATATTCTGACGATAATTTTCTACAACGTCGGCGGCATTGTTTTATTCCTCGGATTTGCCTGGTGGAAATACAGCAAATACGTAAAGGGATTATCAAAAGAACAACAACAAATAGAAGCATCACCTGCGTCAAATATTCACTGACGGTGAAGTAATGGATATTCTCTCTTTGGGATGAGTGCATGAAAATAAAAGATAAAACCCTTGGGGCGCTTGCCGCCCTCTCTTTCTGCTGCCCCGCATTTGCCGCAGAAGACGTCCGGCCAGCCGAACGCGACGACACCCGAACGCCGGAAATCACCTCGCCGTCCTTCCGTTTTTATGGCGAGATGGGCGTCGGTGGATATATGGATGTAGAAGGCCAGGATAAACATAAATACAGCGATGGCACCTACATTGAAGGTGGACTGGAAATGAAGCACGGGAACTGGTTCGGCCTGATTTACGGGGAAGGCTGGACGGTTCAGGCCGACCATAAGGGGAACGCCTGGGTGCCTGACCACGGCTGGGGCGGATTTGAAGGCGGGCTTAACCGCCTTTACGGCGGGTACAAAACCGATCGGAGCACCGAAATCATGCTCAGCCTGCGTCAGGACTCCTCTCTCGACGACCTGCAGTGGTGGGGCGATTTCACTCCCGATTTAGGCTACGTGATACCCAACACCCGCGACATTATGTATGCGCTCAAGGTGCAGAATCTCTCGGGCGACCTGCGCTACAGCGTTACCGCGACGCCTGCAGGCCATCACGATGAGCGTAAAGCCTGGCTGCATTTTGGCAAATACGATCGCTATGACGACAAGTACACCTATCCGGCAATGGCCAACGGCTACATCCAGTATGACATCGTAAAGGACGTGACCTGGATGAACGGCCTTGAAGTCACCGATGGAACCGGGCAACTGTTTTTGACCGGCATTCTGTCGCCTAATCTGGCGGCGCGCGCCTGGCATCACACCGGACGCGCCAGCGGACAGGACGTCTCCGGCACCGAAACCGGCTATATGGTCAGCGCTATGGTGGAAGCCCTGAAAGGGGTTTATCTCTCCACCGCCTACAGCTACGCGAAGCATCGTCCGGACAATGCTGCCGACGAAACCACGTCGTTTATGCAGTTTGGTATCTGGTACGAGTACGGCAACGGACGCTTTGCCACCGCCGCCGACAGCCGCTTCTACATGAAAAACGCCTCTGGTGACCCAAGTGACCAGGTTTTCCTGATGCAATACTTCTACTGGTAAAAGGATCTTCCATCATGAAATTCAGCATTACACCGCTGGCCTGCGCGCTGGCGCTCAGCTTTTCGGCTCACGCCAACACCCCAGCTGATTTTAAAAACGTCATCAACCGCGCCGGTGCACCGCAATACATGCACGATTTCGACGCTGACGACCACCAGCGTTTCAATCCCTTTTTCGATTTGGGTGCCTGGCATGGGCATTTGCTGCCGGACGGGCCGCAGACCCAGGGAGGATTTCCCGGCGTAGCGCTGCTCACCGAAGAGTACATTAACTTTATGGCGACCAATTTCGATCGCCTGAGCGTGTATCAGAACGGCAAAAAAGTCGATTTTACCCTTGAGGCTTACAGCCTGCCCGGCGCGCTGGTGCAGAAGCTGAGCGCGAAAGATGTGCAGATCGACATGACGCTGCGCTTTGCCACCGCGCGCACCTCGCTGCTGGAAACCCGCATCACCAGCAACGCGCCCCTTGAGCTGGTGTGGGACGGCGAACTGCTGGAAAAGCTGGAGGCTAAAGAGGGCAAACCGCTGTCGGATAAGACCATCGACGGCGCGTACCCGGATTACCGGCGCAACATAGTCCCCACGCGTGACGGCCTGAAGGTCACCTTCGGCAAGGTGCGCTCGACCTGGGATCTGCTCACCTCCGGCAGTTCTGAATACCAGATCCACAAGTCGATACCGGCAGACACCACGGTCGACGGGCATCGCTTTACCAGCCGGGCGCACGTTACGGGCAGCACCACGCTGTATACCACCTACTCCCATCTGCTGAACGCCGATGACGTGAAGCGCGAGCAGGTGCAGATCCGCGATATTCTGGCGCGCCCCGCCGCGTACATGTCGGCCTCGCGGGAGCGCTGGGAGGGCTATCTGCACAAAGGCTTAACCAATCCCAATGCCACGCCGGAGCAAACCCGGGTCGCGGTGAAAGCCATTGAGACGCTGAACGGCAACTGGCGCTCGCCGGGCGGCGCGGTGAAGCACAATACCGTAACCCCGTCCGTCACCGGACGCTGGTTCTCCGGCAACCAGACCTGGCCGTGGGATACCTGGAAACAGGCGTTCGCCATGTCGCACTTCAATCCGGATATCGCCAAAGAGAACATCCGCGCGGTCTTCTCGTGGCAAATCAAACCTGACGATCCGGTGCGCCCGCAGGATGCCGGCTTTGTGCCGGATCTTATCGCCTGGAACCTGAGCCCGGAACGCGGGGGCGACGGCGGCAACTGGAACGAACGCAACACCAAGCCGAGCCTGGCCGCATGGTCGGTGATGGAGGTGTACAACACGACCCAGGACAAAGCCTGGCTTGCGGAAATGTACCCAAAACTGGTCGCCTATCACGACTGGTGGCTGCGCAACCGCGACCACAACGGAAACGGCGTGCCGGAGTACGGCGCGACGCGCGACAAGGCCCATAATACCGCGAACGGCGACATGCTTTTTACGGTGAAAAAAGGCGATAAGGAGGAATCTCTCTCCGGCCTGAAGAATTATGCCAAAGTCATCGACAAGGGCCATTACGACAGCCTGGAGCTCCCGGCGCAGGTTGCGGCCTCGTGGGAATCGGGGCGCGATGACGCCGCCGTATTCGGTTTTATCGATAAAGCGCAGCTGGATAAATACGTCGAAAACGGCGGTAAGCGCAGCGACTGGGTAGTAAAGTTTGCCGAAAACCGGGATAAACAAGGCAAGCTGCTGGGTTATTCGCTGCTGCAGGAGTCCGTCGACCAGGCGAGCTATATGTACAGCGACAATCACTATCTGGCGCAAATGGCCAGCCTGCTGGGGAAAGAGCGGGAAGCCAGCCGCTACCGCCAGCTGGCGGATAGGCTCGCGGCCTACATCAATATCTGCATGTTCGATGCGAAGAGCGGTTTTTACTATGACATTCGTATCGAGGATAAGCCGCTGGCGAACGGCTGTGTGGGTAAACCTATCGTCGAGCGCGGGAAAGGGCCGGAAGGCTGGTCGCCGCTGTTTAACGGGGCCGCCACGCAGGAACATGCTGACGCGGTGGTAAAAGTGATGCTCGATCCGAAAGAGTTCAACACGTATGTGCCGCTCGGCACCGCCGCGCTGACCAATCCGGCATTCGGCCCGGATATCTACTGGCGCGGCCGGGTCTGGGTCGACCAGTTCTGGTTTGGGCTAAAAGGGATGGAGCGGTATGGCTACCGCGAGCAGGCACAAACCCTGGCGGAGACCTTCTTTAAGCACGCGAAGGGGCTAACGTCCGACGGTCCGATTCAGGAAAACTACAATCCGCTGACCGGGGCACAGCAAGGCGCGCCGAATTTCTCGTGGAGCGCGGCGCACCTTTACATGCTGTACAACGACTTTTTCCGTAAACAGTAACGGGGAGCTGTCTGCTTTGCCGGGTGGCGCTATCGCTTACCCGGCCTACGGTTCGAGCTTTTGCAGGCCGCACGATTCGTAGGCCGGGTAAGGCCAAGCCGCCACCCGGCAAAACTAGCGTGTGATCCACAGCGTGGGCCAGGCATCTGGCCCGTTCCATCCGTCGCAGCTGGGCTCTTCTGCATAACGCACCAGGCGGAAGCGCTGCCCATCAAAACGCCAGCGCGTCTGGATACCGCAATCGCCCATCCCTCGCCCCAACGCCAGGGTGGTCAACTCACGCGTTTTTTCATCGAAGCTGGCGTTCATCAGCTCCATTTCACTGCTTTCGCTGGAGGGAGTAAACGGCAGGCGCAGCCGCACGCTGCGCGCGGCAAAAGGTTTTTTACGTGACACCAGCCACGCCAGATCGACCGTGTTGTACGCCCCCGCTTCACAGCTCACGATCAGCAGCGCTTTGTCATCGGTTAACGCGGTTACGCGGACTTCGCGGCGGTTTGGGTCAAGGGAGCACTGGCTGTTGTTCATTCGCCAGGTACCGTAATCAAGCAGGTCGTTCAGCTCAGCGTGGGAGAGCGGCGTGGGGGTCGGGTTCACCACCGCCACCTTTTTTAAGGCAGGCGCGGGCGGGACGCTCAACGGCGGATCGTCGCCTTTTTTAATCCAGGCGGTTTCACTCCCGACGCGCTTTTGCTGCGCGTCGATAAACAGCAGCGCCGCCTTCAGCCCATCCAGTGAGATAACCTGATTTCCGCCTTTCAGGGTCAGGGTTTTCCCTTCCTGAATGTTTTTCAAAAATGCCGTGATGGTCGCCGCATCGTCAGTTTTCAGATGCCAGGGAGTTAACTGCCAGCGCGGCCCCTCAGGCCTCAGCGGTACATTATCCAGCAGCAGGCGCGGCGCAATATCCGGCTCTTTAACCGATGGCGCGGACAGGCCGCCAAGATCGATACGCAGCGTAGCATCGGTTTTCGCCCCCGCGCTCCGGCTGAGCGTCATGACCAGGCCACGGTGTTCCCCCGTATTGCGCGCAACGCAAAAGTTCTGATTATTGCAGGTGACCTGCCAGTCAGAGAATGATTGCTGAGCGGGCGCGGCCCACGCCAGCGGCGCGGGCAGCACGCAGAATAAGAAGATAATAAAAACGCAGTGGCGCATGAATGGCACAATCCCGGAAACGAAAACGCATATCTGGGCAGTATCTTCGTGTCCCAACCGTGCTGGCTCAATCGGATTTATCGGATAGATTTATCCGAAACACAGCCTATTACCGTTCGAAAGGGGAATTCATTAAACCGGTTGTCTGTAAATACTGCAGCAATATCACCGCCTTACCGTCTTTAATTTCACCGGAACGCACCATTACCAGCGCCCGGGAAAAAGGTAATTCCAGCACTTCAATATCCTCGTCCTCTACGCCCCCGCCCCGGTGCGTCCGCTGCGCGTCGCTGTATTCCGCAATAAAGAAATGGACCAGTTCCGTCACGCCACCGGGCGACATGAACAGTTCGAAGACCTTGGTCACCTCTCCTACTTCAAAACCGGTTTCTTCAACCGCCTCTTTACGGATGCAAACCTCAGGCTCATCATCGTCAAGCAGCCCTGCGCAGGTTTCAATCAGCCGTCCGTCAGGGTTGCCATTGACCCAGGTCGCTACGCGGAACTGGCGGATCAACACCACGCTCTGTTTTTCACGGCTATAGAGCAAAATGGTTGCGCCATTTCCGCGGTCGTAGACCTCGCGCTTGTGGCGAATCACTTCACCGTTACGGCGCGTTAAGTCATAGGTGATGTTGCGCAGGACAAAGTAATTTTCAGAGAGGATTTTGTCTTTGATCACGTCGATTTTCAGGGTCATGCGGGCTCCACGGCAAAATGAGTGCATTTATACTACGCCGCGAAACCCGCTTTGTCGCCCGCCGGGGTTAATGCATTTTTAGCGGATTGACGCCAAGCCAGTCGAGAATGCCCTGCGCCGCATGCCGCCCTTCCGCCATTGCGGTGACGACCAGATCCGCGCCGCGCACGGCGTCTCCGCCCGCAAAAATCTGCGGGTTGGAGGTCTGGTAGCGATAGCGGCTCTCCACCGAGGCAACGATGCGCCCCCAGTCGTCCGTCTCGACGCCCTGCGCCTGCAGCCAGGGCATCGCATGGGGGTTAAAACCAAACGCCATGATGACCGCATCGGCGGGCATCACGAACTCGCTGCCCGCAATCGGAACGGGCCGACGGCGTCCCTGCGCATCCGGCTCCCCCAGCTCCGTACGCAACATAAGGATACCGTTAACCCGACCGCTGGGATCGCGCGTCAGCTCAACGGGCTGGAGGTTAAACTCAAACTCAGCCCCCTCTTCCTTCGCGTTCTTGACCTCTTTTTTAGAGCCAGGCATGTTGGCCTCATCCCGGCGATAGGCGCAGGTGACTTTGTTCGCCCCGTGGCGTAGCGCGGTACGCACGCAGTCCATCGCCGTATCGCCGCCGCCCAGCACCACCACGTTAAGCCCCCGCGTGTCGATAAACGGCTCGGCCTCCGTCGGCGCTAGCCCCATCACGTGCCTCGTGTTCGCCACCAGGAACGGCAGCGCGTCGTAGACCCCCGGCGCATCCTCGTGCGGTATTCCCGCTTTCATGGAGCGATAGGTTCCGACGCCAATAAACAGCGCATCGTAGTCTTGCTGCAGCTGCAACATCGACACGTCCTGACCCACTTCGCAATTCAGCTCAAAGTGGACCCCCATCGCGGTAAAAATCTCTCTGCGCCGGGCGAGCAGGGATTTGTCCAGCTTGAAGGCGGGAATGCCAAACGTCAGCAGGCCGCCGATCTCCGGGTGACGATCGTACACCGTCACGCTAACGCCGCGGCGTACCAGCACGTCGGCGCAGGCAAGTCCTGCCGGGCCTGCGCCGACGATCGCCACGCGCTTATCTACCGGTGTAATCCCGCTCATATCCGGCATCCAGCCCGCCGCCAGCGCCCGATCGGAGATATAGCGCTCAATATTGCCAATGGTCACTGAACCCGATTCATCGCGCAGGGTGCAGGCTCCTTCACATAATCGATCCTGGGGACAGACGCGGCCGGTGATTTCCGGTAAACAGTTGGTCTGGTGCGAAAGCTCGGCCGCACCGACGATATCCCCGGCTTTGATGCGTTCAATCCACTGGGGAATGTGGTTATGCAGCGGACAGGTCCATTCGCAGATGCTGTGCTCGCCGCACTTCAGGCAGCGGGACGCCTCGCGCTGAGCCTGTTCGGCCCGAAACGGCAGGTAGATTTCGTTGAAATGGCAGGCGCGCTCTTTCGCAGGGAGCTTATCCGGCTCGCCGCGCGCGGGCGTGTTTTGCATCTGCTGCTGCAGGGTTTGCGGGCGTTCCCGTTGAACCGATTCGCCGTGCCAGGGCTGAGATTCCAGGCGAGCCGTGCGCTGTCGACGCGCCTTCGCCAGATTTTCCAGCACCGCAGGCGTCGCGAGCGTGAGAACCTCCGCCGGACAATTTTCGATACAGGCCGGGCCCCGTGGACGATCCAGGCAGAGATCGCATTTATGCGCAGAGGCTTTCACGCTCGCGTTATCCAGCGGCGTGACGATAATGTCCATGGTGCCAAACGGACAGGCCACCACGCAGGCTTTGCAGCCAATGCATTTTTGCTGATTCACCTGTACGCTGTCAGCGAGCCTGTCGATCGCCCCGTTTGGGCAACTTTGCGCGCAGGGGGCATTTTCGCAGTGGTGACAGGTGACAGGACTGTTCTTCACGCCGGATTTGAGGACCGTAATGCGGGGATGAAAATGGCGCGCGCTCAGGACATGCTGTTCGCCGTTGTGCGCCATCACGCAGGCAACCTCGCAGGCCCGGCAACCAATGCACGGCTGGCTGTTGGCCATAATAAAACGATTCATAACAACACCTGTTTCTGGTTCAATAACCTTAATCTTTATAAGAATATTGTATTAACCGACGGCAACGTTATCAGGCAATGTTCAAATGCCCAGGAAGCCCAACTATTTCCAGTGAACCTGTGGCAGATCAATTTTATTCAGGAAGCTGTTCTGTGACCGTTAAACGCCCCGTTTCGGGAAGCCTTGCCCGGGCTTTCTTTTCGATTATCGTGCTGTCCGTTTTGACCAGCACCGTTGCGCTATTCACGCTTGCCAGCAGCCAGCGCGACGCAGAAGCCATCAACATTGCCGGATCGCTGCGCATGCAGAGCTACCGTCTTGGCTACGAAATGCAGCGCAACAGTCCGTCGCTTTCGGAACATCGCCAAGACTGGCAGCAAACCCTGAGCGCCCCCGCGCTCACCACGCTGAGCCGCTGGTACGTGCCGGACGATGTTAAACAGCGCTATCAACAGCTGCATCTTGCCTGGCAGGAGATAGACCAGCGCATCGCCAGCGGCGATACCCTGTGGTATCAGAATCACATAGAGGATTTTGTCAGCCGCATTGACGCCTTCGTCCTGGCCCTCCAGCACTATACCGAACATAAAATTCAGCTGGTGATCCTGATGTCCCTGGCAGGCGGTCTTGGCATTCTGCTGCTGACGGTACTGACCCTGCGGCGCATACGCCGCCAGGTGGTGTTGCCGCTCAACAACCTGGTGGCGGCAAGCGAACGCATTGAGCAAAGACAGTTTGATACCCCTGCCCCGGATACGCATCTGCCGAACGAACTGGGCCAGCTCTCGCGCGCGTTCAATCATATGTCGGCGGAACTGCACACGCTTTATCGCTCGCTGGAACGCTCCGTTGCCGAAAAAACGCACCACCTCAACGAGGCGCACCAGCAGCTGGAAATGCTGTTCACATGTTCTCAGGCGCTGAACACCGGCCAGATAGACAGCCACTGCTTCAGGCATATTCTGCAGATTGTGCATGAATACACCCGGGTGAATTACCTGGAGCTGCGCACCAGCGACGACTGGCGGCTTTGCGAGGGTACAGAGCAGAGCCATGCTGAAATGCAAAGCCTGCCGGTGCTAATGCAGGATACGCTGTACGGGGAATTACGCTGGCAAAGCGCAGCAGGAAATGTTCCCCTCCCGCTGATGAAAAGCGTGGCGACGATGCTGGGACGCGGTCTCTACTTCAACCAGGGGCAAAAGCATTTCCAGCAGCTGCTGCTGATGGAGGAGCGTGCGACGATTGCCCGCGAGCTGCATGATTCGCTGGCACAGGTGCTTTCTTATTTACGCATCCAGCTTACGTTGCTCAAACATGCAATACCGGCGGAAAATGCCCCGGCGCAGGGCATCATCACGGACTTTTCCCGCGAACTTAACAACGCCTGGCAGCAGCTTCGCGAGCTGCTCACCACCTTCCGCCTGACGCTTAACCACGCCAATCTCCCCGCTGCGCTGCAGGAGTCGCTCGACGGATTGCAAAACCAGACGCAGGCGAAGCTGATCCTCGACTGTCGGCTGTCGTCGCTTGCTCTGGACGCGCAAAAGCAGGTTCATTTGTTACAGATCGTGCGTGAAGCGGTGCTGAACGCCATCAAGCATGCCGAAGCGAGCGAGATCACCGTTAGCTGCATTACCGCGGCCGACGGTACGCACACCGTCACCATACGCGACAACGGCATTGGCATTGGCGATGCAAGCGAGCCGCCGGGCCATTACGGGCTGAATATTATGCGCGAGCGCGCAGGTCGGCTCGGCGGAACGCTGCACTTCTCCCAGCCGCAAAATGGCGGAACGCAGGTCAGCGTGACGTTCCGCACGCCAACGGCGCAGGTGGGAAACTAGCGGGGAGGCGTAAAGCGCATGATAATTTACATTATCTCCTTTATTTCTCCACGTTTGACCTTCGTCTTACCGCTAAAGTTAGGCGGCTAATAAACAACAATGACGTGCTGCAAAACGAGGTCACTTTTTCATGGCGAATTTCTTCATCGATCGCCCCATTTTTGCCTGGGTGCTTGCGATTCTGTTGTGTCTGACAGGCGTCCTGGCCATTACTTCACTGCCTGTTGAGCAATATCCCGATCTCGCACCGCCGAACGTGCGCGTCACCGCCAACTATCCCGGCGCATCTGCGCAGACGCTGGAAAACACCGTGACGCAGGTTATCGAACAGAACATGACGGGTCTGGATAACCTGATGTACATGTCCTCGCAAAGTAGTGCCACGGGCCAGGCCACGGTCACACTGAGCTTTAAGGCGGGGACAGACCCGGACGAAGCGGTGCAGCAGGTGCAAAACCAGCTGCAGTCGGCCCTGCGCAAGCTGCCTCAGGCGGTTCAAAATCAGGGCGTCACCGTGCGTAAAACCGGTGATACCAACATTCTGACCATCGCCTTCGTCTCGACCGATGGTTCGATGGATAAACAGGATATCGCCGACTACGTGGCGAGTAATATCCAGGACCCGCTCAGCCGTATCAACGGCGTGGGGGATATCGACGCCTACGGTTCACAGTATTCCATGCGCATCTGGCTGGATCCTAACAAGCTGAACAGCGTGCAGATGACGGCCAAAGACGTTACCGACGCTATCGAATCGCAGAACGCCCAGATTGCCGTCGGTCAGCTTGGCGGTACGCCGTCCGTTGATAATCAGGCCCTGAACGCCACCATCAACTCGCAGTCCCTGCTCCAGACGCCCGAGCAGTTCAGAAATATTACCCTGCGGGTGAATCAGGACGGCTCCGAGGTGCGTCTCGGCGACGTCGCCACCGTGGAGATGGGGGCGGAAAAATATGACTACCTGAGCCGCTTCAACGGTAATCAGGCGTCAGGTTTAGGGGTGAAGCTGGCCTCCGGCGCGAACGAAATGGCCACCGCCGAGCTGGTGCTAAATCGCCTTGACGAACTGTCGCACTATTTCCCGCACGGCCTGGAGTACAAGGTCGCCTACGAAACCACCTCCTTCGTTAAGGCCTCCATTGAGGACGTGGTGAAAACCCTGCTGGAAGCGATCGCCCTGGTATTCCTGGTGATGTATCTGTTCCTGCAAAACTTCCGCGCCACGCTTATTCCCACCATTGCCGTGCCGGTCGTGCTGCTGGGCACCTTCGCCGTGCTGTATGCGTTTGGGTACAGCATCAACACCCTGACGATGTTCGCGATGGTGCTGGCCATCGGTCTGCTGGTGGATGATGCCATTGTGGTGGTGGAAAACGTCGAGCGCATCATGAGCGAGGAAGGGCTATCGCCGCGCGAGGCCACGCGAAAATCGATGGGGCAAATTCAGGGCGCGCTGGTCGGCATCGCGATGGTGCTCTCGGCGGTGTTTATTCCGATGGCCTTCTTTGGCGGCACCACCGGCGCGATTTACCGTCAGTTTTCGATCACCATCGTCTCTGCGATGGTGCTTTCGGTGCTGGTGGCGATGATCCTGACGCCGGCGCTGTGCGCCACCCTTCTTAAACCCTTACACAAGGGTGAGCATCACGGTCAGAAAGGCTTTTTCGGCTGGTTCAACCGCATGTTCAACCGCAACGCCGCGCGCTACGAGGCGGGCGTGGGCAAGATCCTGCACCGCAGCGTGCGCTGGATGGTGGTCTACGTTCTGCTGCTGGGCGGCATGGTGTTCCTGTTCCTGCGTCTGCCGACCTCCTTCCTGCCGCTGGAGGATCGCGGCATGTTTATCACCTCCGTTCAGCTGCCGAGCGGCTCAACGCAGCAGCAGACGCTGAAGGTGGTGCAGAAGGTTGAGGACTATTTCCATACCAAAGAGAAAGATAACGTTGTGTCGGTCTTTTCCACCGTCGGTTCGGGCCCGGGCGGCAACGGGCAGAACGTGGCGCGTATGTTCGTGCGCCTGAAGGACTGGGACCAGCGCGATAGCGACACGGGCTCCTCGTTTGCCATTATCGAGCGCGCGACCAAAGCCTTCAGCCACATTAAGGAGGCGCGGGTGTTTGCCAGCAGCCCTCCGGCCATCAGCGGCCTCGGCAGTTCGGCAGGGTTTGATATGGAGCTGCAGGATCACGCTGGCGCAGGCCACGACGCGCTAATGGCCGCCCGCGACAAGCTGCTCGACCTGGCGGGTAAAGATCCCCAGCTGACCCGCGTGCGCCACAACGGCCTGGACGACAGCCCGCAGCTGCAGGTGGATATCGACCAGCGTAAGGCGCAGGCGCTTGGCGTCTCCATCGATGATATTAACGACACGCTGCAAACCGCGTGGGGCTCCAGCTACGTGAACGACTTTATGGATCGCGGCCGCGTGAAGAAAGTGTACGTTCAGTCCGCCGCCAAATACCGCATGCTGCCGGACGATATCAACCGCTGGTACGTGCGTAACAACGCGGGCGGCATGGTGCCGTTCTCCGCGTTCGCCACCTCGCGCTGGGAAACCGGATCGCCGCGTCTGGAACGCTATAACGGCTATTCCGCGCTGGAAATTGTGGGTGAAGCCGCGCCGGGGGTCAGTACCGGTACGGCAATGGATATCATGGAAAAACTGGTGCAGGAGCTGCCGACCGGTTTTGGCCTGGAGTGGACGGCGATGTCTTACCAGGAGCGCCTCTCCGGCGCGCAGGCGCCTGCCCTGTACGCGCTGTCGTTGCTGGTGGTGTTCCTGTGTCTCGCCGCGCTGTATGAAAGCTGGTCAGTGCCGTTCTCGGTGATGCTGGTGGTTCCGCTCGGCGTGATCGGCGCGCTGCTGGCGACCTGGATGCGCGGCCTGGAGAACGACGTGTACTTCCAGGTCGGGCTCCTCACCGTTATCGGCCTGTCGGCGAAAAACGCCATTCTGATCGTCGAATTTGCCAATGAGATGAATGCGAAAGGCCATGACCTGATGGAGGCCACGCTCTACGCCTGCCGTCAGCGCTTACGCCCGATCCTGATGACCTCTCTGGCGTTTGTCTTTGGCGTGCTGCCGATGGCGACCAGTTCTGGCGCAGGCTCCAGCAGCCAGCACGCGGTGGGCACAGGGGTAATGGGCGGCATGATTTCAGCAACAATTCTGGCGATCTATTTCGTGCCGCTGTTCTTTGTGCTGGTGCGTCGCCGCTTCCCGCTGAAAGAGCGTCCGGAATAACGGCGTGAAATAAAAAAGGCGGCTCTCGAGGGCCGCCTTTTTATTGTGTGATTAATTCACACTATGGTTATTTTACTTATTTTAGTGCTCTTGCATTCTTACTGAATGTCATTTACGAAGCATACCTTCGATAAAATCTTTCCAGTTCCCCAGTTCACGTTCAATCATAACGACCTCTCTTATTATTATGCGCATTCTACGAAAACGTATCATCATTGTGAAGCCTGCTTAACCTATCGCTGCGATTATACCCCGCTGCCGTCAGGGATTTATGATAAATATGAACGCGACGCGTCAAATTTTGTGTGACGGATAGCAATATTTTGAAATAACCCTACGACCGGGTGAGAAGTATTTTACCCCCTGAGTTTATTAGAATTTTAAACATGATGGACATCTATGCTTAAATGATGAAAGAATATTCAGCGCACAGGTGTAAGTTGAATTAAGAAGAATTGTAAATCGAGAGAATTCCTGGCTGTGTTATATTTCACATAAGGATATATCTTCGAAATTACTGAACATTTAATCGTCATAAGAGCAAAAGGATTCACCATGGTTGTGATGTACGGCATTAAAAATTGCGACACCATCAAGAAAGCCCGCCGCTGGCTGGAGGCTAAGAGCGTCGAGTATCGCTTCCACGATTACCGTGCTGACGGACTTGATGCAGAATTCCTGCATACCGCCATTAACGAGCTTGGCTGGGAAGCGCTGCTGAACACGCGCGGAACCACCTGGCGCAAGCTGGACGAGTCGCTGCGGGCCAGCATCACCGACGCTGACAGCGCGGCAAAACTGATGATGGAAATGCCGGCTATTATCAAACGCCCATTGCTCTGCAAGCCAGGGCAGCCTATGCTGCTGGGTTTCAGTGAAACCCTTTATTCTGAATTTTTCGTTGAGGTGTAGTCTATGTCATGCCCGGTCATTGAGCTGACTCAGCAGCTTATTCGCCGTCCTTCCCTTAGCCCGGACGATGCAGGTTGTCAGGCATTAATGATTGAGCGCCTGCGCGCCATCGGGTTTACCGTGGAGCACATGGATTTTGGCGACACGCAAAACTTCTGGGCATGGCGCGGCCAGGGTGAAACGCTGGCCTTTGCCGGACATACCGACGTCGTTCCCGCGGGTGATGCCGATCGCTGGATCAACCCGCCTTTTGAGCCAACCATCCGCGACGGTATGCTGTTTGGCCGCGGGGCGGCGGACATGAAGGGCTCGCTGGCGGCGATGGTTGTTGCCGCTGAGCGCTTCGTGGCCCAGCATCCAAATCATAAAAACCGCCTCGCGTTTTTGATCACGTCCGATGAAGAAGCCAGCGCGCATAACGGCACGGTTAAAGTCGTTGAGGCGCTGATGGCGCGCAACGAACGCCTGGACTACTGTCTGGTAGGCGAGCCGTCCAGCACCGAAGTGGTGGGCGACGTAGTGAAAAACGGACGTCGCGGGTCGATGACCTGTAACCTCACGATCCACGGCGTTCAGGGGCACGTTGCCTATCCGCATCTGGCCGATAACCCGGTACATCGCGCGGCCCCCATGCTGAACGAGCTGGTGGGCATCGAGTGGGATAAAGGCAACGAGTTCTTCCCGCCGACCAGCATGCAGATTGCTAACGTTAAGGCCGGTACCGGCAGCAACAACGTCATTCCCGGCGATTTCTTCGTCCAGTTCAACTTCCGCTTCAGCACCGAACTGACCGACGAGACGATCAAAGCCCGCGTGCTCGCGCTGCTTGAAAAATACCAACTGCGCTATACCGTAGAGTGGTGGGTTTCTGGCCAGCCGTTCCTGACGCAGCGCGGCAAGCTGGTGGATGCGGTCGTCAACGCCATCGCGCACTATAATGAAATTAAGCCACAGCTGCTGACGACGGGCGGCACCTCTGACGGACGCTTTATTGCCCGCATGGGTGCACAGGTTGTCGAACTGGGTCCGGTAAACGCAACGATTCACAAAATCAATGAATGTGTGAACGCGGCAGATTTACAACTGCTGGCCCGTATGTATCAACGTATCATGGAGCAGCTCGTCGCCTGACGGCTGTCTAAAGAGGATTAGCGAATGGATTGGCTTTCAAAGTACTGGTGGATTCTGGTGCTGGTGTTTCTGGTCGGCGTGCTGCTCAACGTGATTAAAGATCTTAAGCGCGTTGACCACAAGAAGTTCCTCGCCAACAAGCCGGACCTTCCGCCGCATCGTGATTTCAACGACAAGTGGGACGATGACGACGACTGGCCGAATAAGGACCAGAAGAAGTAATCCCCTCACCCCCAACCCCTCTCCCCGGAGGGGCGAGGGGGGCCATGTTCCCTCTCCCCTCCGGGGAGAGGGTCAGGGTGAGGGGCAAACCTCACATAAACTCTACAATATCATCATCATTCGGCTTACCGCCGCTGAGTGCTTCATCAAAATAGTGCTTCGGCACGGTGTAACGCAGATGGTCGAGCGCAAACTGCATGCTGCGATCGTCAATGGCGTGCCCCAGATCGTCAACAATATCCAGCGTCACGTCTCCGCCCTGGCGGATCAGCGCCTCCTGCGCGGCGACCGCATGCGAAAGCTCAATCACCCGATCTTCACCGCCGTGGATCAGATGGATCGTCGTTCGGGTGGTGGCGCGCTGCGGTAAGGTCGCAAAACGACCGTTAAAAGCAATCACGCGGGATACCAGGCCAGGCTCTGCCTTCACGCTTTCCAGCGACATGATTGACCCCTGCGAGAAGCCAATCAGCGCGGTGGCATCGGCACCCACGCCGCTCTGCTGCTGCCAGTAGCGTACGGTGTCGATAAAAGTCGGCATGATGGCATCAATGCGTTCCTGCCGGTTCTCTTCCGTCACGCCCTGCACCGAGAACCACTGGCGCCCGTTCGGGCCGCAAGGCTCCACGCCGCCGATGCTGACGATCAGCGCCTCCGGGAAAATCGGCGCAAACCAGCTGCCAATCTGCCCCATATTGACGGCATTATCGCCCACGCCATGAAACAGAAGCAGTAACTGTTTAGCCGGGGCCTCAGGGCTTTGAACTACAAAGTGGTCGTGTTTCATGGCGTTCTCCTTAATTGATAAGCAGAATTCTACGCCTCTGCGGGGTAATGACCATGCCAGTTTACTGAATAAGTCATTGAAAAAATTGCCATTGCAAAATAGCGTCTTTCAACTGCTGACAGCGCGCACGATCAAGGCTTTCAAGCGCCTGCGCCGCGTCCTTGCGCAGATTTGCCAGCTGCGCCTTTCGTCCTGCGCCGTCCGTTTCCCCGGCTATTTTTCCGCGAAGGGACGGAAGCGGTAGCTCAACGTTTAACAGCAGGCGCGTTAAGGCAGCGACAGAGGTCGAAAACGCCCGATGCGCAAAGGCGAACCCGGCCAGCTCCAGCCAGTCATCATCATTAAGGGTAGCGTCCCAGCCGTCGTTCACCGGGATCTTTTCGTCGTTCCAGGCGGATAATACCCGCGCATCGCGACACAGGCGGCGGTGCGCGTGTTCACACAGCGTTTGCCCCGCCTCGCTTTGCGGCAGGAGCGCCATCGCGGTGTAGCAGCCGCTGCTTGCCTCACGATGGCTGCCCATCCGCACGAGCACAAAGCCGCACTGCTGCCAGAAACGCCATAGCTCGTCGGTATAGCCAAAACTCACCGAAAGATAATCCTGCCCATGCGCACTGCGGATCAGTGCCTGCCCGATGCCTTCCCGCTGGCGATGCGGATGCACCGCAATGCGGCTGACCCGTCGTCCTTTCAGCGTTGCCGCCAGCGGCGAACCGCCGTGCGCCGCCAGCGATTGCGCCACCAGGTTGCCGCGTGGACGCCTGAATCCCGCCCAGACGGCACGACTAAGAGCGGCGCTTAGCCCGCCTTCATCCACCAGCCAGAGCGCGCCCGCGATAGCCGAATCGGTTTGCGCGACGGCAAAATGCTGGCCGGGGGCGTCCATCATCCGGCGCAAATCAAGCGGTGAAGTACGATAGTGCGCAGCGCACAGCAGCTCATACACGCTCGCCACCAGCGGCGGGTTACTCTCCCACGCCCGTGGTTCCAGCGCCGCGAAACGCACCTCACCTTCCGGCTTATGGTCGATAAGCCGATCGTCAAACAGCAGCGCGCGGGCAACGACCCGTTCAAGCGGACACCCGGCAGCCCAGCGAACCGGCGCGGATAAGCTATACCGCTGCAGGGCGCTGAACCGGGCGCAGAACTTCAGCAAAAACCCCCGGCCCGTTCCTTCATACCCCTGCACCGTGGTCGTTAGCAGCACGCGAGGAAAACGCGCGGCCAGCTTCTCAAGAAGCGGGCCAGGAATAGCAGCCGCCTCGTCGACAATCAGCCAGTCGGCCTGAATCGCAGAGGCAAGCAGCGCGTCCGGCGCCATAAAGCGATAGTTATCCCCGGCAAAGCGGGCGATAACGTCGGTTGCACCTTTAGCCGGAGCGGTAACGACGGCGCTGCCCTCAATGCTGTTGAGCAACATCCCGGCCAGGGCGGACTTTCCGCGCCCGCGCGCCGCCGTGACGGCGACAATGCCGCTCTGCAGGGACAGAATTTTGTTCAGGATCTCAGCCTGCTCGCGCTGCGGCGCGCCGCTGGCAGGCTGCCAGTCGGGGACGTCTGGAAAAGAGGGAATCGATAACGGCTGGTTTTGCCGCCACACGATCGCGTCCGGGTCGTCAGCGATCGTACGGCAAAAATGGTGAATAAAGCGCGGTGTGGCGATCGGCTCGGGGCTGTCGCTCCAGCGCACGGAATCTGCGTCCGGCATCTGCGCCCAGCCCGCCAGCGGCGGCACCAGCAGCACAAGGAGGCTGCCGGCGCGCAGGGTACCGCTCAGCGCCGCAAAGGCGGAAACATCGAACCCCGAGCGCGCGTCAAAAACAGCATGCAGAAACTCGCGCCCCAGCAGGCCGCTGATGGCCTTCGAGGGGTCATCCTCCAGCCACAGCCAGTCGCCGGGCAGATCGTCTCGCAGCGCTGCGGCCTGCGCAGCCGTCCACTGCGCATCGCCGCTGAGCACCACCAGCCGACGCTGCCCTTTGCGCGTAAGCTGGTCGATCAGATTAACAAACGGCAGCATCACATAGCTTTGCCGAAGGTATTACACTGCGCCGGATCGCCGCTGTCGAAGCCGCGCTTGAACCAGCTATAGCGTTGTTCAGACGTCCCGTGCGTAAAGCTATCCGGCACGACGCGCCCCTGGCTCTGCTGCTGGAGACGATCGTCGCCGATGGCCTGCGCTGCGTTTAACGCCTCTTCCAGGTCTCCGGACTCAAGTACGCCCTGCTGCTTCATGCTGTGGCCCCAGACGCCCGCGAAGCAGTCCGCCTGCAGCTCCATGCGCACGGATAGACGGTTCACTTCCGCCTGAGACGCATTCTGCTGCAGCTGACGCACCTTAGGCTCAATCCCCAGCAGCTTCTGCACGTGGTGACCCACTTCATGCGCAATGACATAGCCCTGAGCAAAATCGCCGTCGGCGCCCAGCTTGTTTTTCATGTCGTCATAAAATGAGAGATCGATATAGACGGTGCCGTCAGCCGGGCAGTAAAACGGCCCCATTACCGACTGCCCTGTTCCGCAGCCGGTGCGCGTCGCGCCCCGGTACATCACCAGTTTCGGCTGCTGATAGGTACGCCCCATTTTCTCGAACTGTTGACCCCAGGTGTCTTCGGTCGTCGCAAGGATAACGGAGGTAAATTTGGCCGCTTCATCGTCATTCGGGCTGATTGAATGCTGAGATTGTTGCTGCTGTTGCAGCGGTTCGCCGGTCATTAAGCCGGTGAGATCGACGCCGTAATAGCCTGCAACCAGCACCACGATCAGCAGAATAATACCGCCCTTTCCGCTGGGTAACCGGAAGCCGGGGCCGCCCATTGAGGGGCCACCGCCGCCACTACTGCGCCTGTCTTCTACATTGTCACTTTCACGACGCCCTTGCCAGCGCATAACTACCTCGAACTATTCCATTAATAATAGCTATGATCGTAGGCGGTTAACGGCAGGATTACCATAGGAAACAAAGGTAAGACGCCAAAGGATGCGAACATCCCTTGGCAAATGAGGAGATTAGTCGAGCTTAACGCCTAAACGATGGGCAACCGCTTCGTACGCTTCGATCAGGCCACCGAGGCTCTGACGGAAACGGTCTTTGTCCATTTTATCCAGGGTTTCTTTATCCCACAGGCGGCTGCCGTCCGGTGAAAACTCATCGCCCAGCACCACTTCGCCTTTGAACAGGCCGAACTCCAGCTTAAAGTCGACCAGGATCAGGCCCGCGTCATCAAACAGCTTTTTCAGCACGTCGTTCGCTTTGTAGGTCAGCTCCTGCATACGCGCCAGATTCTCCTTGCTCACCCAGCCGAAGGTTTCGCAGTAAGATTCGTTGACCATCGGGTCGTGCATGGCGTCGTTTTTCAGGAACAGGTCGAACAGCGGCGGATTGAGTTCGATACCTTCTTCAATGCCCAGACGCTTCACCAGGGAGCCCGCAGCACGGTTACGAACAACGCACTCAACCGGAACCATATCCAGCTTTTTCACCAGACATTCCGTATCGGAGAGCAAGGCTTCCATTTGAGTCGGGATACCCGCTTCGGCCAGCCTGGTCATAATGAAGTGGTTGAACTTGTTGTTCACCATGCCTTTACGATCGAACTGCTCAATGCGTGCGCCATCCCCTGCTGACGTATCATTGCGGAAC
>Ga0207655_1000829_pt1 | contig 33362 bp, 31 predicted proteins | sample KBSM44metaG_FD_184398 | JGI IMG/M metagenome (GOLD analysis project Ga0207655, IMG submission 184398) | Miscanthus rhizosphere microbial communities from Kellogg Biological Station, Michigan, USA - KBS M4-4 metaG (SPAdes) (version 2) | ecosystem: Host-associated > Plants > Roots > Rhizosphere >... | reverse complement strand
TCAACGTTGAGCTGCTGGGCCGCGGTTTTGCCTGGCTGGACACCGGTACGCACGACAGCCTGATTGAGGCTTCGCAGTTTATTCACACCATCGAAAAGCGTCAGGGCTTCAAGGTGGCCTGCCTGGAGGAGATCGCCTACCGCAAGGGGTGGCTGAGCCGCGAGCAGGTCGCAGCCGAAGCCAGGTTGCTGGGCAAGACGCTGTACGGCCAATATCTGTCGCAACTGATCGTGGAGAAATAACATGCAAGTCACCGAGACCAAAATCGACGGTGTGAAAATCATTCAGCCGAAGGTATTTGGCGATGCCCGCGGGTTCTTCCTGGAAACCTTCGAGAAGAAGCGTTATCAGGAGATGCTGGGTATTGATTTGGAGTTCGTCCAGGACAACCATTCCCGTTCGTCGCGCGGCGTGCTGCGCGGTTTGCACTTTCAGCAGGCGAATCCGCAGGGCAAGCTGGTGCGCGTCGTCCGCGGCGAAGTATTCGACGTCGCCGTAGATATTCGTCCCGGTTCGCCGACGTACGGCGCCTGGGAAGGGGTGATCCTGTCGGAGGAAAACAAGACCCAGTTTTGGGTGCCGCCGGGATTGGCCCACGGTTTTGTGGTGCTTTCTGACCTCGCGGATTTCGAATACAAGTGCACGGATTATTACAATCCGGCGCAGGAAGGGTGCCTGCTGTGGAATGACCCGCAGGTCGGCATCGAATGGCCGATTGATAACCCGCTGCTGTCGGATAAAGACAAGGTCGGCAAACTGTTCCGGGAGCTGGCGCAATGAAAGTGTTGTTAACCGGTTCGAAAGGGCAGCTGGGCAGCTGTTTTTGCGATCGCCTGCCGGCAGGGTGGGACGTTTTGGCCACCGACAGCGACAGCCTGGACATTACCGATTTGGCCAGGGTGAAGCAGGTGGTCGCCGACTACCGGCCCGACGCGATTGTGAATGCGGCGGCGTATACCGCCGTTGACAAGGCGGAAACCGAGAACGAACTGGCGGCGCGCATCAACGAACAGGGCCCTAAAAACCTGGCACAGGCCGCGGCAGAGGCGGGGTGTCGTCTGATCCACGTTTCTACCGATTATGTTTTCGACGGTCAGGCGAAGGCGCCCTACCGCGAGGCGGATGTGACCAACCCGCTGGGGGTTTACGGTAAAACCAAGCTTGACGGGGAAATTGCGGTCGCCGGCGCGCATCCTGAGGCGATTATCATCCGTACGGCGTGGGTATTTAGCGAATACGGCAATAACTTTGTCAAGACGATGCTGCGGCTGGCGAAAGATCGCGATGTGCTGGGGATTGTCGCCGATCAGCGCGGCTGCCCGACCTACGCGGGCGACATTGCGCAGGCGATTATAGACCTGCTGCAGCGCCGGGCGGAAGGCGGGGTTTATCATTTCTGCGGCGACAAGGAAGTGAGCTGGAGCGAATTTGCCGAAGCGATTTTCGCCGCGGCGATGGCGCAAGGGCTGCTGGAGAAATCCCCGCAGGTGAACGGCATCACCACCGAACAGTACCCGACGCCGGCCAAACGGCCAGCCTACTCGAGCCTGGACTGTGAAAAAATCAAAACTTGCCGGATCGCGCCTTCAGATTGGCAGCAGGCATTGAAAAACATTATGCCGGCGCTGGGCTAAGCCGCACTGGCTTCAATGTCCTCTACGGCAAAAAGCGAGCATTTCTCAAAGAAATGCTCGCTTTTTTTATATGCTTTAACCGTCAAGAAGCACAGCTAATCAGCTTTTCTCTTTTGAATATTCTCATGCTCATATAAACAATCAGCAACGTCGCCAGAAGTTCGGTAAAAATTAATGAGTAAGAGGCGCCCATCGCGCCAAAGAACTTGGTCAGGAAATAGATGTGCAGGCAGTGCGTCGCGGAGCAGAAAATATAGATCCTCTGTAAGACTTTATCGTGACTATTCGCCAACAGATAAAGTTGCGCCAACACTATGGCCGGCGGAATGATCAACAGCATGACGGACAATACCGCCAGGATCGGCGCTGCGGCAATGAATGCTTCGCCGAACAGCAGGGTGATGATAGGCGTAGAGAAGAGATTCAGCACCAGGAAAGCGCCTATGCCGAACACAAAACTGGCGGCTAAAACCAGCTTAATGATTTTGTTACGTTTGGCTATCTGTTCCGCGCGATAGCTGCATATGATCGGATAGGCGGCCTGGCATAATGGCGCCATAACCGCCAGGCCGGAACGAACCAACCTTTCCGCCGCACCGTACAAACCTGCAGCCAGCGGCCCGGAAATGATACCCAGAAGGATCGTATTACTGGCCGCATACACCATAGTGATGGAGTTAGCGACAAATACTGGCCAGCCTTCCTTTAGATTTGCGGTAATTTCCGACGGGGAGAATCGCGGCAGGCCGATGCGATAGCGCCGAAAAACCCACAGCAACATGATGAGTGCAGCCAGGAGGTTAGGAAATACCAGCAGCAGAACCGCGCTGTAGGGGGTGATGGGGAAACAGAGGAAGATCGCCAGCGTTGCTATCCTGGCGAATAATGTGATTAGCGCCCCCGCCGCGGTTTTACCCACGCCCTGCAGTAGCCAGTAAGGGGAGAGCATGGAGGCGACGATCAGCAAAGCGGAGAGAACCATATAGCCGCTCAGCTGAGACAGTTTCTCCCAACCCAGGGTCATCAGCGTCATTGCCGCCAATGCGCAGGCGGCCAGGATCACTTTCGAGAAGGTAATGCCGTAAAAGCTTTCACCTATGCCATGGTGGTTTTCCATTTTCGAAACTCTTCGGACCGCCGAAAAGTTAAAGCCGTAATCGACAAAAATGGAAAAATAAAACGCGACCATATAGCAGAACAGAATATTACCGAACTCACTGACGCCGATGTTCCTCCCCACCAGGGGGAAAACCAGCAGAGGGAATATAAAATTCCCTCCCTGAACCAGCAGTAATGAAACGTAGTTTTTAACCAACGGCTGATTAAGATACTTAATCATGAACCGTTGCCTTGATCCCGTGCTGTGGTTTGGCCAAATGGAGTTTTGCCAACCAGTCTCTGCTCATAAATGCTTTGAACAGCAAGAGCAGAAGGACGTTAACGATAACCGTTGAGTAGTAGAAATGGTTGTCAAAAATCATGAATAGCATGGCCATACAGAAATAACTGTAGAGCAGGGTGTTGGTCAGGGTTTTTCTTTGCTGCACGCGCTGATACAGCGCCATGCCGACCCAGGTAAACACCAGCATGAAACCGGCAATGCCATAGACGCCAAAGTCCATATAAGGTTTCTGCATAAAGGTCATGATATTGATCCAGTCATAACCCCCCATTTTAACCAAATCCAGCGTTTCTTCCGGCATGAAGTATTTGCTGGCGAAGCGGAAGGTCCCGGTCATCAACATGCGGCCATCTCTGAAATCGTGGGTCTTATCCAGATAAATAACCATCTTGTTAAAAGCGTGCATCTCCGTGCTCAGGTTGATCCAGATGGACATCATCTGAGGCGGCAGTTCCATGCTGGGCTTAAAGTCCTTTACCGTCTGATGCTGCGGTGAGGAGGTATTTGGGCTGTTATAAATGGCCTCATAATACTGCGTGCCGGTCTGCACCTTTTCTTCTGCGGCAGGCTGTTGGTTTTGAACGTAAATTTGAGTTCGAATCAACGGCATGCTGACCATCAGCAGAACGACAGAGACCAGCGTGATCACGCCGGTTGTCAGCAGGGCGGATTTATTCTCTTTGGCGACATAGTATTGAATCAGCACGTAGAACAGGCTGGTGATGACGGGAACAAAGATATTTATCCGGCCGCCAAGCAGCATCAGCAAACCTAAATATGCGGCGCTGAACAGCAGATAGCCGTACTTTCTCGACTCCGTCACGTAGATGGTGTTGAAAATAATAAAGAAAGTAGGGATAACCATCAGCGTCATCAAATAGTTGCTGATCACTTTGGGCATAATATTCGCGCGCGCGTTATCGTCGAATAAAGGAATGCTGCCGATTTTATGGATGGCATACCAATAAAGGAACGCTTCGACCACCACGCAGATCACGTTGGACCAGAACAGCGTTCGCGCAGAAATGCCGGCGCGGATGGTCGTCTCGCGGTTGAGGGTAATGCGGCCCCGCCGCAGGATGAAGGCGGCAACGACTATATAGAAACAGGCAATGACGGCAAACAACGCCATCCAGGTTGACTGGCTAAAGTCATCCTGTTCAATGAGCGTCAGCTTCGCCTGGCTGCAACCAATCATGAACAGGAACATGCTCATGAAGATCGACGCCGGGTTGTAAATATTCTTGAAAAAATAGGTGAAGAACACAAAGTTTGCTACAGCGGCGACGGCAAAGCTTTTACTTACCCCGTTGACGGGGAGCAAAAGAATGCCTGCCAGGCAAACAATTCCAAAGACGGCCAGCGTTAATCGCCCCAAGATCCCGTTATTACCCATTTGCTACTTTTCCTCGCCCTGTTTTTTCAGCCGTGGTAGCTGCTTCATGCATTTTTTATTCACACCCCGGCGCTCCGCATCGAAAAACCAACCCCATTTATTGAAATAGGTGATCGCCGAACGGATGTGATAACTCATCAGCTTCAGATTTTTGTACGATCCTTTGGCAAAGGCATGCGTCACCGTCGCTTCCGAACAAAACATCGGTTTTTCATATTGCAGCACTTTACGGCACAGATCGACATCTTCAAGATACATAAAGTAACGTGAATCAAAACCTTGCAGCTGTTTCAGCAGGGCCGACTCCACGAACATAAAGCAGCCGGAAATGGTCGGCGCAAAAAAGTTCTTATTGTAGTCGGCGTTTTGCAGCTCGTAGTTTTCATCAAGGTACTTTGATAAAAATGGCATAAACCGGCGCAAGATCAGATGAGCAGGCGTCGGCAGCAAACGGCAGACACGCTGCTCTTCGCCGCTTGGATAAATAATTTTGGGGGCAATAAAGCGGTGGCCGCCACTTTCGGCGAAGTGATATAAACTGGTCACCGTGCCCGGATCAAAAGCAATGTCTGGATTACAGATAATGAAATACTTGCATTTATCCAGGTACTTATCCATCGCCTGGTTATGGCCGTGACCATATCCGCCATTGAAGTCTGACTTGATGTAAGCAATTCGCGGATTGTTTAAGTTGCTTGCCCATTCGCTGCCGGCGTTATCAACCAACACTATGGTTTCGACTAGCGGTTCCGCTAACAGCGAGTCGATAGTGGGTTGGATGTCCTCTTGTGTATGTTTATACAAAACAATAGAGGCGACAACGGGCATTTTTTCTTCAACTGCACTCATTTTGAGCTAATTCCGTCTTTAACCGCACGGCACCAGGTCGCCAGATGCGTTTTTTTGTTCGGTTGTGTAGCGATCAGTAATAATTGATGGATGGCGTTAAAAACGTTCTCGCGCACCTTCATTAATGGCGGAACGTGTTTCATCCTTGCCAGGAACAGCCCGTTGCGCAGCCGGTAGTATCGGCGGAAAGCCGAATGCATAGGGACATGCCAGGCGAGCACTTTGATCGCCCGGTCGCCGATGGCATGCGACATCCTGGCCGAGGTCGCCGCATAAATTTTGTAGCCTTTGGCAACGGCGCGCAGGCACCATTCGGTATCAACGTAGTCGATAAACAATGACTCGTCCATGTCTCCCACGTCGAGCAATACCGCCACGGGAATCAATGAACCCGAGGAGATGATCATGCTGACTTCAAATGGCGCCGTCTGGAGTTGCGGCAGCACTTTGGTGCGCCAGCCCAGCTTGTTTACCCGGATTAAAGGGTAATGGAAACCATAGCGCGAATCGGTAAAGATTGGGCCGATAGCCGCGACCTGCTCGGTCGCAGAGACCTGGTAGTAATCTTTCAGCAAGCCGGCCATAAAGTTTTCGTCGATGTGGCTGTCTTGATCGAAAAACACGATCAGCTCGGCGTCAAGCATCGTGCGGGCATGTTCAATGCCGATATTTTGCGCTTTCGCGATACCGACGTTTTCTGGCAGGCGTACGACGGTAGCCAACCGAGAGAGTTCTTCGACGACGGATGCCCCCAGTGAACCATTATCAACCAGAACGCTGGGAACCTGCTGACGCTTAAGTTCTTCTATTAAGGTGGTGAGATTGCCCAGTTCCGGATGATAAGAGACGATCACTGCTGCGATTTTGTGGTTGTTGACATTTCCATCGACGGTCGCAGGAGTATGGCTAATGGCTTGATGCTCAGACACTACATTCTCCAATAAAATACAATATCAATGCCTGCATGTCCTTGTCCCTTGGACAAAACGCACGGCATTAATTAAGCCCTCAATTTTAGCAGCCGGGAGGAATCGCGCAATCAGGAAAAATCTAAATTGCCGATAAATCTTATTTTAAAAATTAATTTTCATAATCAATTGAATTTAATGGGGTAATTATTTTAATCCAAATTGCATTCTGGGCCTGGGCTGTGGTTTTTCTGAGGTATTGCTGAAGATCCGGTCCGACGAGTTGCCTATCGCACCAATCACTACCCACGCGGCGCAATCCTGAGTTAACATGTGTGCCACATCACAAAACCTGCTGGCCGAAGCTGCCATCAGGGTCATCCTCAGACAGGAGTTCTTCAATGTCCAAGCAACAAATCGGCGTTGTCGGCATGGCGGTCATGGGCCGCAATCTGGCACTGAACATCGAAAGTCGTGGTTACACCGTTTCCATCTTTAACCGTTCCGGCGACAAGACTGACGAAGTTATCGCTGAAAACCCAGGTAAAAACCTGGCGCCGTACTACAGCGTTGAAGAGTTTGTTGAATCGCTGGAAAAACCGCGCCGCATCCTGCTGATGGTCAAAGCGGGCGAAGCGACGGACAAAACCATCGCCTCTCTGACGCCGCACCTGGACAAGGGCGATATCCTGATCGACGGTGGCAACACATACTATCAGGATACTATCCGCCGTAACCGCGAACTGTCCGACCAAGGCTTCAACTTCATCGGTACCGGCGTTTCCGGCGGTGAAGAGGGGGCTTTGAAGGGGCCTTCAATCATGCCTGGCGGCCAGAAAGAAGCCTACGAGCTGGTGGCGCCAATCCTCGAGAAAATCGCAGCGGTAGCGGAAGGCGAGCCTTGCGTGACCTATATTGGCGCAGACGGTGCCGGCCACTACGTGAAAATGGTGCACAACGGCATTGAATACGGCGACATGCAGCTGATCGCTGAAGCTTACTCGTTGCTGAAGCAGGCGCTGAACCTGAGCAACGAACAGCTGGCCGAGACCTTCGCCGAGTGGAACAAGGGCGAGCTGAACAGCTACCTGATCGACATCACCAAAGACATCTTCACCAAGAAAGACGAAGAGGGTAAATATCTGGTTGATGTGATTCTGGACGAAGCGGCCAACAAAGGCACCGGCAAATGGACCAGTCAGAGCTCGCTGGATCTGGGCGAGCCGCTGTCGTTGATCACCGAATCGGTGTTCGCGCGTTACCTGTCCTCACTCAAAGAGCAGCGCGTAGCCGCTTCAAAAGTGCTGACCGGTCCTAAAGCCACGCCGGTAAGCGGCGACAAAGCCGAGTTCATCGAGAAAGTGCGCCGCGCGCTGTACCTGGGCAAGATCGTTTCTTATGCGCAGGGCTTCTCTCAATTGAAGGCCGCTTCCAAGGAAAACAACTGGGATCTGCACTACGGCGAGATTGCCAAAATCTTCCGCGCCGGCTGCATCATCCGCGCCCAGTTCTTGCAGAAAATCACCGACGCTTACGCGGCCGACGCCGATATCGCCAACCTGCTGCTGGCACCTTACTTCAAGCAGATTGCCGACGATTACCAGCAGGCGCTGCGCGACGTGGTGTCTTACGCGGTGCAGAACGGCATTCCTACGCCAACCTTCTCTGCGGCCATCGCCTATTACGACAGCTACCGCTCAGCGGTGTTGCCGGCTAACCTGATTCAGGCGCAGCGTGACTACTTTGGCGCGCACACTTACAAACGTATCGACAAGGAAGGCGTATTCCACACCGAATGGATGGAGTAAGCCCCCGCAGTTGATGGAAAGCCGCCGCAAGGCGGCTTTTTTGTGTCTTGCACTCATCGTCAGGCATGCATTCTGGCACTATTCTTAATTTTTGATTTATTTCAATAATAAGATCTGCATCTTGGTATTCGGCGTTTACCCAGTATTTTCCTCGCGTTACCTTGCCGTATGACCAATGTTTGCTAATATAATTCCTAAACCGGATTTTTTCTTTTTCTCTGCCTCGGCTGGTTAACAACTTACGTCCGTTCTCGGCACGCGTGGCCGGTGGGGGCCGTTTGCCGTGTTTGGTTTATTTTTATTTTTAATCAATGCATTGTGGTTTATGTTCGGACCTGTAGGCAGTGCCTGTGCTTTTAGGATTATGCCCGGTTATTATTTCTCTTTTTTTATGAGATTTTATTAACCGCGGTTTATGGAAGCCTGTTTTTCCTTTTTATATATATAAAAAAATAATTGATGTCTCTTTAGCAATCAGCTAGCGAAGCATCGGGTGCCTGTGCCCGGTGTCTGCTGCAAAGCAACGGTTTTGGGGTAGTGCGGGTTTATGGTGAAATTAATCCCAGTCATTTTGGCCGGTGGCAATGGCAGCCGCCTATGGCCTTTATCAAGAGCGGCTTCCCCCAAACAATTCCTGGCGATAGACGGCAGCGGGCGCAGTTTGTTGCAACAAACGCTGCTGCGGCTGGAAGGGCTGCAAGGGGTGGAGATTGCCGCGCCGATCGTCATTTGCAACGAGGAACATCGTTTTCTGGTGGCGGAACAGCTACGCGAAATCGATTGGTTGACCCCGAGCATCATCCTGGAGCCGGCGGGGCGCAATACGGCGCCGGCGGTCGCTCTCGCCGCTCACTTCGCCTCGAAACAGGATCCCGACGGCATCTTGCTGGTGCTGGCGGCGGACCACCTGATTACCCAGGTCGACGCATTCCACACGGCCTTGAACAAGGCTATCGAATTTTCGCTGCGTGAACGGCTGGTGACCTTTGGCATCATCCCCCAGCACCCTGAAACGGGTTATGGGTATATCAAACGCGGCGCGCAGCTGTCCGATTATTGTTTTGACGTCGAATGCTTCGTTGAGAAACCCTGTTTGCAAAAGGCGCAGGTTTATCTGTCCAGCGGCGACTACAGTTGGAACAGCGGCATGTTTATGTTCACGGCGAAAAAATTCTTGCATGAACTGATGATATTCCGCCCCGAGATCTACCAGAAATGTCAGTTGGCGATGAATGCCTGCCGGCAAGAATATGATTTTATTCGTATCGATGAAGCGACCTTTCTCAGCTGCCCCAGCGAATCCATCGACTATGCGGTGATGGAAAACACCAGGGAAGCGGTAGTGATGCCGATAGACATCGGCTGGAGCGATGTCGGGTCGTGGGCGGCGATATGGGATGTGGCCAAGAAAGACGCCGCCGGCAATGCGCATCAGGGTAACGTTATCGCCATTAACGCCTTCAACAACTATGTTTCTGCCGCCACTACGCTGGTCGCCACCGTGGGCATCAGGGATTTGGTGATCATCCAGACTGACGATGCGCTATTGGTCGCCGCGCGGGATTGCGTGCAGGACGTCAAGCAATTGGTTGCCGAACTGAAGGCGCGCAAGCTCCCGCTTTAGCGGCGCCGAGCAAAATTTGCGTCATAAGCGACGTTAAACATTTCCAGTTTGCCAAGATAATGATAAATGTAGAGAAGACAGTGCCGCTGATTGCGCAGGTCTCTAAGCCGGGCGCAGTGCTTGATGACAAGAACGCGGTAGCAAATATAACTGAAGAATTCGATCGATATGGCAGAGTTGACGTGTTTTAAGGCTTACGACATTCGTGGCCAGTTGGAAAGCGAACTGAATGATGAAATCGCTTATCGGATCGGCAGAGCTTTTGGCGAGTACCTTCTCCCAGACACCGTGGTTTTGGGCAGCGATGCCCGCTTAACCAGTGAGAGTTTAAAACAATCTTTGGCCAGAGGGCTGTTGGACGCCGGCAGCTCGGTGATAGACATTGGCCTGAGCTGCTCGGAAGAGCTCTATTTCGCGACGGCCTTTTTGGCCGCCGACGGCGGGATTGAAGTGACGGGCAGCCACAATCCCGAACACTATAACGGCATGAAACTGGTCTGTAAGAATGCGCGGCCGATCAGCAGCGACTCGGGGCTATGGGAGATCAAGGCGCTGGCGGAGAAAGAGGCGTTTTCCCCTGCCGCCCGGCCGCAGGGCGATTATCTTCAGGCCGACATTCTTGATAACTATATCGACCATATCCTGTCGTATGTGGATTTATCCCGCTTCAAACCGATGAAACTGCTGGTGAACGCCGGCAATGGCACTGCCGGGCATGTGATCGACGCAATAGAGCGGCGCTTCCGCCAGCATCAGGTGCCGTTGGAATTTATCAAAATTCAGCACGAGCCGGACGGTTCATTCCCACACGGCGTGCCAAATCCCTTGCTGCCTGAACGCCGTCAGGACACGGCGGAAGCGGTGCGCCGTTACGGCGCCGACATGGGCATTGCCTTCGACGGCGACGCCGATCGCTGCTTCCTGTTTGACGACCAAGGCAATTTTATTGAGGGTTACTACATCGTTGGCCTGTTGGCCGAGGCCTTTCTGCGCAAACAACCGGGGGAAAAAATTGTTCACGATCCCCGTTTGAGCTGGAACACGGTCGATATCGTCAACCAGGCCGGCGGCATTCCCGTGATGTCAAAAACCGGGCATGCGTTTATCAAAGAGCGGATGCGCGCAGAGGATGCGGTGTACGGCGGCGAAATGAGCGCGCACCACTATTTTCGCGATTTCTACTACTGCGACAGCGGCATGATCCCCTGGCTGATGGTCGCGGAAATCATGTCTTTGAAAAACAGAACGTTGGCGCAGCTGGTGGAAGAGCGCATCCAGGCTTACCCCTCCTCGGGGGAGATCAATATTGTTCTGGAACCCGGGATGTCCGCGAGCGAAATCGTGGAACGCCATTATCGCGAGCAGGCGCTGGACATTGACATGACCGACGGCATTAGCATGACGTTTGCCGAATGGCGATTTAATTTACGCGAGTCGAATACCGAACCGCTGACCCGTCTTAACGTTGAATCGCGCGGCGATCGTGATTTGATGCAGCGAAAAACGGCTGAAATTCTGGCGCTGCTGCGCGGCTGATGCGAACGGGGCCTCCCGATTGACGAGAGGCCCGGCGAGATTACTTCTGGTGCCGCTCGCGCAGCCGGCCGATCACCTTGCTCAGATCCAGATCCTGATCCTGCAGCAGCACCAGCAGGTGATAAATCAGGTCCGAGGCTTCGTTGGTCAGCTCTTCACGGTCGTTGACCGTGGCGGCCAGCGCGGTTTCCACGCCTTCTTCCCCGACCTTCTGCGCGATGCGCTTGGTGCCGCTGGCATACAGGCTGGCGGTGTACGAGCTGTCCGGGCTGGCGGTCTTGCGCTCCGCCAGCAGCTGTTCCAGCTGATAGAGGAAGGCCCAGTCGCTGGCGGCAGGGTGGAAGCAGCTGCTGTTGCCCAGGTGGCAGGTCGGGCCGATCGGATTGACCAGGATCAGCAGGGTATCGTTGTCGCAGTCCGGCGTGATGCTCACCACGTTGAGGAAGTGGCCGGAGCTTTCGCCCTTGGTCCACAGCCGCTGTTTGGTGCGCGAGAAGAAGGTGACCTTGCCGCTTTGCTCGGTCGCCGCCAGCGCTTCCCGATTCATATAGCCCAGCATCAGCACCTCACCGGAAACGGCGTGCTGCACGATGGCCGGCATCAGGTTGTCGGTTTTTTCCCAGTCCAGCTGGTTTCTCTGTTGTTCTGTTAACACACGCGAATCTCCACGCCTTGTTCGACCAGGAACCTTTTCAGTTCGCCGATATTAATGATTTGCTTGTGGAATACCGAAGCCGCCAGAGCGCCGTCGACGTCCGCATCGCGGAACGCCTCCAGGAAGTGCGCCATGGTGCCCGCACCGCCGGAGGCGATCAGCGGCACCTTGCACGCTTCGCGCACCAAACGCAGCTGTTGCAGATCGTAGCCGTTGCGCACGCCGTCCTGATTCATCATATTCAGCACGATTTCGCCGGCGCCGCGGCGCTGCACTTCCCGCACCCAGTCGAGGGTTTCCCACTGGGTAACGCGGGTGCGGCTCTCGTCGCCGGTGTACTGGTTGACGTGATATTTGCCGGTTTCGGCGTCGAACCAGGTATCGATCCCCACCACGATGCACTGCACGCCGAAGCGCTCGGCCAGGCGGCTAATCAGCTCGGGATCGGCCAGCGCCGGCGAGTTGATGGAAATTTTGTCGGCGCCGAAAGACAGGATCTGGCTGGCGTCCTCGGCGCTTTTGATACCGCCGGCGACGCAGAACGGAATGTCGATCACTTCCGCCACCCGCGACACCCAGCTCTTATCCACCACCCGGCCGTCGCTTGAGGCGGTAATGTCGTAAAACACCAGCTCATCCGCGCCTTCCTGCGCATAGCGCTGCGCCAGCGGCACGATATCGCCGATGATTTCATGGTTGCGGAACTGCACGCCTTTCACCACTTGCCCGTCTTTAACATCCAGGCACGGAATTATCCGTTTTGCCAGCATGCGATCGCCTCCTCAACGCTAAATTTACCTTCCAACAGGGCGCGCCCCACGATCACCCCTGCAACGCCGCTGCCGCGCAGCTGGGCGATGTCATCCAGGTTGCCGATGCCGCCGGAAGCCTGGAAGGCGACCTGCGGGTAACGGCGAGTGATTTCCTGATATAGCGCCACGTTGGAGCCGGCCAGGGTGCCGTCGCGCGAAATATCGGTGCACAGCACGTGCTTCAGGCCGTAGGGCAGGAACTGCTCAACCACCTGTTCCAGCGTGGCGTCGGAATTCTCCTGCCAACCGCTGATGGCGACACGCTTGGTGCCCTGTGCATCGATGCGTACGTCCAACGCCAGCACCAGCGCGTCGGCGCCGTAGCGTTCGAACCAGCCCTGCACCAGCCGGGGCTGTTTTACCGCGGTGGAGCCGATCACCACCCGGGTGGCGCCGGCGTCCAGCAGGGCGGTTACGTCCTGCTCGTTGCGAATGCCGCCACCGACCTGCACCGGCACGTTAACCCCGGCCAGCAGCTTGCGCAGCAGCGGGATCTGGCGCGCCGCCGGATCCCTGGCGCCGGTCAGGTCGACCAGGTGCAGCACCTGTGCCCCCTGTTGTTGATAATCCTGCAGCCGCGAGTGCGGATCGCTGCCGTAGTCGCGCTGCTGGCCGTAATCGCCCTGATGCAGGCGCACCACGGTGCCGTCGATCAAATCCAAAGCCGGAATAATCATGCTGCCTACATCTCCAGAAAGTTTTTCAACAGTTGCGCGCCGGCCGCTCCAGAACGTTCTGGATGAAACTGCACGCCGAAGAAGTTGTCTTTTTGCACGGCGGCGGTGAAGGGCTCGCCGTAGTTCGCCTGGGCGATGGTGCTTGGGCATATCGGCATCGCATAGCTGTGAACGAAATAGAAGTAGGCGCCGTCTTCGATACCGCGGAACAGGTGGTGGCCTGCCTGCGCAGACACCTGATTCCAGCCCATATGCGGCAGCGGCAGGCCGAAGTCGGTCATCTGTTTCACCGGAGTATCGATGATGCCCAGAGTGTCTATGCCGCCGTTTTCCTCGCTGCTGGCCGCCAGCAGCTGCATGCCGAGGCAGATGCCCAGCACCGGCTGGGTACAGGCTTTGATAAGCTCGATCAGCTCACGTTCGCGCAGCTGGTCCATCGCCGCCTGCGCGGTGCCGACGCCCGGCAAAAACAGTTTGTCGGCGCGCAGCACGATCTCCGGGTCGCGGCTCACTTCGGGCCGATAGCCCAGCCGCTGCACCGCGTAATTGACGGAGGCGAGGTTGGCGCAGCCGGTGTCCAGAATCACCACGTTCATTACAGCACTCCTTTCGAGCTCGGCAGGGTATTGCCCTCAACGCGGATCGCCTGGCGCAGGGTGCGGCCAAACACCTTGAACAGGCTCTCGACCCGGTGGTGATCGTTCTTGCCCTTGGTTTTCAGGTGCAGCGTGCAGCCCATGGTGTAGGACAGCGAGCGGAAGAAGTGCTCGACCATTTCGGTGCTGAGATCGCCGACGCGCTGGTAGTTGAACTCGGCCTTGTATTCCAGGTGCGGCCGGCCGGAGATGTCCAGCGCGCAGCGCGCCAGGCATTCATCCATCGGCAGCACGAAGCCGAAGCGGGCGATGCCGCGCTTGTCGCCCAGCGCCTTGTTCAACGCTTCGCCGAGCGCCAGCCCGGTGTCTTCCACCGTGTGGTGGTCGTCGATATACAGGTCGCCTTTGACGTCGATGTCCATGCGGAAGCCGCCGTGGGTGGCTATCTGGTCCAGCATGTGGTCGAAGAAGCCGACGCCGGTCTTGATCTTGCTGCCGCCTTCGCGATCCAGCCAAACGTTGACGTCGATCTGCGTCTCTTTGGTGACGCGGTTAACCCGGGCGTGGCGGTCGCGTTGGGTCAGCTGACGCGTGATCTCTTTCCAGCCGAGGGCGTCGCGCTGGTAGCGCAGCCCCTGGATGCCCATGTTCTCCGCCAGCTGCACGTCGGTCGGCCGATCGCCGATCACGTAGCTGTGCGCGGTATTCATGACGCCGGCTTCCAGATAGCCCTTCACCAGCGCAGTTTTTGGTTTGCGGCAGTCGCAGTTGTCCGCCGGCAGGTGCGGGCAGATCAGGATGTCGGCAAAGTGGATGCCCTGTGAGCTGAGGATCTGCATCATCAGGTTATGTGGCGGATCGAAAGTCTCCTGCGGGAAACTGGCGGTGCCTAGCCCATCCTGATTGGTGATCATCACCAGCTGATAACCCGCCTGCTGCAACGCCAGCAGCGATGGGATCACGTCCGGCTCCAGCGCCAGCTTGTCCAGGCGGTCGACCTGGAAGTCTTCCGGCGGTTCGGCAATCAGCGTGCCGTCACGGTCAATAAAGAGGATTTTTTGGCTCACATTGGCTCCTGGCGAGTCTCGTTGGCGCCGGGCAGGGCGGACAGCGCGTCAACCACGCGCCGGCATTCGTCGCGGGTGCCTATGGTGATGCGCAGGCAGCCGGACAACCCGGGCTGTTTATTTTGGTCTCTTAAGATAATGCCCTGATCCCACAAGCTTTTAAATACATTACTTGAGGCGGTGAAACGCACCAGCAGGTAATTGCTGTCGCTGGCGAAAACCTGCTCGACGCAGGCGCAGTTTTGCAGCGCCTGCTGCAGCCAGCTGCGGTTGGCGGCAATCTCGCTAACCCGTTGACGCATCACGCGGATGCCTTCGGTGCTGAGCGCCTGAGCGGCGATGTCGGCCACCGGCGTCGACAGCGGATAAGGCGCGATCACCTTCAGCAGCAGGGCGATCAGATCGTCATTACCCAGAGTGAAGCCGCAGCGCAGGCCGGCCAGCGCGAAGGCCTTCGACAGGGTGCGCAGGATAGCCAGATGCGGGTAATCGCTCAGCCAACCGGCCACGCTCGCCTGCGGGCAAAACTCGATATAGGCCTCGTCGACCGCGACGATCGCCTTGCCCTTGGCCATTTCCAGCAGGCTGCGCAGAGAGTCCGGGTCGATCAGATTGCCGGTCGGGTTGTTCGGGCTGCAGACGTAGATCAGCTTGACGTTGTCCAGGCTGGCGGCGATGGCCGGCAGATCCAGCTGCCAGTCTTCCCTGGCCGCCACGGTGCGGCGCTCCACGCCGAAGGTCTCGGCGCTGACGGCGTACATGCCGTAGGTCGGCGGGCAGAACAGAATGGCGTCCTTACCCGGTTCGCAGAAGGCGCGGATCAGCAGCTCGATGCCTTCATCGGCGCCGCGGCTGACCAGCACCTGCTCCTTTCTCACCCCGGCGTAAGCGGCGTAACGCTCGATCACCAGCGCCGGCTGGCACTCCGGGTAGCGGTTGAAGGTCTGGGCGGTCAGCTGGAACTCCGGCGCGATCGGATATTCGTTGGCGTTCAGCCACACGTCGCCGTTGCCGCCGAGGCGGCGCGCCGATTGGTAAGGGGTCAGCTCGCGAACGTTGGCGCGCGCCAGGTTTTCAATGCTCATGCTTGCTCCTTCAGGGCGGCGACGCGCAGGGTCACGGCGTTTTTGTGGGCGATCAGCTGCTCGGCGGCGGCCAGCGTTTCGATGGTGGCGGCCAGATTCATAAAGCCCTGCGGCGTCAGCTCCTGTACCGTCATGCGCTTCTGGAAGTCCGCCAGCCCCAGGCTGGAGCAGGTCGCGGTGTAGCCGTAGGTCGGCAGCACGTGGTTGGTGCCGGAGGCGTAGTCGCCGGCGGACTCCGGCGACCAGTCGCCGAGAAACACCGAACCGGCGCTGGTGATGCCGTCGACCAGGTCGCGGGCGCTGCGGGTCTGAATGATCAGATGTTCCGGGCCATATTGATTACTGATCGCCACGCACTCTTCCAGGCTGCGCGCCACGATCAGGCGGCTGCTGGCCAGCGCCTGGCGGGCGGTTTCCGCACGCGGCAGCTCGGCCAACTGCTGCTCTACCGCTTCGGCCACCGCCTGCGCCATCGCGGCGTCCGGGGTCAGCAAGATCACCTGCGAGTCCGGGCCGTGTTCGGCCTGCGACAGCAGGTCAGAGGCGACAAACGCCGGGGTGGCGCCGGCGTCGGCGATCACCAGCACTTCGGAAGGGCCGGCCGGCATGTCGATGGCCGCGCCGTCCAGCCGCTGGCTGACCTGGCGTTTGGCTTCGGTCACGAAGGCGTTGCCCGGCCCGAAGATCTTCGCCACCCGCGGCACGGAGTCGGTGCCGAAGGCCATGGCGGCGATCGCCTGTGCGCCGCCGACCTGAAACACTTCCTGCACGCCGCACAGCTGCGCGGCGTAGAGGATTTCATCGGCAATCGGCGGCGGCGAGCACAGCACCACCCGGCGGCAGCCGGCAATACGCGCCGGCGTCGCCAGCATCAGCACGGTGGAGAACAGCGGCGCGGAGCCGCCGGGAATATACAGGCCCACCGAATCGATCGGGCGAGTTATCTGCTGGCAGCGCACGCCGGGCTGGGTTTCCACATCTACCGGCGGCAGTTGCTGCGCATTGTGGAAGGTTTCCACGTTGGCGACGGCCACCGCCATTGCCTGTTTGATCTCTTCGCCCAGCCGTGCGCCGGCGGCGGCGATTTGCTCGGCGCTGACGCGCAGCGCGCCAACCTCGGTTTTGTCAAAGCGCGCGCTGTAGTCGCGCAGCGCCTGGTCGCCGTTGGCCTTTACGTTGTCGAGGATCTCGCGCACCGTGCGGGTGATGCTGTCGGAGGCGGAAATCGCCGGTCGCATCAGCAGCTGGGCGCGTTGTTCGGCGCTGCAGTCCGCCCAGTTGACCAGGGTATTGAAGCTGGACATGGCGTTACTCCATCATCTTCTCAATTGGCAACACCAGGATCGAGCTGGCGCCGAGCGCTTTCAGTTTTTCCATGGTTTCCCAGAACAGGGTCTCGCTGCTGACCATGTGCATCGCCACGCGGTTCTGCGCGCCGGCCAGCGGCAGAATGGTCGGGCGTTCGGCGCCCGGCAGCAGCGCGACGATTTCGTCCAGGCGCTCGCTTGGCGCGTGCAGCATGATGTATTTGGATTCACGCGCCTGGATCACGCCCTGAATGCGGGTCATCAGGCGGTCGATAAGCTGCTGTTTGGCTTCCGGCATCTCGCCGTCGCGCTGGATCAGGCAAGCCTTGGAGCGGTAGATCACTTCCACTTCGCGCAGGCCGTTGGCTTCCAGCGTGGCGCCGGTGGAAACCAGGTCGCAGATGGCGTCGGCCAGGCCGGCGCGCGGCGCCACTTCCACCGAGCCGTTCAGCAGGCAGGATTTGAAGCGTACGCCCTGTTTGTCGAGGTACTGTTTCAACAGGTGCGGATAAGAGGTGGCGATGCGGGCGTTCTGCAGGCTTTGCGGGCCGGCGTATTCGGCGTCGAGCGGGGTGGCCAGCGACAGGCGGCAGCCGCCGAAGTCCAGGCGGCGCAGGGTGAAGTAGCGCGGGTCTTCGCCCTGGGCGCGGCGGTTGAGCAGCTCTTCTTCCAGCACGTTCTCGCCGATGATGCCCAGATCGACCACGCCGTCCATCACCAGGCCCGGGATATCGTCATCACGCACGCGCAGGATATCGATCGGCATATTTTCCGCGAAGGCGATCAGGCGTTGCTGCTGCAGGTTGATTTTGATGCCGCAGCGCGCCAGCAGCTCCTGGGATTCTTCGCTCAGGCGGCCCGATTTCTGCATTGCTATCCGTAAACGTGTTTTGTCCAGCATGGTAACCTCTGTTTAATCTGTAATTTTATGAATTTATTGTAAAAACTTTATTTTCTGTCTGTCCGGAACCAAAAAAAAACCCTCGGAAGAAATCTTCCGAGGGCTCTCTCTTGCGTTCTGCGCGCCACTGGAAGATTAAAAAAACCGTCTTCCAGCACACATCGCCTGAAAGACTAGTCAGGGTGATGGTGATGATGGTGGTTGAACTGAACGCTGGTCATGGGTGTTTTCTCTGTAAAGGTCGGCACAAGCCGAATTGCTAATTAAGCTAAACTATCCGCTGCTCGTCGCGCAACCCTTTTTTACCGTCATAAATTTAATTTATTGAAACAGGTTGGGTTATTAGCTAAACACGGTTTTACCTAAGCTTAAGCGGGGCGGATTGTATCGCCGTACGGAGTGGCGTAGCTTGAGTAGGCAGAGCATTGCGATCTTCAGGAGAGGGAGACGATGAAAAAGGTAGCCATTGTGGGTTTGGGTTGGCTGGGCATGCCGCTGGCCCTATCGCTGATGGGCCGCGGCTATGGCGTGGTGGGCAGCAAAACCACGCCGGACGGCGTCGAGGCCGCACGCATGAGCGGCGTTGAATGTTATCAGCTGGAGCTGACGCCGGAGCTTTCCTGCGAGCCGGACGATCTGGAGCAGCTGCTGCGGGTGGATGCGCTGGTGGTGACCCTGCCGGCCCGGCGCACCGTCGAAGGCAGCGAAAACTACTTTAATGCGGTGCGTATGCTGGTGGACAGCGCCATGGCCTTCGGCGTGCCGCGGGTGCTGTTCATCAGTTCCACCTCGGTGTACGGCGAAACCGCCGGTACGCTGCGCGAGGATTCGCCGCTGCGGCCGATCACGCCGTCGGGGCGGGTGTTGGCCGAGCTGGAGCGTTGGCTGCATGCGCTGCCGAACACCTCGGTGGACATTCTGCGGCTGGCGGGGCTGGTGGGCGCCGATCGCCATCCTGGCCGGTTCCTGGCGGGCAAGGTCGACGTCAAGGGCGGATCGCAGGGGGTCAACCTGGTGCATCAGGATGACGTGATCGCGGCGATACAGCTGCTGCTGAAGCTGCCGAAAGGCGGCCATCTCTACAATCTGTGTGCGCCAAGCCATCCCACCAAGCGCGAGTTCTATCCGGCGCTGGCCGAGCAGCTGCATCTGGCTCCACCGCAGTTCGCCGAGGAAGCGGAGCAGGGCGGGCGGTTGGTGGACGGCAATCGCATCTGCAATGAGCTGGGGTTCGAGTATCAGTATCCCGATCCGGCGCGCATGCCGGTCAATTGATTGTTGGCGGCGCTGGCGCTAGGGCTGCACCGGCGCCACCGCGCCTGAGATATCGCGGGCGCGCAGCAGATCTTCCAGCAGCGCGGCCAGCGCCTCGTTGTGCGGGGCGGGGCGGCAGACCAGGCTGAGCGCCGCCTGGTAGGAGAGCGCTTGCCCGCCCAGCTGCTTCAATAAACCCTGCTCTACCCAGCGCGCCGCGTAGTGGGTGGGCAGGTATCCCAGATAGCCGCCGCTGAGCACCAGATGCGCCACGCTCTCCATATGGTGGGCGACGGCGCCCAGGTTGTGCGGCGCGATCGGGCACAGCTGCTGCGCCAGCAGGTAGCCGCGTTTCACCCAACGGGCGTTCTCGATCTGCTCGCGGCTCGGCCGTTCGGCCGCAAACAGCGGATGCTCGCTGCTGCAGTAGATCGCCTGCGTCTCCAGAACCCATGCCCGGTACCGCAATTCCTCCAACTGCTGGCCAAAATACCCTATACCCAGATCGAGCTGCCGGTTCAACAATCCCTGTTCGATCTCCGTCGGCGAGCAAATCCGGCACTGCAGCTGCACGTCCTGATGGCGGCGCTGGAAGCCTTTGATGGCCAGGCTGAATGGATTGCCGGGCAGCGACACCAGATTGTCCACCAGGCCGATCTGCAGATCGCCGGTCAACAGCCCGTTCAACGACTGGCTGACCCGGGTAAAGTCGCGCGCGGCGTTGAACAGGGCGCGGCAGGCGATCAACATGCGTTCGCCTTTCGGGGTAAGCATAAAGCCGGAGCGGCCGCGCTGGCATAGACGGAACCCCAGCCGGGTCTCCAGCGACGCCAGATGGGTGCTGATGGTGGACTGATTCATCAGCAGCGGCTCCTGAGCGGCGCTGACGCCCTGGGCTTCCGCCACCGCGACAAACACCCGCAGCAGTTTAAGATCGATATCGCTTAGGTTGGTGAGCATCTTTTCCTCCGTAGGCCTGCCTGCCGTTAACGCATGCGCAACATGGGTGCCGCTGGGCCGAAACTATCCTTCCTTATGGCACGGAGTTGAAATAAAAATCAATAGTTCAATGAGTTAGTAAACATCGGCTTTTTCAATGCTTACATGCAAAAGCGGGAATGGTAGCCATGGTGGGCGGCGGGGTAGCCTGTGATTGTTACTTAAATGTTGAATTATCGCTCCCCAAGACAAGGACACGCCATGCTGAATCAACCCCAAAGCGGCAACGACATGCCGCGTTTTGCCGGCATCCCCACCATGATGCGTTTGCCTGCGGCGGAAAGCGCGCACGGGCTGGACGCGGCCTTTGTCGGCATTCCTCTTGATATCGGTACCTCCAACCGCAGCGGCACCCGCTACGGCCCGCGGCAGATCCGCCAGGAATCGGTGATGATCCGCCCCTACAACATGGGCACCGGCTCCGCGCCCTTTGAACGGATGCAGGTGGCCGATCTCGGCGATGTGGCCATCAATCCCTACAGCCTGGCGGACAGCGTGCGCCGCATCGAATTGGCCTACCGCGACATTATGGAGCAGGGCTGCATCCCGCTGACGCTGGGCGGCGATCACACGCTGACCCTGCCGATCCTGCGCGCCGTCGCCCGCCGGCATGGCCCGGTGGGGTTGATCCACGTCGATGCCCACTCGGATACCAACGAAGAGATGTTCGGCGAACGGCTGGCGCATGGCACCACCTTCCGCCGCGCCTTTGAAGAAGGGCTGCTGGCGCCGGAGAGAGTGGTGCAAATCGGCCTGCGCGGCAGCGGCTATGCGGCGGACGACTTTGACTGGTCGCGCCGTCAGGGCTTTCGCGTGGTGCCGGCCGAAGCCTGCTGGCACCGTTCGCTGACGCCGCTGATGGAGGAAATCCGCCGGCAGATGGGCGATGCGCCGGTCTACCTGAGCTTTGACATCGACGGGCTGGATCCGGCCTTCGCGCCGGGCACCGGCACGCCGGAGGTCGGCGGGCTGTCGGTGTGGCAGGGGCTGGAGATCGTGCGCGGCTGCCAGGGGCTGAACCTGGCCGGCGCCGACGTGGTCGAGGTGTCGCCGCCGTATGACCGTTCCGGCAATACCGCGCTGCTGGCGGCCAACCTGCTGTTTGAAATGCTGTGCGTTCTGCCGGCCCGCTGAGGCCGGCGCCATAACCTTACCGGCGGAGCCGTTGCGTCCGGGCCCCTGATAACAATAACAAAGGTACGGAGGTGTCCATGAATCTCGATCTGCTGGTCGTGGTGTTCTATTTTCTGGTTATAGGTGCGGTGGGGTGGATGGGCATACGCCGCGCCAATACCAAAGAGGCTTATCTGGTGGCCGGCCGCAATCTGGGGCCGGGCCTGTATCTGGGCACGCTGTCGGCGGTGGTGCTGGGCGGCGCCTCGACCATCGGCACGGTGAAACTCGGCTATACCTACGGCATCTCCGGCGTCTGGCTGTGCGGCGCGCTGGGGCTGGGCATTGTGGTGCTGAGCACGGTGCTGGCCAAGCCGCTGCTGCAGCTGAAGCTCTACACCGTCAGCCAGGTGCTGTCGCGGCGCTACCATCCGGCGGCCAGGGTCACCAGCGGCGCCATCATGCTGGCCTACGACCTGATGGTGGCGGTGACTTCGATCATCGCCATCGGCAGCGTGATGCAGGTGATGTTCGGCCTGTCGTTCTCCGCCTCGATCCTGCTCGGCGGCGGCCTGGTGGTGCTGTACTCGACGCTGGGCGGCATGTGGTCGTTGACGCTGACCGACATCATCCAATTTATCATCATGACCGTCGGCATGATGCTGGTGCTGATGCCGATGAGCATCGTCAGGGCCGGCGGCTGGGCGGCGTTCTCCAGCCTGTTGCCGGACAGCTACTACCAGCTGTCGTCGATTGGGCTGGACACTATCCTGGTGTTCTTCCTGATTTACTTCTTCGGCATTCTGATCGGCCAGGATATCTGGCAGCGGGTGTTCACCGCGCGCAGCGTCGGCGTGGCCCGTTTCGCCGGTCTGGGGGCGGGGGTTTACTGCGTGCTGTACGGCGTGACCGGCGCGCTGATCGGCATGGCCGGCAAACTGGTACTGCCGCAGTTGAGCAATACCGACGGCGCTTTCGCCGCCATCGCCCAGGCGGTGCTGCCGGAGGGCGTCAGCGGGCTGGTGGCCGCGGCGGCGTTGGCGGCGCTGATGTCCACCGCCAGCGCCTGCCTGCTGGCGTCCTCGACCATTGCGCTGGAGGACGTGCTGCCGGCGATCCGTCGGCGGCCGTCGGGCGGGTTGGCGGCCGGGCGCTTCACCACGTTGATCATGGGGGCAGTGATGCTGGGGCTGGCGTTCCTGGTGCGTGACGTGCTGGCGGCGTTGACGCTGGCCTATAACCTGCTGGTGGGGGGCATGCTGATCCCGCTGGTGGGGGCGATATTCTGGCCGCGGGCCACCAGCGCCGGCGCCATCGCCAGCATGCTGACCGGCAGCCTGTGCGTGTTGGGGTTAATGTATTGGCACGGCATCGAAGCCAATAGCCCGATCTACGGCGGGCTGTTGGGCGGTGGGGTGGCCTTTGTGCTGGGCAGCCTGCTGAGCCGGCCGTCCCCGCAGCTGCAAACGGAATAAAACGGCCCGGCTAAGGGTTGGCCGCGGTTACAGCCAACCCGATTTCTTCAGCTTTTGATACAGCAGGAAACAGCCGACGGCGGTCACCCCGAGCGTGGCGTGGTAGGCCCAGGGGAATTTCAGCTCCGGCATGTCGGTGAAGTTCATGCCGTACAGGCTGAAGATCACCGTCGGGATAGCCAGAATCGCCCCCCAGCCGGCCAACCGCTTCACCACTTCGTTTTGCTTCACCGTCACCAGCGCCAGGTTGACGTGCATGGCGTTGGTCAGCATTTCGCGCATGTCGTCGATGCTGCTGACGACCTGCCGGGCGTGATCCTGCACGTCGCGTACGTAGGCGCGCAGCTCTTTGGGGATAACGTCTTCGTGCAGGCGGATCAACTGGGTGCAGATTTCGTCCATCGGCAGCGCGGCGTTGCGCAGCGCCAGCAGGTGGCGGCGCAGGGTGTAGACGTTTTCGATCGCCGCCTGATCGAATTCCGATTTGAACATGTTGGCTTCGATACCTTCGATGGTCGCCTCGAATTTGGCCACCACGGTGCGGTAGTTGTCCACCACGAAGTCCAACACGCAATAGAGCGCAAAGCCGGGGCCGTGGCACATTTGCTTATGATTTTCTTCGGCTTTGGCGCGGATCGGCGCGTAGCTGGGCGAGGCGCCGTGGCGCACCGTCACCAGAAAATTCTTGCCGACGAAGAAGTGGGTTTCACCGTACTCGATTTCCTCGTTTTCGCTCCATTGCGCGGTCTTCACCACGATAAACAGCGAATCGCCGTAGCTTTCCAGCTTGGGGCGCTGGTGCGCGCACAGCGCGTCCTCGATCGCCAGATCGTGCAGCCCGAACTCCTCCTGCACTTTGCGCATAAACGCCGGTTCCGGCTGCCACAGCCCCAGCCAGACGAAGGTGTCCGGCTGTTTGACCACTTCGCTGATATCGTCGATGGTCACCTCGCCCAGCCGTTTGCCGGCCTTGTAGGCCACGCTGTTCACTACCATGCTTTTGCTGTCCATCAGGGCATCCATTATTCAATAAGGGTTTTGGTCATAAAATAACGTTCATGTTCAACCGGGTAATCTTTCAGCGTCATTTGCAGCTGATAGCCGAGCTTCTCGTAGAACGGCCGCGCCTGAAAGCTGAAGGTATCCAAACGGGAATAGCGGCAGCCGCGCGCCAGCGCTCCCCGCTCGGCGGCCTGCATCACCTGGCGGCCCAGGCCGCTGCCGCGCTGGGAATCGTCCACCCACAGCCAGTCGATGCTCAGCCAGTTGCCCCAGGTGAAGGCGGTCAGCCCGGCCACCACTCGCCCGTCGGCGTCCCGCGCATAAACGTTGAGGGGGCGGCGCAGGCTGGCGTCAATATAGGGTTGGTTATGGGCGCGCAGACCCTGGCGGATGGCGTCGAGAGTGGGTTCGTCCAACGTATCCGCTACGGTGATGTTCATATTTCCTCCTGGGTTATCCGTTAACTTAAGCACAGTACGGCCAAAAGGCAACCTGTTGAAAATTAATGCAAACGATCGCATCGGGCGATTGGGCTACACTGAATGGGACATTTTACGCTCAGGAGGACGTTATGCCCCGACTTACCCTGATGGCCGGTCTGTTATTGTTCAGCGGCCTATTGCAGGCTGCGCCGACGGTGACCCAACTGCAGGACGGATTGGAACACCCCTGGTCGCTGGCTTTTTTACCGGCGGAACAGGGCGTGCTGATCACCGAACGGCCCGGCAGGCTGCGGTTGTGGCAGCAGGATCGGGGGCTGTCGGCGCCGATAACCGGCGTGCCCAAGGTGTACGCCGAGGGGCAGGGCGGGCTGCTGGAAGTGCTGCCTGCGCCGGATTTCGCCGCCAGCCGCCGGGTTTATCTCAGCTTCGCCGAGCCGGGGGATGACGGCAAGGCGGGCACCGCGGTGGGCTATGGGCGCCTGAGCGACGACGGCGGGCGGCTGGAGAATTTCAAGGTGATCTTCCGCCAGCAGCCGAAGCTGTCGGTCGGCAACCACTTTGGCGGCAAGCTGGCGTTCGATCGGCATGGCTACCTGTTTATCGCGCTGGGGGAAAACAACCAGCGGCCGACGGCTCAGGACGCCGATAAGCTGCAGGGTAAAGTGGTGCGGCTGACCGAAGAAGGCGCCGTGCCGCCGGATAATCCCTGGGTTGGCCAGGCCGGCAAGCGGCCGGAGGTGTGGTCTTATGGCCATCGCAACCCGCAGGGGCTGGCGCTGAACCCGTGGAGCGGGATTATCTGGGAACACGAACACGGGCCGCGCGGCGGCGACGAGATCAATATCCCGCAGGCGGGCAAAAACTACGGCTGGCCGCTGGCTACCTACGGCATCGACTATTCCGGGCAGCCGATCCCGGAGGCCAAAGGCCAACGGGTAGCGGGCACCGAACGGCCGCTGCATTACTGGAAGGTGTCGCCGGGCGTCAGCGGCATGGCGTTTTATGATGCGCAACGCTTCCCGGCCTGGCGACATTCGCTGTTTATCGGCGCGCTGGCGCAGAAGGAATTGATCCGCCTGACGCTGGACGGCGATAAGGTGGTGGCGGAGGAGCGGCTGTTGGGCGATCGCGGCGAGCGCATCCGAGAGGTGCGCAGCGGGCCGGACGGCTATCTCTATTTGCTGACGGATGAGCGGGACGGCAAGCTGCTGAAGGTGGGGGCGTCGTAAAACGCCCCCGGGCAAATCAGGTCAGTTCGGTCATCACGCCGCGCTGATAGGCCGGGCGGGCGCGCAACTGCCGGTACCAGCGTTCCATATTTGGGCGCGGGCGGCGTTCGATCGGCATTTCAAACCAGGCGTAGGCAAAGCTGCCGAGCGGTATGTCGCCGAAGCCGAATGACTCGCCGGAGAGGTAAGGCTGGCGCTCCAGCGTGTGTTCCACGATGTCGAAGTGCTTCTCCAGCGTGGCGATCGCCGCCGTTATCTTGGCCATGTCGCGCTGCTCCGGCGGAGTGCGCACCAGGCCCCAGAACACGATGGTGAAGGGGGCGACCAGGGTTGAAGTGGTCCAGTCCATCCATTTCTCTGCGCTGGCGCGCGCCTGCAGATCCTGCGGGTAAAACGCTGCGTCGCCAAACTTTGCCGCCAGATAGCGCACGATGGTGTTGGATTCCCACAGCGTGAAGTCATCGTCCTGCAGCAGCGGCACCAGGCCGTTCGGGTTCAGCGAGCGATACCGTTCCTCGTTCACTTTGCCGAATGCGCCGCCGGCGTTGATATGGTTGTAGCTCAACTCCAGCTCTGCGGCGCACCACAGCACTTTCCTGACGTTGTTCGAATTTTCACGGCCCCAGATGGTCAGCATGGCATGCCTCTATTTAGCGGGTTAACGAACCTAAGCCTTTATTCCTACGCCATAAAATGCTTTTTGTCACACCGAAAGGCATTTTTTGCCGGCCGCTCAGCGTTCCCAGCGGCACACTTCCCAGCCATGCTCTGCCGCCAGCGCGCTCAGTTCGCTGTCGGGGTTGATTACCGTGGCGCTGTCGACGTATTGCAGCATCGGCTGGTCGTTGAGCGAGTCGCTGTAGCCGTGGCTGTGTTCAAACTGCAGCTCGGGACGCTGTGCCAGCCATTGCTGCAGGCGAATGACCTTGCCTTGCTGATAGGTCATGGTGCCGTAAGTGTTGCCGGTGAAGCGGCCTTCAGCCACTTCGACGCCGATCGCCAGCGCGCCGTCGGCGCCCAGCTGTTCGGCGATAGGCGCCACCAGATGCTCGCCGGTGGCGGAAATCACCAGGATGCAGTCGCCGCGTTCACGGTGCCACTGCAGGCGTTCGCGGGCGGCGGGGTAAACGCGCGGCAGAATGTCGCGGCGGATATAGCGTTGCACCCAGCCGGCCACTGTCTGAGTGCTCAGGCCGGCCAGCGGCGCCAGCGTGGCCTGCATATAGGCTTCCATCGACAGCTTGCCCTGGTAGTAGAGCTGCATCAGCTGTTGTTCTTGCAGTTCCAGCTCCGCTGGCGCGAACCCCTGAGCGACCAGCCAGCGGATCCACAGGCTGGCGCTATCATCATCAATCAGGGTTTCATCCAGGTCGAATAAGGCTAAATCCATCAATATTTCTCCGGCAGGCAGGGAACGGGCTCGCATACAGAATAGCGGATACCGTACGCCGCCAACCAGCGGCGTCGGTGAAATTGCGCTGAGCATAAGAAACAATGATGACAGTTCTGCGACATTTCGTTGAACGTTTGCATAACTTAGAACGCAACAATATTGGCTGGTGCAGTCGGCGCGGTGGTAACTATGGAGTGATGACGGCAACCCCACCGGAGCTGAGAATGTTGATAATTCGCCTTTATAGCGGCCCGATCCTGATCGGGGAAGACGAGGAACAAGATGATGACGCCACCACTGACGCTGAAGACGCTGCCGCTGCTGGATCTTTCGCAGCTTGACGGCGATGCGCGGCAGCGGCGGGCGTTTCTGGACGGCCTGCGGGCGGCGGCGCGCGACGTCGGTTTTTTTTATCTGAGCGGGCACGGCGTCGATAAGGCGCTAAACGAGGCGCTGCAGCGGTGCGCGCGGCAATTTTTCGCGCTGCCGGAGGCCGACAAACTGGCGGTGCAGATGGTGCATTCGCCGCACTTTCGCGGCTATAACCGCGCGGCGGCTGAACTGACGCGAGGTCAGCCGGATTGGCGCGAACAATTCGATATCGGCGCCGAGCGGCCGGCGCTGCAGTTGGCCGAGGATACGCCGCGCTGGGCGCGGCTGCAGGGCCCAAACCAGTGGCCGCCCGCGCTGCCGGCGCTGAAGCCGCTGCTGCTGCAGTGGCAACAGGCGATGACCGCCATGTCGCTGCGGCTGCTGCGGGCCTTTGCGTTGGCGCTGGCGTTGCCGGAACGGGCGTTTGATCCGCTGTACGGCGACAAGCCGAACGAACACATCAAGCTGATTCGCTATCCAGGGCGTGAAGCCACGGGAAGCGGGCAGGGCGTCGGGGCGCACAAGGATTCCGGCTTTCTCAGTTTCCTGCTGCAGGACCGGCAGCAGGGCCTGCAGGTGGAGCTGAGCGAAGGCCGTTGGATCGATGCGCTGCCGCGAGAGGGCACTTTTGTGGTGAACATCGGCGAGCTGTTGGAGTTGGCGAGCAACGGCTATCTGCGCGCCACGACGCATCGGGTGGCGACGCCGCCGGCGGGCAGCGATCGGCTGTCGATCGCCTTTTTCCTCGGCGCGCGGCTGGACGCGGTGGTGCCGCTGTATCAACTGCCGGCGTATCTGGCGGCCGAGGCCCACGGCCCGGCCAGCGATCCGCACAATCCGCTGTTTCGCGACGTCGGTTACAACTACCTGAAAGGGCGTATTCGCTCCCATCCGGACGTGGCGCAGCGCTACTACCAGGACGTTATCGGCGCCCAGACATGAAAAAGCCCGGCCTCAGGCCGGGCTTTTTCGTTACCTGCTGCGGCGCAGCCTACTCCGCCAGCGCCTGCTGCAAATCGGCAATCAGGTCTTCCGCATCCTCAATCCCCACCGACAGGCGCAGCAGCTGCGGCGTAATGCCGGTTTTCAGCCGCTGTTCCAACGGAATGGAGGCATGGGTCATGCTGAACGGCTGGCTGATCAGGCTCTCCACGCCGCCCAGGCTTTCCGCCAGGGTGAACAGCTTCGAACGTTTAATCACCCGGCGGGCATAGGCGTCGTCGCCTTTCAAGCGCACCGAGATCATGCCGCCGAAGCTGCTCATCTGGCGCGCCGCCAGCGCGTGCTGCGGATGGCTCGGCAGGCCCGGGTAGTAAACGTTTTCCACCTGCGGCTGGCTTTCCAGCCACTGGGCGATGCGCAGCGCACTGCCGCTGTGGCGCTCCATGCGCAGCGCCAGCGTGCGAATGCCGCGCAGCGTCAGGAAGCTGCTGAACGGATCGAGAATGCCGCCCACCGCGTTCTGCAGGAAACCGAGCTGTTCCGCCAGCGCCGGGTTGTCGCCCACCGCCGCCACCCCGGCCACCACGTCGGAGTGGCCGTTGAGATATTTGGTGGCGGAGTGCACCACCACGTCAAAGCCGAGATCCAACGGGCGTTGAATATACGGCGAGGCGAAGGTGTTGTCCGCCACGCTGATCAGCCCGTGGCGTTTGGCGATCGCCGCGATGGCGCTCAGATCGGCCAGCTTCAACAGCGGGTTGGTGGGGGTCTCCACCCAGATCATTTTGGTGTCCGGTTCGATAGCCTGCTCCAGCGCGGCGATGTCCGCCGGTGCAACGTAGGTGACGCGCAGGCCGGCGGTGCGGCTGCGCACCTTTTCCAGCAGACGGTAGGTGCCGCCGTACAGGTCGTCCACCGCCACCAGATGGCTGCCCTGATCGAGCAGCTCCAGCACCGTTGAGCAGGCCGCCAGGCCGGAGGCGAAGGCGTAGCCGCGGCTGCCGCCCTCCAGTTCGGCGATGGCGCTTTCCAGCGCGGTGCGCGTCGGGTTGGCGCTGCGCGAATATTCATAGCCGGTATGCTCGCCCGGCGCCGGTTGGGCGTAGGTGGAGGTGGCGTAAATCGCCGGCATCACGGCGCCGGTGGCGTCGGGGGTGTAACCTGCGTGAACGGTCAACGTATCAAACTTGGCCATAACGGATCCTTATTAACGTAATTTTTGGCGCCAGGCGTTAAGCACGTCTGTGCGGGTGATCAGGCCGAGGAAGCGCTCGCCGTCGAGCACCACCGCGACATGGCCGTGGTTGAAGGTGGCCTGCAGATCCTGATAGCCGGCCTCTTTTTGCAGCGTGTCTACCTGCTGGGTCATGGCGCTGCTGGCCGGCAGGCTGAAGTGGGAGGCGTCCGCCTGCACGGCGTTCAGCAGGTCCCACTCGTCTATCAAGCCGACCACGCGATCGCCTTCCAGCACCGGCAGCTGTGAGATGTCGTACAGCCGCATGCGAGCGTGGACGATCGCCAGCGTGTCTTCCGGCGAGACGGATACCGCGGCGCCTTCGTCGTGGCGGTAGGCGATCAGATCGCGCAGATCGCCGTGCTGCGGCTTGCTCAGCAGGCCCTGCTCCAGCATCCAGTGGTCGTTATACATTTTAGACAGGTATTTGTTGCCGCTGTCGCAGACGAAGGTCACCACCCGCTTGGGTTCGGTCTGCGCGCGGCAATAGCGCAGCGCGGCGGCCAGCAGGGTGCCGGTGGAAGAACCCGCCAAGACGCCTTCTTTGCGCAGCAGGTCGCGTGCGGTGGTGAAGGCTTCTGCGTCGCCGATGCGGTAAGCGTTATGCACCTGGTTGAAATCGCTCAGCGGCGGGACGAAGTCCTCACCGATGCCTTCCACCAACCAGCTGCCGGCCTCGCCAATCTGGCCGTTGTCCAGGTAGTCCGCCAGGATGGAACCGGCCGGATCGGCCAGCACGAACTCGGTCTGTGGGGAAACCTCGGCGAAATAGCGGCTCAGACCGCCGAGCGTGCCGCCGGAGCCGACGCCGACGACGATGGCGTCCACCTGATGGTCCATCTGTCGCCACAGCTCGGGGGCGGTGGTGTGAGTATGGGCCGCCGGGTTGGCCGGGTTATTGAACTGATCGATATAGAAAGCGCCGGGGATCTCGCCCGCCAGGCGTTTGGCGTAGTCCTGATAATAGGCCGGATGGCCTTTGCCGACGTCCGAACGGGTCAGCAACACGTCGACGCCCAGCGCGCGCAGGTGGAAAATCTTCTCCCGGCTCATTTTGTCCGGCACCACCAGCAGCAGCTTATAGCCTTTCAGCGCCGCCACCAGCGCCAGCCCCAGGCCGGTATTGCCGGCGGTGGCTTCAATAATGGTGCCGCCCGGCTGCAGCCGGCCGTCGCGCTCCGCCTGCTCGATCATCGACAGCGCTACGCGATCCTTGATAGACCCGCCGGGGTTTTGGTTTTCCAGCTTGACGAACAGGCGGCAGGGGCCTGTGTCGAACTGCGTCAGCTCCAGCATCGGGGTGTTGCCGATCATATCGATGACGGAATGGGGTATTGCCATGACTCATCTCCAGGATTATTCGGTTTAAAAACCGTTATATAGATGATAGCGCTGTAAATAAGCGCGTTAAAAAGAACAAATAACCGCTTCATATGCATTTTTGGAATATATTAGTCTTATTTGGACGTATAGAAGCGCAGAAGTGTGGCGGTGTGGATGTTCAGCCGTTTAGCCGTGGCTGGTATGAGAAAGCGCCGTTGAGGCGATTTTTTAATCGAGATCGGCGAGCCAGCGTACAGTTATGTAAAAATGCTGAAAATTCACGCTAAACCCTGCAAAAATAAGATAAATCACATAAACTCACAGCAAGGGCATTTTCGGTGCGTTGCTCACCCGTTACGGGCGCCGCAGGGAATTCGCGGTTGGCGGACGCGCACCGGGCCACTCTCGCTGGTTGGCTGAAAACGTGAACATGTTTGAAAGTTAACGCTATTTCAATGATTTGAATGGACACTCTGGCGACGTCATGATGAAAAAAAACTTATCCACCTCCCTTAAAAAACTGACTTTCAGCGTTGGCATCCTGTTGCTGGCCGCACCCGGCGTGCGGGCGGCAGAGCCGCCGGCGCCGCCGCAGGTAGACGCCAAAGCTTATGTGCTGATGGACTACAACAGCGGTAAAATTCTGACCGAAGGCAATGCGGACACCCGTCTCGATCCCGCCAGCCTGACCAAGATCATGTCCAGCTACGTGGTCGGCCAGGCAATCAAGGCCGGCAAGATCAAGCCGGAAGACCTGGTGACCGTCGGCAAAGACGCCTGGGCACCCGGCAACCCGGCGCTGCGCGGTTCCTCGCTGATGTTTATCAAGCCGGGCGATCAGGTGCCGGTATTGGAGCTGAATAAGGGCATCGTGATCCAGTCGGGCAACGACGCCAGCATCGCGTTGGCGGATTACGTGGCGGGCAGCCAGGATTCGTTCGTCGGGCTGATGAACAACTACGCCAAGTCGCTGGGCCTGCAAAATACGCATTTCCTGACGGTGCACGGCCTGGATGCTGAGGGGCAGTACAGCACCGCGCGCGACATGGCGCTGCTGAGCCAGGCGCTGATCCGCGACGTGCCGGACGAATACGCGCTGCATAAAGAGAAAGAGTTTACCTTCAACAAGATCCGCCAGGTGAACCGCAACCGCCTGCTGTGGAGCTCGAACCTCAACGTCGACGGCATCAAAACCGGCTATACCAGCGGCGCCGGGCACAACCTGGTGGCCTCGGGCACCGAAGGCACGATGCGCCTGATTTCGGTGGTGCTGGGCGCGCCGAGCGACCGCATCCGCTTTAGCGAAAGCGAAAAGCTGCTGACCTGGGGCTTCCGTTTCTATGAAACCGCCACGCCAATCAAGGCCGACAAGCCATTCGTCACCCAGAAGGTGTGGTTCGGCGACGTCGGCGAAGTGCCGCTGGGCGTAGCCAAAGACGCCTCGGTCACCATTCCGAAAGGGCAGATGAAAAACCTGAAGGCCAGCTACAAGCTGAACCAACCGACGCTGGAGGCGCCGTTGGCCAAGAATCAGGTGGTCGGCACCATCGACTTCCAGTTGGATGGCAAAACCATCGAACAGCACCCGCTGGTGGTGATGCAGGAGGTGAAAGAGGGCAACTTCTTCAGCCGCATCTGGGATATGGTGATGATGAAGCTGACCCAGTGGTTCGGCGGGATCTTCGGTTAACCTCTTGGTTAATGCAGAATGAAAAGGGCGCCCTGCGGCGGAATGCCGGTCAGTTAGCGTTTTTCTGCGGGCGCTGGTGAAGTTTTCGGTCGATAAAGGTGAGATGCACCATGAGACTCACCCACCTCGACCGAGCAAGGGGCCGTAGGCGCGGCACCTTGCAACCCGCGCCCTTGCCCAATCAGACGGTTGGCTGCGCCAACGTTACTCGGCCCATCCCTGGGCCTCGCCCCTTCGGGGCCGCTGTAAGCAGCGTTCAAATCTGTTCCTGACAGATTTGTCCTCCCTCCGTCACTGCGCATCACGGCCGGCTACGACAGGCGTCCCTGCCTGTCTCGCCTGAAACCGCCGTCCCTGGCGGTTTCGCCTATGCGCCGCTCCTGCGTTCGGCGTCTTCAAGGGCGCCCAACACCCTGCTCATCTCACTATTTTCACTGTCTTCCATAACGCAATATCAAACTGAGGGGACAGGTTGCCCGGTGGCGGCAGATTCGGGTGTTGACCTTGGGCGCGCATCACCGGCTGCCGAGCAAGACGGCGTTGTCAGGGGCAACCGGCCAGGGAAGGCCGGTTGAGGCGAGACTAACAGGGACGTTTGTCGTAGCCGACCCGCCCGACAACGCGGGTGCAGCGAGG
>Ga0207655_1000823_pt1 | contig 33596 bp, 28 predicted proteins | sample KBSM44metaG_FD_184398 | JGI IMG/M metagenome (GOLD analysis project Ga0207655, IMG submission 184398) | Miscanthus rhizosphere microbial communities from Kellogg Biological Station, Michigan, USA - KBS M4-4 metaG (SPAdes) (version 2) | ecosystem: Host-associated > Plants > Roots > Rhizosphere >... | reverse complement strand
CAAACAGTAGTTTAGAGCGATCATTAATTTTCCAATCTAAAGCAACTGAACCAAACTCACGTTTACCATTTGCATGATCGACATTTGGGTGAATACTTTCATGGGCTAAATTAATTCGATATCCAAATTTATCATTCAAAAAACCGCCTACATCCGTTGCAAGTGTATAACCACCTTCTGAATTTGCATCGACGGTTACACTCTTAACATCGGCAGGTCGTTTGGTTACATAGTTGACAACACCACCTGGAGTCGACATTCCACTTTGAATTGCAGAAATCCCTTTTAAAATTTCTACTCGCTCTTTATTTTCTAAAGCAACGTTTTGTTCACCACGAATGTTATGGCCATTAATAAGATAACTTGAACCCAAATCGAGCGAAAAACCACGAGCTACGAAATTAGGGTAATAACCAATTGCAGCATAACCATCTCCTAACGATGAATCATTCTTAACAACATCAGTCAGTGTTTTTGCGTGCTGATCGGCTATACGTTCAGATGTAATTGTTGTGATAGATGCAGGAATCTTTTTAATATCGCCTGTTTGAAAACCAGATAAATCAACTTTTTTTGAGGAATACAAATCGTCAGTGTTTTGGGTAGCATTCACGGTAATTGTAGGTAGTTGAGCAACCTCCGCTTCATTTGCATAGACAACAGACGTCATCAGTGCAATAGATGATGCTAATGCTGTTTTAGAACATGTAATGAAGTGAAGGTTTAACGAGTGTCTGTCCATTGAATAACTACCTGCCCATACCGTGCATAATATAAGTATGCTAAAAGTCGGAGATCTTCCATATTTTTTAGCCTCGAAAGAATACAGTGACACATATCGAGAAACAACAAATTATGTAATTTTCAGATCAAGTAAATTTTATGTAATAAAGCGTCATCATTATATAAATTTCATTTATTTTCTTTGAAATTGGTACTATAACTTTTTAAGTATTACCAAATAGTCAAAATAAAACTAAGCTGAAAATAGGCTTAAAACCAAGGAGGAATACAATAAAGAATATGGTTGATAAATTAGATGTCTGATTTTAAATAAAGTTTATGGTGTATTGATCATCCAACTAAATTAAGGAAATGTTCGATAATCGATAAAAATATCTTTAAATCGAACAAAAGATCATACAATCACTAGAATGGAAATTTAAAATTATAAAAAATGCATGGAGAGGAATTCTAAGGTAAGTACTCAGGATTGAGTGATATTTAAAAACTCATGCTATTTCCTGTTCAGTACACCTAAAAATTTCTATTTTTTTCTGCTAACTGACGGAATATATATGACATACACTAAGGAAGAAAAACGTAGCAGAATACGCGGTATTGTTGGTGCGGCCTCTGGTAACCTTGTTGAATGGTTTGACTTTTATATCTATGCAGTCTTTGCTGCTTATTTTACACAAGCCTTAACAGCACCCGACATGGATAGTTCGACCAAAGCTATTTATGTTTGGGGTGTATTTGCTGCAAGTTTTTTCATGCGTCCTATTGGTAGTTGGATATTCGGGCGCATTGCAGATCGACATGGTCGAAAAAAATCAATGGTCATTTCTATTTGCTTAATGGCCTTGAGTTCCTTCTTATTTGCTGCCTTGCCTACCTACGATCAAGTCGGATTATTTGCTCCTTTTCTTTTACTCGTTGTGCGCTTACTTCAAGGTTTATCTGTAGGTGGTGAATATGGCGCCGTAGCAACCTACATGAGTGAATTAGGATTAAAAGGTCAACGTGGTTTTTACTCCTCTTTTCAATACGTCACACTCTCTGGTGGTCAATTACTGGCAAGTTTGCTCGGCGTAATTTTATTAGCATTTTTAAGTGAGCAACAATTACATGACGGCGGTTGGCGTATTCCGTTTGTTATTGGTGGTTTTGCTGCAATTTTATCTTTACTTGCTCGTAGTCGTTTGGAAGAAACGCTTTCTCATCAAGACAGTGAACGTGAAGAATCTGGTAGCTTAAGAGAACTCTTTAAAAAACATTGGAAAACCTTTTTATTGGTGGTTGGTTATACCTCTGCGGGTTCATTAACTTTCTATGTGGAAACCGTTTATTCAAAAACCTATTTAACTAACTTAGGTATGGATGGAAAAACCGTTGGTTATATTATGACCTTCGCGCTATTTGTCTATATGTGTGCCCAACCTGTATTTGGTTCAATTTCCGACCGTATTGGGCGACGTTCTTCAATGCTGGCATTTAGCTTGTTATCTGCGATTTTTATCTATCCAATTATGGCGATTGGAATGCCTAATTATATAGATTCACCGATTATCATCACCTTGCTACTCATTTTTATGATGATGATCTTGAGCTTCTATACATCTATTAGTGGCTTAGTCAAAGCAGAGATGTTCCCTCCTCATGTGCGTGCACTAGGTGTAGGGTTCTCTTATGCGGTAGGTAATGCCATTTTTGGTGGATCGGCACCTTCAGTTGCATTGCAGTTTAAAGCTGCCGGAATTGAAAACACCTTCTTCATCTATGTCATTGTCATGCTCATTATCTGTTTCTTATGTAGCCTTGCGCTGCCGAAAAAACCAGATTATTTAGAACATGACCATTAAATAAATGAGATGCCTTTTGTCCCAAGCAAAAGGCATCTTTAACCCTTAGCAAATTCTTGTAAAAAAGCCCACGGAAAAATCCCTTTATCATGCCCATCACTAAAACAAATTTGGGCGCCATATCCTTGATCAAACATTGCTGTCACTTCAATATTTTGATGCTCAATTTTAATTTGTTTAATCCTCTTGGCTCGGCAAAAGCCACATGGGCAAATTTCTCTTAGATTTTGATGACTCAGACATAAGCTTAAGCCATCACTCCATACAAAATGGACCTGTTTATTAACAGTATCTACACGGATATCAGGTCTGGTTTGCATACTTCACCTCACCAATTTGATTCAATCCAATACGAATTGCTTTTCGAACTTCTGGATCAGAATCATGTTGATGCTGCTCTAATAGCATTTGAGCTTCTGGTGTGCCAATTTCTCCAAGTGCTAAAGCAACTTCTTTACGTAAATTGCTAATTTCATGTTTAAAATTAGTAGCTAAATGAGCAACTGACTGACTCGATTTTAACAATCCCAAACTGCGTACAGATGCTATTTGTACTTGCCAGTAAGGATCCACTAATGCCTTAATTAATGGTGCTTCCAGTTCAGAAATACGCAATTTCCCAATAGTTAATGCAGATTCCACTCTTAACTGCCAACTTTCTGCATTTAGTGAATGATTAAGTGCTTGAATCACATCAATTGATAATTTTTTACTATAAGCCAAACCACCTGTTGCAATACGTCGTACTTCATCATCTATATCTGTTTCAACAATTTTTGCCAATATGGTAATGGCTTGATCTTGTTGCAACCAGCTTAAAGCACTCACAGCTTCACGGCGTACAAAAATATCTTGATGCTGTACCAAAGCTGATATTTCTGCAAAGAATTGCTGCGCTCGTAAAGGTTTTAAAGCGCGTAAGATTGCACTTTGTACAAAAGTGTCTTGATGCTGTAAATATGGTGCAAGTACATCGGCTGATGCAGCTTCTTTGATTTCACTCAAACTCTGGCTCGCTGCGAGACGCACATTAAGATTGGAATCACTTAAAGCCTGAGCCAATACCTCCAAGCTGACGTGATCCTCCCAACTTTCTAATTTTTTTGCGGCCTCTTCACGCACTAAGGCTGACGAGTCATGTTGCAGTGCCACATGTAACCAAGGAAGTAAATCTGGATTTTCTTCGTCACCGATGTTCATTAAAGTAACAAAACGAACCTTCTCATCTGGATGGTTCAACTGCACGAGAAATTCTTGATTATATTCATCTTGGTCATCTAAAGTTTGATAAAAACTCATTCGTATTCCTTGATTTGTACTTTCTTTCCAAGCCCTAAAGGGTTTAAGCGGCTTAACTCTTCTTGTTGAGTAGCTTCCTTTAAAGTTTGCATGCAATGTTTTTTAATGGTTGTAAATTCGCTACTCGTAACAAGTTCGATATCACGTGGACGTTCAAAATCAAGGTTGATTTCCTCAATAATTCGGCCCGGTCTATGGCTCATAATCAGTACTCGATCTGCCAGAAAAAGTGCTTCATCAATATCGTGGGTAATGAATAAAACCGAAGTTTGAATTTCTTGCCAAATGTCGAGCAATAGCATTTGCATCTTCAAACGGGTTTGCGCATCTAACGCACCAAAAGGTTCATCCATTAATAAGATGCGAGGTTCGTTAATAAGTACTCGTGCAATTTCAACTCTTTGCTGCATACCACCTGAAAGTTCAGCTGGAAATTTCTGCTCAAAACCTTTGAGCCCCACCAGATCAATCATTTTCTTTGCCTGATCTATACGGTTTTGTTTACCAACACCTTTCATTTTTAAACCGAAAGCAATATTTTCAAGCACACTTTTCCACGGAAATAACGTATGTTGCTGGAACACTAACCCTCTGTCTGGATGCGGTTCCAGAATAGATTCATTATCGACCGTTAAAGCCCCTGAACTAATGGGTAAATGCCCTGCCAAAGCACCTAGTAATGTTGATTTTCCGCAACCTGAAGGACCAAGTAGACAAATAAACTCACCAGGTTGTATTTCGAAATTAACCCGATCTAATGCTTGAAAGCGATTTTTGCCTTGTCCTAAATGTAGAGATAGTTTTTGAATGCGCACATGGCCATGTTTAATCGACATTTTAAGACTTCCTCAGTTGATACCATGGTGTAAATCGGCTTCCAATCACACGAACTAAGGTACTACTGAACATACCCAACGCTCCAATCAGCACCATGCCAACCACAATATTGCTATAGTTTTGCAAGGTGAAAGATTCCCAAGTGAAATATCCAATTCCATGTTGACCAGAAATCATTTCAGCGGTGACCAAACAGAACCAACACGTGCCCATTCCAATGGATAAGCCCGTAATAATGTTCGGTAATGCCCCCGGAATAATGACTTCATAAATAATGGCAAGATCAGAAGCACCTAGACTTTTTGCTGATGCAACGAGTCTTGGGTCAACTGCGCCAACGCCATGTACGGTGTTTAATAAAATTGGAAATAATGCACCAATAAAAGTAATAAAAATCATGGATGCCTCTGACGATGGAAAAATCAGAATCGCTAAAGGAATCCATGCAACTGCTGGAATTGGACGTAAAACCTCTAATGGCGGCATTAAAAATGCAGCGAGTTTTTGATAACGTCCTGCCAATAAACCAATACCTACACCAATCAGAGCAGCCAACACAAAACCAACCACCACCCGAAAGACACTAGATTCAACATGTTCAAATGCGGTGCTGAGTTGAAAAAATGACCACAGCGCATGGATGACATCTAAAGGTGTCGGTACATTACTAAAGTTTACAATGCCTAAATTTATTTTAAACTGAGCAAGTCCTTGCCAAATTACTATCCAAAAAGCTATAGATGTAAAAGCGATGACATAGTTTTTAAAATGTGTCTTATATGCTCCCAACTGCTGAAAAAATTTAATCAAAAATGTACTTTGGTTTTTAGGTTTTGTTTGGACTAAACTACTCATTTGTCACCTCCTGATCATTAGCTAAGACAACACATCAGCTCTGTGTTACAAGCTGAATAGCTTTAAAGTCATATACTTTTCCACCTTGTTGTTTAGCCCATTTTTCAGCATCATCTTTTAATAAAAATGCTTCAATTTGTCCTGCTTTATCTGTGGCATACCATGCTAGATTGGCAAGCAACTTAATATCGGACTGATGATCTTGGCTATAAACCACACGCACCGTTTTTCCTGCCGCTTGAATTTTCTTTAAATCGGAAAATGCATGTTCAGGTGTTTCATAGCTACGAACTTTTTCTTCACCCTTTACCCAAATTTGAGTCACACGATTAAACGTTTTGATGGGTTGGCCCGTTAAAGCATCATTTGCAACCAAAGGTGATTTTGCATAGTCAGCGAGTTGCTGGCTGTAATTTAGCCCAGAAGCCTGAAATGCATCTTTAATATATTGATCATCAATAAATTTATTTACATCGAGAGTGCCATCGTTTTTGCCTAGAACTTTTAAAGTATCAACTGCGATTTGAGTTGCTTTTCGATATTCAGGTTTCCAAGTCAAGTCACGGGTTTGTAGACCTAATGCACCATGAAACAGATAGACCACCTCGGCAGGAATACCTGTTTTTTCAGAAATAAATTCACTATATTTTTCAGGTTGTTCCCGAATCAGACGATTTGCTTCAATGGTTGCTTGTAAATAAGCTTTTATGACTTCCGGATGTTGTTGTGCATAATCCTTACTGGCAAGTGAACCATGAAATGTCGGTGATTTTGCTTGTGAACCATCATAGATTTTTTTGGCAAAACCTTGGTAGGCAAATAACTCTCCAAAAGGTACGAAGTCAGCATGCGCAACAATCTTATGACTTTTTAATGCAGGTCCTGCAACTTCAGGAGCCTGAGCAATCACTTTAATATCTTTATCAAGTTGCCAGCCCTCAGCTTGAATGGCACGAAGTAACAGTCCATGAGCAGTTGAGGCAAAAGGTACAGAAATAGTTTGTCCTTTTAGTTCTTTGAGTGAAGTTACTTTTGAGTCAATCGGAACAACAATCGCATTACCACTGCCATTAATGCTGCCTGATAAAGGCGCTAAAAATATGCTTTCTTTTCCAGCCTTTTTAAAAGCCGCTAAATTATTTACAGCAGGAAAGTCGGCCATCGCTCCCAAATCTAAACGTCCGGCTACCATTTCACTGGTTAGTGGCGCACCTGAGGTAAAGTTTTTCCATTGAATGTCGTATTTAACGTGCTTGTATTCACCATCTTTGGGTAAATATTTTGGTAATAAATTCAACTCACGAATCAGCAATCCACCTGTTGCACAGTTAATCGTCGTGTCTTGTGTACCAATCGCTACACGAACAGTTTCTGTTTTACTGCCGCACCCCAAAGTGCCAAGTACAATGACCCCTATTAAACTACTGAGTAATAGTTTTTTATTGATCAATTTATTTTGTCTCATGTTGAGTATTCCAAATTAATTATTTAAGTAGGTATGGGATATTTACTTTGACTGCATCTGTTGGGCAGTCCTTTTCACATGGCATGCAGTACCAACACTCATCAAATTGCATATAAGCTTTTTGAGTTAGAGGATCGATTGCCAATAGGTCCATTGGACAAACATCTACACAGACTGTGCATCCTTTATCGGCAATACATTTATCTTCATCAATAATGACGGGGGCGACAGTACGGTGCTGAACTTCTTTAAAAATAAAAGCCATTGTTTGAATTCCTGATTTATTTAGTCTGCAAGAGCAACATCTTTTTGAATGCGTAAACGGTCATAAGACACAGCTTCATCTTGGTTAATCGGAACCACATAAGGCTCGATTGTTTTTTTGAAACTGACCATGTTGCCGTGTTCATCTTTTTTCAAATGAGCGTGACAGAACCAATCTGAGTTGTTCTTTTGAGGGAAATCTGCTCTATAGTGGTACAGTCCCCAGCGGCTTTCTTCCCTAAACAATGAGGCTCTGGCTGCCATTTCCGCACAGTCTCGAATAAAAGAAACTTCAGCAGCACGCATCAGTTCATGCGGATTTCTTGCAGAGATTCGAGCAATATCCTGTTTAATTTCTTCAAAACGTTTCAGGCCAATTTCCATTTTTTGGCGAGTTTTGGGTGGCTGCAAATAGTCATTTACAAAACGGCGCAGCTTATATTCCACCTGTTCCGCTGGTAAACCTTCTGAGCAATCAAGCGGTGCAAAAATTCGTGCTTTCTCTGCTTCTATTTCACTTTGGTTCAATTCACTATCTACAATTTCACTCACATAGTGCGCGGCATTTACTCCAGCGAACCAGCCATAGGTAAATGCCCCAAGCATATAGTTATGAGGTACGGCAGCCATGTCTCCTGCACTATATAAACCTTTAACTGAAGTTTCTGCTTTTTCATTTACCCATACACCAGAAGCACTGTGACCACTACAAAAACCAATTTCTGAAATATGCATTTCCACCATATCTTGACGATAATTGGTTCCTCGGCCTTCATGAAAACGTCCACGGCTTGGGCGCTCATTGGTATGCAGAATCTCTTCAATGGTTTGAATCGTTTCTTCAGCCAAATGATCTACTTTTAAATAAACAGGACCATTACCACTTTCCAGCTCTTGGTAAAACTCCCACATCATTTGACCACTCCAGTAGTCGCACTCAATGAAACGTTCACCTTTACTATTGGCGGTATATCCACCCAATGGGCCTGTCACATAGGCACAAGCTGGGCCGTTATAATCTTTAATCAGCGGATTGATTTGGAAGCATTCCAAGTTGGCAAGCTCAGCTCCTGCATGGTATGCCATGGCATAACCATCGCCAGCATTGGTTGGATTTTCATAAGTTCCCATTAAGTAGCCTGACGCTGGCAGACCTAAACGCCCTGCGGCACCGCAACATAAAATGGCAGCTTTAGTTTTAATGACATAGAAATCGCCACTACGGCAGTCAAAACCTAATACCCCATTGATTGCACCCTGTTCATTTTTTAAAAGCTTCGTGGTGACAATCCGATTATTAATTTTGACCTGAGCACGCTTTAACTGACGATATAAAACTTTTTTAACATCATGGCCTTCGGGCATTGGCAAAACATACGCCCCCATGTGATGTACTTTTTTTACTGCAAATTCGCCAGTCTCATCTTTTTCAAATTTAATGCCCCATTGATCAAGCTGTTGAATAGTTTTAAAACTATGCTTGGCATAAGCATATACGGTTGTCTGGTTCACAACGCCATCGTTGGCAATCGTAATTTCTTTGGTGTATTGCTCTGGTGTTGCATACCCCGGAATGATGGCATTATTAAGCCCGTCCATTCCCATAGAAATCGCACCGCTACGCTTTACGTTAGCTTTTTCAATGAGTAAAACTTTTAAATTGGGATTTTCTTGTTTTGCTTTAATTGCTGCCATTGGCCCAGCAGTTCCACCACCAATAACCACAATATCAAACTCAAGATATTTAGTTTCCATTGTATATTCCTTATTTTTATTTCTGTTCTTAACGATGAATACGTAAACGGTACTGAAAGGTATCGCCCGAAAAATAGAGATATTCATAGTCAATCGGTTGGCCATTTGCATCATGAGTCAAACGTTCGACCCGTAATACTGGAGTTCCGATTTCGACTTGCAGCAAAGCCGATAATTCTTCATCCGCTACAGTGGCATCAATGCTTAAATCCGCATGTCCCAAAGGGATGTCGCACTCTTCTTCTAGGGCTTTAAAAATATCCGTAGTACGTAAATCAATCGCTTTTTCTTTAAGTTTCAAACCAATGTGTTCTGGCAAATAAGTTAACTCATAAGAAACAGGCTGACGGTTTAGCAAACGAACACGCTGAATTTCATACACATTGGCTTTAACAGGTAGTTTCAATTTCGGCACGACATGCATCGGAATTTGCTTAAGTTCAGCTGAGATGACTCTGTTCAAAATTTCGTGACCCGCAGATGACATTGCTTCTGCAAAACCCTGCAAACTTGAAATGTTCTGGAATGTTTTTGGCTTGCTTACAAAAGTCCCTTTACCTGGAACTTTAAAAATATAGCCTTCTAACTGTAATTGGTTGAGTGCTTGGCGAACTGTAATTCGGCTTACACCGAACTGTTCAGCAAACTCATTTTCAGATGGAATTTGACTCAGCACGGCATATTCACCATTTACGATTTTATTAAGGATGAGTTCCCTTAATTGATCGTAAAGAGGCTTATGATTTTTGGGATCTTGGGGTAGCTGGCTCACGACTTGCAACCTGTTATAACAACTTGAGCAAATAATGTTTAAAATGTTTCAGCTTTGGAAATAATTTAAAGCGATAACTTTAGTTAAAAAAATAATTTCAATGAATATCATCAGCTTAATAGATAGTTATCTACAAAAAATTAATCATTATCATAAAAAATACATTTGTGTTTGTTATGCTATAAAACATACTCCGTTATGCCATAAACGTAAAAATTAATCTTATTTTTTGGGGATAATATGCAACAAAAACAACAAAATACCCCTGATGATTCAGTGGAACAAGTCACCTTCTGGCAAGCCTTTTTATTTTGGCTCAAGCTTGGTTTTATTAGTTTTGGGGGACCAGCTGGACAAATTGCTGTGATGCATCAGGAACTAGTTGAACAAAAACGCTGGATATCCGAAAAAAGATTTTTACACGCGCTTAACTACTGCATGTTGTTACCGGGCCCTGAAGCACAGCAATTGGCAACTTATATTGGTTGGCTTATGCACAGAACGGCTGGAGGATTAGTTGCAGGTATTCTATTTGTATTACCCTCTTTATTTATCTTAATTGGATTGTCTTGGGTTTATATAAAATTTGGAGATGTTCCGGTTATTGCGGGAATTTTTTACGGGATTAAACCTGCCGTAACCGCAATTGTTTTTCATGCGACTTATCGAATAGGTAGCCGCTCACTTAAAAATAAGTTTTTATGGGGAATCGCAATTGCTGCTTTCTTTGCTATTTTTGTTTTAAAACTTCCTTTCCCGCTTATCGTTTTATCGGCAGGTATTGCAGGCTATTTAACGAGTAAGAAATACCCTGAGCTATTTTCTTCAGCAGGTGGCCATAAAGCCAGCCAAAAAGATTATGGTCGAGCATTTATTGATGATGATACACCCACACCAGAGCATGCTAAATTTCACTGGTTAGGCTTACTAAAACTCGTTTTAATTGCCATCGGCTTATGGTTATTACCCATCTTAGCTTTAGGTTCATATTTTGGATGGCACCACTCTTATACTCAAATGGCATGGTTTTTTACTAAAGCAGCCTTGCTTACTTTTGGTGGTGCATACGCCGTTTTACCTTATGTGTATCAAGGTGCAGTTAATAGCTTTGGGTGGCTTTCACCTACTCAAATGATTGATGGACTCGCTTTAGGTGAAACCACACCGGGTCCACTGATTATGGTTGTTGCTTTTGTTGGTTTTTTAGGAGGTGTGAATCATGCACTATTTGGTCCAGAACATCTATTTTTTGCTGGAGCACTCGGTGCTGTCATTGTGACTTGGTTTACTTTTCTTTTTTCATTTTTATTTATTTTTGCTGGCGCGCCCATCATTGAATCTACCCATAATGAGATTAAGTTTACTGCCCCTTTAACAGCAATAACAGCTGCTGTGGTCGGTGTGATTTTAAATCTGGCACTATTTTTTAGTTACCATGTTTTATGGCCACAGGGTTTTTCTGGTTACTTTGATATTACGGCAGCTTTAATTACAGTCGCAGCATTTATTGCCTTGTTCCGCTTTGAAATTAATGTGTTATACGTAATTTTTACATCTGCTCTTATTGGCTTGTTGGTTTATCTTTTATAGAAAATTAACCATGAGTCCTTTAACGCAACTGTGAAGGATTCATGCCATAAAACTGTTTAAAACGATGGCTCAAATGGCTTGCTGAACTAAAGCCACATACCAATGCAATGTCTTGTAAAGAAAAGTGTGAAGACTGAATCAGCCCTTTTGCCTTAGTTAAACGTCTTTGCATGACATATTGGTGAGGCGCCATATTCATAGACTGTTTAAACATATGAGCAAAATGGTATTCGCTTAAATTCACAACATTTGCCAAATCTGACAAAGTCAGAGCTTGATCGAGATGATCTTCAATCCATTCTTGAATATATTTGAGCTTATGAGGCGCAAGCCCGCCTTTAATAACAGGCTGTTGCCATTTAACATTGCTATATCTTCGAATTAAATGATTTAGCAATAAACTGGCGGTTGTACTCATTTGTAAATGATTAGATGAATCTTGCCAGTCACAGTCGAGTAAGAAGAACTGATATAGCGCTCGAATCCGTTCGTCGTCATTAAAGACAACTTCATTTAGTTCAATTTGATTGGGTTCTTTGTCCCATATTTTTTCAGCAACATCACGCAAATGTTGGTCGGTATAATACAAATGAACGAATTTAAGCCCACCTCGTATATCCCAAGTCGACTCCTGATGTTCAGGTAATAAACAAAAACGACCCGGCCCACCGCCATTTTTCCAGCCTACTGGTGTTTTTTGATAGCTTTCATAGCCATCTTGAATATAGAGACTTAAAGTGTGGTGATCGCTACAGACACTTACACGATCTTGCTGATTAGACCAAAATGCAAGTTGCATATTTTCATCAAGCACCACGGTTTCGTGAAGCTTGGCTTTAGATTGCTGTAGCTGTTCTAAAGTTTGATAGGCCATGCAAAATTAAAACGAATATTATTGAGCTTAAGTTAACCATATTCAGCAAAATTCAGCTAGTTCAGTCATATAAAAAACGCAAGATCTTGCATGTACAACACAAGAATATATACGTGAAAAATGAAGCATTCCTCAATACTTAAGCTTGGTAATCGAGGATGAATTTATGAATATTTTACTCTATGTTGCGGTGGTGTTGATTTGGGGAACAACATGGATTGGAATTGCCGTTCAAAGTCATTATGCAACACCCGTTGTCGCAATTTTATGGCGTTTTGCCATTTCGGCCTTATTACTTTGGGTTGTTTTACTATTTTCAGGAAAATTACAACGAATTGCTTTAAAAGATCACTTGTTTTGTATGCTGCAAGGGCTTTGTGTTTTCGGCCTAAACTTTATTTGTTTTTATACGGCGGTTAAATATGTAAATAGCGGTTTAGAGTCCGTTATTTTCTCAATGGCTGTTTTCTTTAATGCTATTAATGCGCTTATCTTTTTTAAGCAAAAACCTTCCCCAAACTTTGCCCCAGCTGCACTTTTAGGACTTGGTGGTATTGTTTTACTCTTTTGGCATGACCTCATTAATAGCCAGTTTAATGCACAGTTATTGATGGGTATTGGGCTATGTGCAATAGGCACTTATGGTTTTTCTTTAGGGAACATGATTAGTGTTAGACATCAGAAACGTGGCCTAAATATTTTTTCAACAAACTGTTATGCCATGACTTACGGTGCATTGGTAATGTTAAGTCTAGCTTTATTTACTGGCCAAGATTTAATGCCTCCGATGAATTTTCCATTTTTAAGTTCAGTACTTTACCTAGCTGTATTTGGTACGGTTATTGGCTTCTCTGCTTATTTTTCATTGGTTGGGCGAATTGGCGCTTCAAAAGCAGCATATAGCACTTTACTTTTCCCTTTAGTAGCGCTTTCTGTTTCTACCTTCTTTGAAGGATATGTCTGGACCCTAAACGCTCTATTCGGAATTTTATTAATCTTACTCGGCAACTACTTAATGTTTAGTAAGTTTGAAATTGGAAAAAAGTTATTTAATACTCAAAAAAGTTGTGAGAAGCAGGCCTAAAAGCCTGCTTTTTTTATAAATCATGATTAATTTTAGCAGCCCGTTTTTAGTATCAGCTCGAAATCTTTTAAAGCTGCGGCTGCTGTGGCTAAAGGCGCAGATGCTCCTCCACTTACCACAAGTTCGCCCATTTCTTGCGTTAACACGCGAATGCATTTATTAGAACCTTGAAGATGGGCAAAAGGATGATTTGCTGGAACTAATCGTAATTCAACCCCTGTTTGAATTTGCTGATTTTCAATATGAATAAAACCCACCAGACGAGGAATTAGATTATCTTTTTTCCAATCACGAATATGATCAGCAGTAACATGGCTGATTCCTTGTCTTGGAATATCCTGAATTTTTACATCAGCTCCCAAAACCGTATTTGCCAATATCGTAATTTTAGCAGCGGTATCCCATCCATCTACATCAAAAGAACTATTAGGTTCGGCAATACCTTTTGCTTGGGCTTTTTCAAGAGATTCTGCAAACGCACATTCATGTTGCAACATATCATTTAAAATAAAATTTGTGGTGCCTGTAAAAACACCTTCTATTTCTAAAATCTGACAGCCTGCCAAGTTATATTCAAACAAATCAACCGTCGGTAAGGCCGCAGCCGTTGCACCGCTAAAAAATAGTTTTTTATTATGTTGATGTGCCAAGCTAATTAATTTTCTACCTTCTACGACTAAAGCACCTTTAGATACGGCAATCGCATTCATGTTATGTGTTAAAGCATAATTTAAATAAAATAGGCCTTTTCCACCTGTCACATAGTCACTTGGCCCAGTCTCAATAATGACATCCGCTTGTACCTGTTCTAAAAACTGCTGTTCAGTTAAGCCTACTTGGTATTTTGACTTATCTAGCCACTCAGCAGCGTGTAAACCTTCTTGATCAATTAAGCCTGATGATGAATTACAGACACCCACTAAGCGGGCATCAATTTGATATTTTTGTTTATAGTATGCCGATCGATTTAAAAGAAGCTCTGCAATTTGTTGCCCAATCCGTCCAAAACCACAAATTGCCACGTTGACTCGCTTCATATCGCTTTCTCAAAAACTTAAATGGTTTAAATCCAAAAGTTTCCAAAGTTAATGTTAAGGCTTCATTTGGAAACTTTGTATTTATAAAGGTAAGTTAAAATACTATATTACTTAGATATTTGTGAGATTAATAATCTTAACTACCATATAAATTGCGACTGCAAACACCATTAATGCAAAGACTTTTTGTACAATTGCAGCCGGAATAAAACGAATGGCTCTGCGCCCTAATAACATACCGAATGCACATGCGAGTGCAAACGCACTGGTAATGCCTACTGGATAGTGAAAACCCTCTGCAATATGCATCACAATACTCATTCCACTAATGAGAAAAATAATCATAAGAGAGGTTGCAACAATACTATGCATGTCGAGATTAGTGACTTTTCTAAGCGCAGGTACAATCACAAAACCACCGCCAACCCCTAACATTCCCGTTAAAAGCCCAGCAATAATCCCGATGCTTGCAAGAACGCTTCCCGTTTTAAAATTCCAGATAAAGCGCCCCGTACTTGGGTTAACCTGACAGGGCGGATTATGAAAATCCGATACTCGGTTACTGATGAGTCGATAGCCCACTGTAAACATAACTAAGCTAAACATGAGCATGAGCCAAATAGGCGAAATCGTGTTGGCTATTAAAATTCCGATATGTGCCATAGGTGCGCCAATAATGGCAATCCAGATTGCAGCACGATAACGAACCATCTTTTTAAATAGCCCTTCAATCGTTCCAATCAGTGTAGAGAGTGCAACCGCCAACAAGCCAATCGGTGCAGCTTGCGCCACACTCCAGCCTTGACTGGTCATGAGCGCAGGTACAGCAAGAATGCCACCACCGGCACCAGTAAGACCAAGTAAAAAGCCAATCACAATGCCTTCAACGACAAGTAATAACATATCAGAAGCCTAAAATTTCATGTTTTTCATTTGCAATGAACTACAGTATTTACTCGAACCTAGTTCTCGTCTTGCGCTCGTACAAAGCGTTGCTTTACTTATCCTCGCTCAGGTTTGACCATCCACTCGCGGCCTTTGAGCATGCCTTGCCAGTAAATCGGTGGCAAAATTTGCTCTTTGAGTAACCATGCCAAGCGAGATGGTTTCTGCCCATCAATTACCCATTTGGGAAAACTTGGAAGTAATTTGCCGCCATAACCAAATTCAGCCAGAACAATCTTTCCACGCTCTACTGTGAGTGGACATGAACCATAACCGTTATATTCACAAAAGTTTTGCTCACCTTTTAGTTTCGCAAGAACATTCACAGCGACTATTGGAGCTTGAGCGCGTGCTGCCGCAGCAGTCTTGGCATTAGGTGCATTCATCACGTCGCCTAAAGCAAAAATATTGGCATGCTCGGTATGTTGTAAAGTTTGCGGGTTAACGCTCACCCATCCAGCTTCATCTGTGAGAGTACTGGCACGAATAAAATCAGGCGCTTGTTGGGGTGGAACAACATGCAACATGTCAAAATCGGTTTCGACTAGTTCTGCATTTTCATCGTTCGCCACCTTAAACCAAGCTTTTTTCGCAGGCCCATCTACTTTGACAAGTTGATGATTAAAATGCAGTTCAGAACCATATTTTTCGACATATTGCATCAGTGCAGGCACATATTCTTTCACACCAAATAAAACACCGCCGGTGTTATAAAAATGGATAGAAATATCTTTAAGTTTGCCTTGCTTTAACCAATAGTCGGCTGAAAGATACATTGCTTTTTGAGGAGCACCCGCACATTTAATCGGCATAGGCGGTTGGGTAAAGATCGCCTTTCCACCGTTTAGCTGTTGTACCAGTTCCCATGTATAAGGTGCCAAGTCATAGCGATAGTTAGAGGTCACCCCATTTTTACCAAGGGTTTCGACTAAACCTTCAATCCCATGCCAATTCAGTTTTAAACCGGGGCATACGACCAATGCTTTATATTGAATGGGTTGGCATCCTTCCAGAATAACCTGATTGTGCTCAGGGTCGAATCCGGCAACAGCAGCTTTCATCCATTTAACTTTTGATGGAATCACACTTGCCATTGAGCGTGCTGTTACTTGCGGCTTAAAAATACCAGCCCCTACCATGGTCCAGCCGGGTTGATAATAATGCGTATCTGCTGGATCAATAACCACAATATCTAAGTTCGGTTCACGGCATAAGAGACTAGATGCAACAGAAATTCCAGCTGCACCAGCACCCACAATCACAACGCTATAGCAAGGAATCGTTGCTGGTTCATGATCACGTTTTAAAATACGTGGCACCAAGCCTTTCAAGTTAAAGCCAAGCTTATTGCCCGTTTCTACTAAAAGTGCTGCATCCGAAGGATCAACTTCCGCTAAAGCCCATAAACTTATGGCACGCATACCAGAACGGCAATACGCTAAAACAGGTTTCTGGGCATTCTGATAAAGCTGCTTAAATTCGGTAACTTGCTGATCAGTAATTTCTCCACTCGTCACAGGTTGATAAATTACTTTTAGACCATGTCGTTGAGCTGCTTCTTCAATTTCAATCACATTCGGCTGATCCGAACCTTCTCCATCTGGACGGTTACATATCAGAGTTTTTATCCCCTGATCTGCAATTTTTGCGACTTCATCGGCAGTGATTTGACCAGCAACATAAAAATCTTGATTAATTCGTTTGAGTTCCATATTGCCACCTTAAGATTGCGAAGTTGAGCCACAGGCTTGATTAGCTGGTAATGCTTTATCGATCTGTTTTGGATATGGCAGATTTAAATCATTCATTAATTTAATAAAATCTTCACGGGAGCATTTTTGGCCTAAACGTGAGTTATATAAACGTTCATTTCCAATGGTTGAAGACAGACGACCTTTGTAATCATGCCCCGGATAAACAATTGTATCGTCAGGCAAACTGAAAAGTTGTTTATGAATACTGTCATAGAGCGTTCCGGCATTGCCCGCTTGGAAGTCAGTTCGACCACAGCCGTCAATTAATAATGCATCGCCAGTGAAAACCATTTTTCCAACCAGATAACTCGTACAAGCATTGGTATGACCTGGTGTATAGCGCGCTTCAATACTGAGGTTGCCCAATTTAAGCGTGCAACCATCAGTGATTAAAATATCTCCGCAATTTACACCTGAATTTCGGTGTAAAACTGATTTGCAATGAAAGCGTTCACGCAGCAAATTTGCGGCAGTAATATGGTCTGCATGAACATGTGTATCTAAGGTATAGATGAGCGTAAATCGATGCTGCTTTAATTCTTTTTTATAAACCTCTATATCTGATGCAACTGGGTCAATTAAAACAGCCTCAAATGTTTCTTCACATGCAAGCATATATGTATAAGTCGAACTTTCTTGCTCAAAAAACTGTTTAAAGAACATGATTTATATCCCCAATAATTTATTTCTTTCCTATATTTTGCAAATAAGATGCCAATTATTTTAATTTGAATAATAAGAATATAAATCAAATATTTAAATTACTTATTAACTTTCAGTCAGGAAAATAAGCTCTACTTGATGTTTCTATGCAACTTTAGTATGTTTCAGTGAAACAATGGTGAAACACAAAACAATGGTAAAGTTAAATTTTGAGTCAGAACAAGATTTTTTTATTTTATTTGAGCAATTAAAGGCTTTATTCCCGAGCGCTAGTCTGTTTTTAGCAGATATAACGACTCAAGCAATTCACTATAAATTTAATACAGATGACATTTCCGTTGAGAGCATGGCAGCGCTTACCCAAGATCATCACAACCAATATCTTGAAATTAATACGCATAAAATTAAAAAGCGATTTATCTATCAAGAGCATGACATTTATATTAGCGAAAACCATTTTATTGGGAAGCTACATATTTTACAGCCTGTTGGCACAGAAGATGATATTGCTGATCAAGTGCAATTAACAGGGCAATTACAAGACTTAGCTCAAATATTTAATAGTTGCTCACCAGAAATGGCCCGCATGTTTTCAATTATTCAAAGAGTGGCAATTACTGAGTTTCCAGTACTCGTACGCGGCGAATCTGGTAGTGGTAAAGAACTGGTGGCAAAGGCTATTCATGATTATAGCCAACGTAAAAATAAGATCTTTGTTGCCATTAACTGTGCTGCTCTAAATGCCAATATTCTAGAAAGTGAACTGTTTGGGCATGTTAAAGGTGCTTTTACTGGAGCAATTCGCGACCATAAAGGTGTGTTTGAACGTGCCGCAAGCGGAACTCTGTTTCTAGATGAAATTGCAGAGATTCCTTTAGAGCTACAAGCTAAATTATTGCGGGTTTTAGAAACTGGTGAATTTACCCCAGTCGGTGGTGAAAAACCTATTCAGGCCAATGTCCGTATTATTACAGCAACGCACAAAGCTTTACGTGAGGAAGCTAAGGCTGGGCGTTTCCGCCACGATCTACTCTACCGTTTACGCGTGATTCCAATTTTTATACCGCCTCTTAGAGAACGTAAAGTTGATATTCCACTCATTGTCGATCAGATTTTAAAAGAAAGCTCCACGCAACTGGACACAATGCCTCATCAAGTCAATCAAAAAGCCATGCAAGTTTTACTGAATTATGATTGGCCGGGGAATGTTCGCGAGCTTAAAAACACATTGCTTTATGCTTTAACAATGGCAAATGGTAAAGATGAAATTGAAGTCGAAGACTTACCGAATGAACTCTTAAATGCTGAGGATTACGTTAAATTGCCTGATACAAATACAGAGCTTAATCCTGAAAATGTGCAAGCAGCTTTAGAAAAATATAATCACAACCTGAATATGGTTGCCAATATTTTTGGAATTAGCCGCACTACGCTTTGGCGATATAGACAAAAACATAAGCTTTAGGTAGGTATTTATCTGATCTAAGGCGTATCATACTGCACTTGGTTAGGTCCGTTAGTTCAAAGGCTTTCTATGATTGTTCGCGATAAAAGCAGCGTTTTTAAACTCTTATTTGCATGGAAAGGAACAGTTCTACCCAAGGTTTTACCTGCGCTAATTTTTGTTGTTCTTATTTCAGCATGTGTAGTCTGGCTTTCTTATTATCATTGGATTCAAATCCCTACCGTTCCCGCAATTGGATTTACCATCTTTGGTGTGATTCTTTCAATTTGCACCGGTTTTAGAAATAACGCGTGTTATGACCGTTGGTGGGAGGGACGCAAACTTTGGGGCGCTTTAATTGCAAATGCAAGGCATATTGTCAGAGATAGTCATGTTCTCTCCAATGAACAACGTGAAAATTTAATTCATCAAGTCTTAATTTTTAGTAATTTATTGCGTGACCGTTTGCGCCAACAAACAGCAGAGCCAACGAAATTTCTTGAACATGCCTATTTAAATAACTCTTCACTTGATTATTTAAATGAGCATATTAACGCGCCTCAGTTTGTACTCGAAAATATCCAAAAAGATTTAGTCAAAGCTTTAAAAGATGGTGAAATTAGTGACATTATCTATAGCACATTGACGCGTCATATTGTTGAGCTAGGTAATATTCAAGCAGGTTGTGACCGAATTGCTGGTACACCTTTACCCTATTCATATTCAGTACTTTTACATCGCGCTGTTTATTGTTTCTGTTTCATATTACCGTTTAGTCTTGAAGCAGCTTTAGGTATTTGGACACCACTTATTGTGGGCTTAATTGCCTACATGTTTTTAGGGCTAGATGCCTTAAGTGCCCAAATTGAAGAACCTTTTGGCTTACAAGAAAATGATTTACCGCTTGATTCTATTGTACGTTTGATTGAACGAGAGTCTTTAAGCTCTTTAGGACAGCCATTACCCCCTATTATTGAAGCCCAAAATAACAATTTACTTTAATAAAAAAGAGCGAATTATCGCTCTTTTTTATTGGTTTAGATGTCTACTTATGGCTGTACGATAATCTTAACGGCGGACTCATTGTTATGAATTAAGGTTTCAAAACCTTGTGAAATCAAATCATCAAGTTGAATACGCTGGGTAATAAAAGGTTCTAGATTTATTTTACCTTCTTCAACCAGCTTAATGGTTTCCTGATGGTCATTGACGTAGGCAATTGTGCCTCGTACATCCAGCTCTTTCATCACCACACTATGCACATTAATTGATGCTGGATGGCTCCAGATCGAAACAATCACTATCACGCCTGTTGGTTTCACGGCCGCAACCAAAGTATCTAGAACTTTGTTCACGCTACTACATTCAAATGCGACATCGACGCCATCACCATTGGTGATTTTCATTACCTCAGAAACCACATCAACTTCTGATGGATCTAAAATATAATCTGCAACTCCTGACTCTTTGGCTTTTTCCTTACGCTTTGCACTCAACTCGGTAATGATGACAGTTAGCCCTTTCGCTTTTAAAATTGCCGAAAGCAATAAACCAATTGGGCCCGCACCACCAACCAGAGCAATATCACCAGCCTTCGCGCCACTGCGGACATAAGCATGATGACCAACTGATAACGGTTCAATTAATGCAGCTTGATCAAGTGGAATTTTATTAGAGATTGGGTGTACCCAACGGCGTTTAACCGCAATTTTTTCTGACAAACCGCCACCACGACCACCTAAACCAATAAAGTTCATATTTTTGGAAAGATGATAATTATCGCCCGGCCCAGTCGGCACATCATCCGCCACAATATAAGGCTCTACGACCACATGTTGACCGACTTCAATATCATCAACACCTTCACCTACGGCATAGACTACACCAGAAAACTCATGTCCCATCGTAATCGGCGCAGATTCACCTGAAATAGGATGAGGATGTCCGCACGGTGGAATAAAAATCGGTCCTTCCATAAATTCATGCAAATCTGTACCACAAATTCCACACCAAGCAACCTTAATGCCTACAGTGCCGGGAGTGACTTCTGGTTCTGGGATATCTTCAATACGGATATCGCCTCTGTCATAAAAACGCGCTGCTTTCATTATTATCTCCCTCAAATCAGGATGTTGTTTTAACGATAGACAATTCCGCCGTCCGTTAAAATCGATTGACCCGTAATGTAATCTGAATCTTCACTTGCCAGAAAAGCAACTAATGCAGCGACATCCTCTGGCGTTTGAGCTCTACCTAAAGCAATGCCTTCTACATATTTTTTATAAGTCTCACCTATAGCAGCACCGGTAATTTCAGCAAAACGTTTATCGATTTCAACCCACATGTCGGTTCCAACAATTCCGGGACAATATCCGTTTACCGTAATGCCGTGACTGGCATATTCTTTTGCGGCGGCTTGGGTAAGCGCACGCACTGCAAACTTAGTAGCAGAATAAACACCCAGCAAAGCAAACCCATCATGGCCTGCAATTGAGCAAGCATTAATGATTTTGCCTTTATGTTGGCGTTGTTTAAATTTTGCAGCAGCAGCCTGTATTCCCCACAGTACACCACCAATATTGATATCAACGATTTTGTGAAATTCATCTGGTCTCGTATCCGCAATAGCCTGAACCTGAGCAATTCCAGCATTATTAATCATGATGTCAAAGCCACCAAGCGTCTGCTCAGTATGATTAATAGCTGCATAAACTTGCTCTCGGTCACTGACATCGGCAATAAACGTACTGGCATTTACGCCTAGAGCTTGAATCTCTTGCTGTACAGCATTGAGTCGATCTTGTTTCATATCGACCAATGCAATGTGTACACCCTCTTGCGCCAAGCGCAGGGCAATCCCACGGCCAATGCCTTGAGCTGCCCCTGTCACTAACGCGACTTTATTTTTTAATCCCTTAACCATTTTCAACTCCTGTAAATGTAGAATTTCTACATATGAATCGCTCGTTGCATTGAAGCCAAAATGGATTCATGCATGGCTTCTGATAAAGTTGGATGTGGGAAAATGACTTGAGCTAGACTTTCATCAGTCGCTTCTAGATATTTAGCAATTGCGAAACCTTGAATTTGCTCGGTCACTTCATGGCCCACCATGTGTGCACCAAGTAACTCGCCCGTTTCTGCATGAATGATCGTTTTAACGAAACCTGACGCATCTCCAATTGCCAAAGCTTTACCATTCGCAGTTAAAGAAAATTTGCCGATTCGTATAGGTAAGTTCTGAGCTTTTGCTGTGCTTTCAGTTAATCCAATACTCGCCACTTGTGGATGCGTAAAAATACAACCCGGAATTTGGCTACGGTCGAGTGAATGCACATTTGCCACGCCAGCAATTTTTTCGACACATATCATCGCTTCATGGCTTGCTTTATGAGCAAGACACGGTGCTCCAGCAATATCACCAATTGCATAAAGCCCTACTACGTTGGTTTTACAATAATCGTCAATTGACACAAAACCTTGCGGGTTCAGTTCTACACCCAAACGCTCCAGTCCTAGTCCGGTGGTATTAGGCTGTACACCAATTGCTGAAAGGACACGGTCAAAAACGACTGTTTGAACGTCATTTGCCGTTTCAATTACACAGTGAACTTGTCCATTTTCAATTTGTATACTTTGAACGACAGCATCGGTTAAGACCTTCATTCCTTTTTGTTCAAACTGTTTTCTGACAAATTGAGCTACTTCTGCATCTTCAGTCGGTAAAATTTGTTTAGCCAAATCAATAAGTGTGACCTGACACCCTAAGTCTTGATAGAGGCTGGCAAACTCACTACCAATCGCACCCGAACCAACGACGAGTAAGCTTTTTGGCAGCTCTTCTGGAATAAGTGCTTCTTTATAACTCCAGACATAAGTTCCATCGACAGGAAGTTGAGGAGTATGTCGGGCTTTAGCACCAGTTGCCAAAATAATATATGGTGCACTTAAAGCCTGACTTTTACCTTGAGCATCTGTAACTTCAATTTTTTCTTTAGCCATAAGTTGAGCACGACCATTAAAAACAGTCACCAGATTCTTTTTCAGCAAGTAATCAATGCCCTGTACCAACTGTGCTGAAACTTGTCGGCTATGTTGCACAAGCTTTTGAATATCAAAATCGAGTTGAGATACATGAAAGCCAAACTGCGCAGCATTTTTAAATTGAGTTGCCAACTCTGCCCCTGCAAGCAAAGCTTTAGTTGGAATACAGCCCCAATTTAGGCAAATTCCGCCTAAATGCTGCTCTTCTACAATTGCGGTTTTTAACCCGAGCTGGGCTGCACGAATTGCAGCCACATATCCACCCGGTCCCGCACCAATCACAATCAAATCGAATTGAGTTTCTGACATGCGGGTTCTCCTACACCAAAATTAAAGCTGGGTTTTCAACAAACTGCTTAAAGCTGGCTAAGAACTTTGCACCTACAGCACCATCAATCACTCGGTGATCGCATGACAAGGTCGCTGTGACAATCTCACGAACCACGACATTTCCATTTTCAACGACAGCACGTGGTTCTGAAGCACCCAATGCCATAATTGCACCTTGCGGTGGGTTAATAATGGCATCGAACTGTTTAATACCTAACATTCCTAAATTTGAAATGCTAAAGCTACCGCCCTGAAACTCATCAGGTTGTAACTTGCCAGTCTTGGCACGCGTTGCCAAATCTCGCATGTCATCAGAAATCTGTGCTAAAGACTTCTGATTGGCGGCTTTAACAATTGGTGTAATTAAACCATTTGGAATCGCTACAGCCACCGAAATATCCGCTTGAGAGAACTGTAAAATTGATTGAGTCGCCTCATCAAATTGAACGTTTACCTCTGGTACTTTAATCAGTGCCGCTGCCGCTGCTTTAATGAGCATGTCATTAATTGAAAGTTTTACACGTGGAACAGTCTCATTAATCTGCTTACGTAAATTTTGAAGTGCTTCCACGTTTAGATCGACTACAAGACGGAAATGTGGCGCATTACGTTTTGCCGCTTGCAAGCGTGAGGCAATCGCTTTACGCATACCATTCATCGCGATAGTCGTGATTGTCGATTGTGGTTGAGCAACAGCACATTGAGTAGACTGTTCACTTCCCGCCATTGGGTTATTACGGTTGTAAACCGCTTCAACATCTTCTTTGCAAACGCGGCCTCGAGTACCTGAAACACGGCAGTCATTGAGATTAATACCCCATTGTTTTGCCAAACGACATGCAACAGGTGTTGCTAGAACTTGGCTATCGTCAACAGTTGACTTAACCACTTTAGCTTGATGTTGCTGTTTAATATCAGGCCACTGACCTCCAGCAGCTTGCACAGCCTTTTGGATGTCTTGAACGCTAATACGGCCTTCACGACCAGAACCTGTCACTTTCGCTAAGTTCACATTGTGCTTTTCAGCAAGCTTTAAAGCATGCGGTGTTGTAAACAACTCATCAGATTTTTGATAGCCTTGTAATGACTCTGGTACAGCGTACTCACCTTTAGCTACCTTTACAGGAGCTGAAGCGCTAGCTACTACAGTCTGTGGTTGATCCGCTTTTTCAATAACAGGTGCAGATATTTCCGCTTTACTTTGTTCTGGAGATGGTTCAGGTGATTTAGCTGCTGAACCACCCAATGATGCAATAAACTTCTCAATTTCTGCATCAGAAACTTGGCTTTCAGCACACACAGCAATAAGACCACCTACAGGTAAAGTATCACCGTCTTTTGCTAAGATTTTACGGAGTGTTCCCGCAAAAGGTGCTTCTAATACATTGACGATTTTTGTAGTTTCAATTTCACAAATTTCATCGCCCTTATTAAAGCTATCGCCTTCTTTAATCAACCATTGGGCAATCGTGCCTTCTTCCATGGATAATCCCCATTTCGGGATCTCCAGCGTTTTAATTTCGCTCATCCTAAGCCTCCAATGTTTTTCGCACAGCTTGCTCAATACGCTCTACACTTGGAATCCATTCTTTTTCTAAAACTGGAGAGAATGGAACAGGCGTATGTGGTGGCGTTACGAGTTCAACAGGGGCTTTCAAATAATGGAAACCTTTCTGTGCAATCAATGCAGCAACATCATGACCAAAACCACAGCGCGCCGCTGACTCATCCACAATCACAACACGCCCAGTTGATGCCACAGACTCTAAAATTCCTTCTTCATCAAGAGGAGAAATTGTTCGAGGGTCTACAACTTCAACCGAAATACCATCTTTTGCTAGCTTATCTGCTACTTCATTAGCGCGATGGACCATCAGACCTAAAGCAATAATGGTCACGTCCGTACCTTCTCGGGTGTAATTCGCTACCCCAAAAGGAATGGTATAGGCTTCATCAGGAACGTCACCTTTAATGTCATAGAGCATTTTGTGCTCACAGAACACGACAGGGTCATCATCACGAATAGCCTGAATTAGTAGCCCTTTCACGTCGTATGGGCTAGATGGAACCACAACTTTTAAGCCCGGAACCGCGGCAAATACGTTATATGGTGACTGAGAATGCTGAGCTGCTGCCGAAAAACCCGCACCAATCATACCGCGCACGACCATTGGTGCTTTTGCTTTTCCACCAAACATATAACGGAATTTAGCGGCTTGGTTATAGAGCATGTCATGACACACGCCATAAAAATCCATAAACATTAGATCGGCAACAGGACGTAAACCAGTTGCAGCAGCGCCAGCCGCCATACCAATAATTGCAGATTCGGTAATTGGTGTATCAATAACACGTTCTGAACCAAATTCTGTCCACAAACCTTTAGTTACACCGAGCACACCACCGAAACCTTCAAGCTGGTTATCTTCGGTATTTTTACCGCCATGTCCACCGCGCACATCTTCCCCCACCACAAACACAGTTGGGTCACGGCGCATCTCTGATTCAATGGCTTCTTTAATCGCATTACGAAAACTTTTATTTGGCATCTTTACTATTCCTTTAGTAAGAGACATAGACGTCGGTAAGGAGTTGTTCTGGTTTTGGATATGCCGCAGCACGAGCTTTTGCAACTGCATCATCAACGTTTGCCTTAGACACTGCATCAATCTCGTCTAATTTAACTTCATCAATTTTGCCTTTAACTTTTTCTCGGAAAATTTTCAAAGGGTCTTTATTTTCTTTAACAAAGTCGACTTCCTCTTTTGAGCGAATGAGCCCTGGGTCACCTTCAAAATGTCCATAAAAACGGTTAGTAATCGTTTCAATAACACTTGGCCCCTCACCACGGCGTGCACGTTCAATGGCAGTTTGAGCCGCTTCATATACAGCAAAGAAATCGGCACCATCGACTTTAACTGCTGGCAAACCAAAACCTGCCGCACGCCCTGCAATGTCTTTACTTCCTACCGCGTAGTCATGACCTGTACCCTCACCAAACCCATTATTCTCAAAGACAAAAATCACAGGAAGTTTAAGTACGACAGCCATGTTCATCGCTTCAAAGGTAAGCCCCTGATTTGAACCGCCATCACCTGTAAAAGAAAGCCCCACACCGCCTGTCTTTAAGGTTTTAGCTGTTAGCGCAGCACCAATTGCCAAAGGAGGTCCACCACCCACAATCCCGTTGGCGCCAAGCATGCCTTTGTCTAAATCGGCAATATGCATAGAACCGCCTTTTCCTCGGCACAGCCCCTCATCTTTACCGAAAATTTCCAGCATCATGCCGTGAATGTCACAGCCTTTTGCAATACAGTGTCCATGGCCACGATGAGTTGAAGTGATGTAGTCTTTATCTGTTAAATTCTCACAAATACCGACTGCTACAGCCTCTTCACCACTATATAAGTGAATAAAGCCGGGAATATCACCATTGGTATTTTCTTCGTGAAGTCGATCTTCAAATTCACGAATATCACGCATGCTTTTATATGCTGCGAGTAATTGCTCTTCCGTTAATTGCATATCCTTTTCCTTTATTATCTTGATTTTAAAAATCAACCAAGTTTCAAGCGAAAATGCTAATTCGCTATAAATACTTAAACTCAAATTCAATAATTGATCCATTAGACTAAAAAGTTTTTATTTAAAATATTTCCAATTAAATTATTAATTTCAAAAACTTAACAACTCAAAATAAATTTAAAAAAATTTTATAATTTTCATTATCTTGCAAAACAAACCTTTAACCAACCTTTATTATTTTATAATACTGGCCACACCCTGTGTTTATAATTAATTGTGACTTATTAAGGAAATTTAAATTAGTCTTTAAATTAAATAGGCAGGAGTTTAAGTAAGTTTTAAATAAAATGGAATTATTAATATGGATTTTAAAAGACAAGTGGAAACTGGTATTAAATTACGGGGGGCCGATAAAGTCGCCCGTATTCCAATTAAGGTTTTACCAACAGAAGAGTTGCCAACTAAACCTGAGTGGATTAGAGCAAAAATTACAGATTTTGAAGAAATTAAACGTATAAAAAACCTTTTGCGTCAGCAAAAGTTACATAGCGTTTGCGAAGAAGCGGCATGTCCAAATTTACCGGAATGTTTTGGTGGAGGTACAGCAACCTTTATGATTATGGGTGATATCTGCACCAGACGTTGTCCATTCTGTGATGTAGCGCATGGTCGCCCAAAACCCCTAGACGAAGATGAACCTGAACATTTGGCAGAAACGGTCGCAAACCTAAACTTAAAATATGTAGTGATTACCTCTGTAGACCGTGATGATCTACATGATGGTGGCGCTGCTCATTTTGTAAAGTGCATTGAAGAGATCAGAAAACGCTGTCCAGAAACTTTGATTGAAATTTTGGTACCCGATTTTCGCGGTCGTTTAGAGACAGCTCTTTCAACTTTGAGCTTATCTCCTCCCGATGTCTTTAATCACAATATTGAAACTGTTCCGCGTTTATATAAAGCAATGCGCCCAGGCTCAGACTATCGACACTCATTGGAACTACTAAAACGCTTTAAAGCATATTGTCCCGATATCAAAACCAAATCTGGTTTAATGGTTGGATTAGGAGAAATTGAAGCAGAAGTACTTGCCCTACTGAACGACTTAAAAGATTATCAGGTAGACCTTATTACCATTGGACAGTACTTGCAGCCTTCAAAGTCACATGCACCCATTCATCGATTTGTAAATTTACAAGAATTTGAAAGATATACGCGACATGGTAAACGGCTAGGTTTTAAAAATATCTGGAGTGCACCGATGGTCCGTTCCAGTTATTTTGCTGATCGACAATATTTTGGAGAAGACGTACCAAAACCTTTTAGTCGAAAAGATGTCTTATCTTAAAGATCATGTAATTAACAAAACTTATCCAATAGGCTAATGGTCAAGACTTATAAAAGTATTTAAGGTAAGGAGATAACGAGGAAATAGTCACAATAAAAAAGTTATAACGGTTGAGCGGCTACGGATACGCCATTTCAATGATAAAGGAATTTCGATATGGATATGTCAGAACAATTATCATCGCCTTTTATAGATAATACTCCCCCCTTATTTCGGCCGGGAAAGTCATCTCATTCTCAATATTTAGGAAAAAAGCCATCAGTTGACCTTGAAGCAGCTCCGTTATTTGACCTAAGTGAAGAATGGGAACATTCATTATTCGGACGTTCTATTCATGAGTGTCACCGAAACTTAATGCACATTGCCGAAAATGCCGATATGGCAATTGGTGTGACCGACCCACATGGCACTCTACTTTGGACATGGAGCAGTCACCCTATGCGCTCTTCGGCAGAGCAAGTTCATTTTGTTGAAGGTGGCCAATGGTCTACTCAGGCAGTAGGACAAAATGCAATTGGTTTAGCATTAAATACTCATTCAGCTAACTGCGTTTACTCACACGAAAACCAAATGAATAGTGTAAGAGATTGGGTCTGTTATGCAGCACCTATCACCGATACACATACAGGCCAGTTTTATGGGATTATGAATTTGTCTACAAAATCCCATAAACATAACTCTTTAGGTCTTTTAGCCGTTGAGAGATGTGCGGACATTGTGAAACAAGCAATTCAGCTTCACCAAAAAAATATTTTATATATTAAGGCCTTTGGAACTCCAAAAGTTCAATATAACCAACGCAGTCTTACTTTAACTCAACGTCAAATTGAGATTCTGTGCATTCTGACACTGTGCCCTGAAGGTATTAATCTTGAAGAATTACACTATGCTTTATATGGTGATCGGCCTGTAAGTACGACCACTTTAAAAGCAGAACTATCTCAACTCAGAAACTTAATTCCCGATGTGATCGAGTCTCGTCCTTACCGACTTAACTGTGAAATTCAATGTGATTTTTTAATGGCGGAGCAAGCATTAAATTTGGGTTTCACTTCAACGACTCTTACTCTCTATAGAGGGAGTTTTTTAGCTAAATCCGAAAGTCCATTTTTGTGTGCATGGAGAGATTGTTTTGATGCTCGCTTAAGTCATGTGATTTATCAGATTGAAGATGTTGATCAATTATTACGAGTCGTAAGCCGTGTTCCTGACCGTGTAGACGCTGTTGAGCGTTTGCTTGAATTATTGCCCGAAGACACACTTTATCGAACCAAACTGTTAAAACTACTCGAATAAAATAAAAGGGAGAATATCCATACGATATTCTCCCTTTTTAAATAAGATCAAGCAGAGGCTTGAAGCTGTACCTTATAGCAATCATCTAAAGCTAACTCATAATACCGCAGCCCTTCTTCAGCGGCATGAAATGCTTTTTGCTGCCAGTCAGGACGATCATTACATAAACGCTTAATCAGCTCCATGGCTTCATAAGGATGAAGATCATCATAGTGAGCATGCGCACGTAACCAAGCTAAAGAACGTTTATCAATCGTTACTTCAGGATGATCAGTATAGGTATGAATACCCTTATAGACCTGAATCGACCAATCCCCAGTTGCCCACTCAATTGCAAGATTTGTTGCAGCAAGGCACTCTGCTAAATTACCACGATGACTCATATTCCATAAGAAATGGTTCACCGCATTCATCGCAGCTGGCGGTCGTACATGATCAAGCTCATCAACAGTTAAGCCAAAACCTCCAGCCCAGTCGCGATACCATTTTAAGTGTCGCTCTTCTACCTTAATATTCTGGATTAACCAATCCCGTGCTTCTGTAACGCCAGGTTCAGAAAACCCCGTTGCTTTGCCTAACGCCCCAGCCATATATGACGGGAAATGCGCTACTAATGGATAGAAATTAAGTAAAGCATAACGGAAACTATCTAGGCTCAATCCCCCATTGGCCATTTCCGAAAAAAACGGATGTTTACTTACCCGTTCTTTCGCTGGTAGCAGGTCATCCCAGAACTGCTGTGACCATCCATTATGCGGTGTAATTTCTAAATGCATTCCATATTGATTTAGAGCAGTCATTGCTAATTTTCCTATTTATATGACAGCAATCATCTGTATTTCACGGTATAAGTCTATCCGAAAATGATAAAGTTACAATCGCTATTCGACCATTTGTAACTTTTTTCGATGGATCGCCAATCTTTGGATAATTACGACGCTAATCATTGAAATGACGTGACTTTTATCACATTTAACTCAGATAAAAATCATTACTTTTTTAAAAAAACTGTATTATTATTTTGAATAAATCACACATTATATAATCAATATTTTTAGATGGAACTTTACTAAAATAGTCTCATTTTATGACAACTTCCAATATAGAGAGCACTAATTATGAAGTTGCAAGGTTCCAATATATTGGGACAGAAACAAATAGATTTATTAACCACTCGAGGATTAAACTTCGTATGGTTTCCTAAACAGCTCGAAACGCTTTATCGTTTTCAATACCAAAACGGTGCTGCTAATGAGTTTCGCTTTAGAGCGCCTATTATTTTAATATTATATATATTTTTAAGCTTTGGTATATATCAAGTTTTACCAACTGAACAAGTTTTACCCTGGTTTAGCTATTATTCATGGGTAGGCATAATCATTCTTATTGCTTGGATTTTATCATTTATTAAAAAATTAAATCAGTATTTTGATTATTATGTAGGAGTCGGTTCAGCTTTAGCTGTGGCAATCACTTTTATTTTAATTAACGTAATTGAAAATGGCCAAGATAATGTTCTTTTTCATGCAGCGATGATGTATGCAATTGTGATTATCTATGGTGCGGTAGGCATGCGCTTTTATACCGCCATATTTTCTGGATGGATGGGCGGGCTTGCTGGAATTTTGATAAGTAATTACTTAAATGGGGTGATCGACTGGACTTTCTTGAACCGGACTTACACCTTCAGTAGTTTTTTAGGAATGACCCTTGCCTATGCAACTGACCGTCAGCATAGAGAAAACTATTTACAAAACTGCATGATTGAGCTGAATCGTATTGAACTGATGCAGCAAGCACAGCAATTATCTTTACTTTCACAACAAGACGCACTCACCGGTTTAGCCAATCGACGCTATCTAGATGAAACACTTGATAATGAATGGCGCCGTGCTTTACGACATGAAATGCCCCTTACCATCATGATGGTCGATATCGACTATTTTAAAGCATACAATGACACATTAGGACATCTAAAGGGTGATGAATGCTTAAAAGAAATCGCAATTGCTATTTCTTCTATTGCTGCCCGTAGTGGTGATTTAGTAGCTCGTTATGGCGGTGAAGAATTTTTACTGTTATTTCCAATGACAAATGCTCAGCAAGCCTTGATTCAAGTTGAACGTTTAATGAATGCTATTGATAAAATTGCAATTAAACACCCATGTAGTGATGTTTCACCACATGTCACCATTAGTGTTGGAGTCGCAACCACAATTCCTCGTCTAAACGATTCAATTTCTGCTTTTGTAGCTCGCGCTGACCATGCTTTGTATAAAGCAAAAACTAATGGTCGTAATCAATATAAGATTGCTGTAAACGAAGAACAAATTGTAGATTTAACTTAAAAAGTCAGACTTCTATTTAAAATGACTTTTGACTAATTATTATCTCTCTTAAGTTCTTTTATCGCTCATTTCCCAATTAAAAAAACAATTAGCTTTTCCATCCGTGGCAAAGCTAAAATGTAATTTAGAACCAGTACGTGCGAAAACCTCTTTTATTTAAATTTAAACCATCTGTTAAAAATGACTTATATAAACTTAATAAATTTAGCGACTTTCAATACATCAACATCCTGTTTTTATATAATGAAAATTACTAGATTCAGATAATCTAATATAGAAAAAATTCCATTTTATTAGAGCTCACCTTTCAACCTCTTCCAAAATTTAATTAAAAAATAAAATAGTAAATTTTGTTCTATTCTTTGCGGTACTGTGGAAATAGCTTCAGTTGAAAATGGTAAAATCGAAACAATATTCTCATGTATTGTTTCATAATTTGGATAGGCTTCTTTTTTTATTATTTCTATAATTTTTTGTATTTCATCAATAGATAAATTCAAAAATCTCTTAATTTCTTGGGCTGTTTTTGACTCAATAGATAATAAGGCACAAACTCTAGTGACATTAACAATCTGCTCGGCATGAATGTTTTTAAAGTTTGGATAACAGACAAGCTTATAAAGAATTTTTGTCTCTAAATGATCTTTAGACACTATATTCTCGTTATTTATTATACGTTCTTGATGACTTGTTTTAAAATATTCATTTTTCTCAATATCTTGTAAAATATTGAGAAGTTCCTGATATCTTATTGGTCTCTTCAAACCATACTGATAGCCCTTTAAAAGCTCAGGATTATTACTTAATACCATCTTAATTTTTTTTGGAATAAGAATATTGGTATAACCACTATCTAAATCAATAATATGTATATCAGGATTATCTTCACTATATATCCAATTCCCCACAAGATGAGATGACAAAGATAAGTCATGAATAACTTTTATCATTGCCTCTAAATTTTTAGGCAATAGCCTATCCTTTGACATACAGCCAATTCTATATGTGCACTGATTCATTGATATTTCCCCAATTTCAATGATGACTTTGAAAATTCTTTGTTTAAAGTAATAAAAATTTAAATATTTAATAAACTTATATAAAAGCAATTTGAGTAAATTAACTTTCGGTGATAAATATCGGTTGCAGTAAAAATTAACAAGATTTAATTGCCAAGCTCTACAGATGAATATACTCAAAAATAATTCGCAGAATATTATATTTATATAAATATTATAAGACAAGAAAATAATTTAAAATTTAATCAGACTTAATGGAATAAAAATTTAAAACCCCATATTTAATTTAAATATGGGGTTTTATTTACTTTAGTCAAAAATTATGACTATGGTTCAATTGGAGCAAATGGTGGAATAACATCTGCATTTTGTGCGCGATGGCGTAAGAAGTGATCCATCAAAACAATTGCTAACATTGCTTCAGCAATTGGAGTTGCTCGAACACCTACGCAAGGATCATGAC
>Ga0207655_1000822_pt1 | contig 33630 bp, 25 predicted proteins | sample KBSM44metaG_FD_184398 | JGI IMG/M metagenome (GOLD analysis project Ga0207655, IMG submission 184398) | Miscanthus rhizosphere microbial communities from Kellogg Biological Station, Michigan, USA - KBS M4-4 metaG (SPAdes) (version 2) | ecosystem: Host-associated > Plants > Roots > Rhizosphere >... | reverse complement strand
TCCAAGTTGAAGGAAAAGTTGCAGTTGTTACGGGTGGCTCCTCTGGGATTGGGCTGGCTGCTGTTGAAATACTGGTTGCAGAGGGTGCAAAAGTAGCTTGGTGTGGTCGCGATGAAGAGCGCTTGAATGCTTCAAAACTCTATATTTTAGAGAAATATCCGCATGCCAATATTTTTACCAAAGCATGTAATGTATTGAAAAAAGAAGAAGTTCAACAATTTGCCAAAGACGTAAAACTCAATTTGGGCAATGTTGATATGCTCATTAATAATGCTGGACAAGGCCGCGTTTCAAACTTTGAAAATACGCAAGATGAAGACTGGATGAAAGAAATTGAGCTGAAGTATTTCAGTGTTTTACATCCGGTACGGGCTTTTCTTGAAGATTTAAAACACTCTGCAAATGCATCGATTACCAATGTGAACTCGTTACTGGCGTTACAACCAGAGCCACATATGATTGCCACTTCATCAGCACGAGCGGCGTTGTTGAATCTGACACATTCTTTGGCTCACGAGTTTACTCAGTATGGTGTTCGTGTGAACTCGATTTTACTGGGCATGGTCGAGTCTGCGCAGTGGAAACGCCGTTATGAAACTCGCTCAGACTTAAACCAGTCATGGAAAGAATGGACAGGCAATATTGCTAAAAACCGCGGTATTCCAATGCAGCGTTTAGGCCGTCCTGAAGAACCTGCTCGTGCTTTAGTTTTCTTGGCATCTCCATTGGCATCGTACACCACAGGTGCGGCACTCGATGTCTCAGGTGGTTTTAATAAACATTTATAAATATCAGGTGCTGTCATGAAAAAGTTGATGATGATTGGTTTTGGCGCAATGGCAGCAGAAGTGCATGCACACTTGCCTCAAGATTTGCAACTGAAATGGATTGTCGTGCCGTCTCGTAGCGTTGAAAAAGTTCAATCACAAGTGTCTTCAGAGATTCAGGTGATTTCAGATATTGAGCAATGTGATGGTGCGCCAGACTATGTCATTGAGGTGGCAGGTCAAGCAGCTGTGAAAGAACATGCTCAAAAGGTTTTAGCGAAAGGCTGGACCATAGGCCTGATTTCGGTTGGAACTTTAGCTGATAGTGATTTTCTGATTCAGCTCAAACAAACAGCTGAAGAAAATAATGCCCATCTGCATTTATTGGCAGGTGCCATTGCTGGCATTGACGGTATTTCAGCAGCCAAAGAAGGTGGCTTGCAAAAAGTCACTTACAAAGGCTGTAAAAGTCCAAAAAGCTGGAAGGGCAGTTATGCAGAGCAATTGGTCGATCTAGATCATGTGACTGAACCTACGGTCTTTTTTACCGGAACTGCTCGTGAAGCTGCCATGAAATTTCCGGCAAATGCCAACGTCGCTGCAACGATTGCACTTGCCGGGCTTGGAATGGATGAAACCATGGTCGAGTTAACCGTTGATCCAACCATCAACAAAAACAAGCACACCATCGTGGCAGAAGGTGGCTTTGGGCAAATGACCATTGAACTGGTTGGTGTGCCGTTAGCCAGTAACCCAAAAACATCAACTTTGGCTGCGCTTAGCGTGATTCGTGCTTGCCGCAACAGTGTAGAAGCAATACAGATTTAAGAAGGATTTGATCATGGCAAAGGAAATTTATATTGCAGGTGAATGGCGTTTGGGCCGCGGTGCGGTCATCCAAAGCCTGTTTCCGGCAGATCAGTCTGTCAATGCAGAAATTTCGACTGCAACGCTTGAAGATGTGAATGAAGCGATTGAAAAGGCAGATCAAGCTTGGCGTCAACCAAGCTGGAGAAACAGCTTGCCGCATGAGCGCGCACGTATTCTCTACAAAGTTGCAGACATTATTGAAGCGCGTGTCGATGAATTAGCAAAACTACAAACACGCGATAACGGTAAGCCTTTAACCGAAACACGTGGTTTGGTGATGAGCGCTGCGGCGACCGCACGTTATGTAGCAGCGGCTTGTGAAACGCTGAATGATGAGCTCACCACTCAACGTGCTCCAGACTTTATGACCATGAGCGTGCATGAACCTGTAGGCGTTGTGGCAGCAATTACACCTTGGAACTCTCCAATTGCGAGTGAAGTTCAAAAGCTTGCTCCAGCTTTAGCAGCTGGAAATGCTGTGGTGTTAAAACCAGCAGAAGCAACTTCACTGATTGCTTTAGAACTTGCCAAAATTTTTGAAGAAGCAGGTTTACCTAAAGGCTTACTCAGTGTGTTAGTTGGTCGTGGTTCAGTGATTGGTGATGCAATTGCTCAACATCCGTTGGTTCGTAAAATCTCTTTTACAGGGGGAACGACCACGGGCCGTCATTTGGCGCATATTGCAGCGGACAAACTCATTACCACATCGCTTGAGCTAGGTGGTAAGTCACCAACAATCGTTCTGCCAGATGCTGATGTAGAACTTGCTGCCAAAGGCGTAGCGTACGGCATTTTTAGTTCGGCAGGCCAAGCGTGTATCGCAGGCTCTCGCTTGTTTATTCATAGCAGTCTTTACGATCAGTTTTTAACGCGTCTGGTTGAGATTACCAAAGGCTTACGCGTGGGCCATCCTGAACAGGCTGGTGTGCATTTAGGGCCACTTGTAAATGACAAACATTTACAGTCGGTTGATCGCTATGTGCAACTTGCCAAAAGCGAAGGTGGTCAGGTTCTGATTGGTGGCGAAGCATTAACAACTGGTGACTATGCCAAAGGTAGTTATTACTTACCCACTATTATTACGGGTTTAAGTAACAGTGCTCAAACCTGTCAGGAAGAAATTTTTGGTCCTGTTTTAGTCGTTATGAAATATGACAACGAACAAGATTTGATTGCCCAAGCCAATGACAGTTGTTTTGGTCTTGCAGCAGGCATTTGGACTGAAAGCTACCGTAAAGCTTGGCGTATTGCCCGTGTGTTAGAAGTGGGAACCGTGTGGATTAATACCTACAAAAAGTTCTCGATTAGTGCGCCGTTTGGTGGTTTTAAAGACAGTGGTATTGGGCGCGAAAAAGGCCGTTTGGGCATTTTATCGTACATGCAGCAAAAGAGTATTTATATGGGGCTGAATGAACAGCCTAACCCTTGGTGCGATTAATAGATTCAAGGATTGAAAAACAAATTTTGAGGAATAGACATGACTGAACGTGTAAATGTAGGCGAAGCAATCGCAAGAGTTTTAGAAGCGCACCAAGTTGACAGTATTTATGGTGTTATTTCCATCCACAATTTACCTATTGCCGACGCAGTAGGACGCCGTGAAAAAATGCGCTTTGTAGCAGCGCGTGGTGAAGCGGGTGCGGTCACTATGGCAGATGCACACTCACGCTTTAAAGGCTTAGGTGTAGCACTGACTAGTACGGGTGCTGGCGCTGGTAATGCGGTGGGTTCACTGATTGAAGCGATGAATGCGGGTAGCCCTGTATTGCATTTAACAGGTCAGGTTGAGCGTGAATATCTTGACCGTGATGCAAGTTTCATTCACGAAACTAAAGACCAACTTACGTTTTTACGTGCATCAAGCAAAGCGGCATTCCGGATTACGAGTCCAGACAATGCAGTGGGCGTGATTCGTGAAGCCATCCGTGTGGCAACCACTGTTCCAATGGGGCCGGTAAGTGTTGAGTTGCCAATTGATGTACAAGCAGCAGAAATTGATTTGCCACTTAACCTTGGGCCAGTCAAAGCATTGCAATTGCCACAAGCAGATCAAGCTGAAATTGATCTTCTTGTGAGTGAAATCAAAAAAGCAAAACGCCCAATTTTCTGGATTGGCGGTGGAACTTTAAATAGTGTTGCTGAAGTTAAAGCAATTGCAGATTTAGGTATTCCAGTTGTGTCATCTACACACGGTCGTGGCGTATTGGCAGACGACCATCCACGTAGTTTAGGTGCATTCCACAACTCGGCAGCAGTTGAGCAGTTATTAAAAGATGCTGACTTAATGGTTGTATTGGGTTCTCGTTTACGTAGTAATGAAACCAAAACTTATTCGGTTGAATTTCCTGAAAATATTATTCAGGTTGATGCTAACCCAATGGCTCAACAACGTAATTACAAAATTCGCAACTTCATTTGTGGCGATGCCAAAGATGTCTTAACACGCGTGTTGGAACAGCTTCAAGGTACTTCAAAAGTTGATGCAGATTACGATGCGGCTGTAGTTGCTGCAAAACAAGCTGCAATTGATGCACTGCGTAAGCAAATCGACCAATACGCTTTAATTTGTGATCACTTGCGCGCAGCTTTACCTCAAGACGGCATTTTTGTACGTGACATCACCATGTCAGGTAGCACATGGGGGAGTCGCTTGTTCCCAGTACAAGCACCAAACCAAAACATTCACTCACTCGCGGGTGCAATTGGTTTAGGTCTTGCAACTGCAATCGGTGCTTCGGTTGCTAACCCTGACAAAAAAGTGATTGGTTTGGTCGGCGATGGCGGCTTAATGCTTGGCATTGGGGAAATTGCAACCATGGTGCAAGAAAACACCAACATGGTCTTAATGATTATGAATGACGGTGGTTATGGCGTAATGCGTGGCATTCAAAATAACTACTTTGGTGGTCGTCAGTATTTCAATGAATTGCATACACCAGACTACAAACTTCTTGGCGAATCTATGGGTGTGAAGAGCTGGAAAGTCGGTAGTGCAGATGAGTTTAAAACTGTCATTCAAGAGGCGGTTGCATTTGAAGGACCAACGGTAATTGAGCTCGATATGAACTCGATTGGACCATTAAACTTTGCGGGTCCACCGCAAAAGAAACTGTATTAACCAGTTTGGATGGTTTAGTACATATGCGATGGGAGCTGCTAAGCCATCCTTTTTTTAGATATTTTTTTATCTAAAAAACAATAAAAACGAAGTTTTACAGGTAAAAAAAATAAAGTTCCAGCAGGATGCTGGAACTCAATCAAGGATGTAGAGATGAAAAAGACTTCATTGATCATGGCATTCATTGCACCACTCGCTATGGGGATGAGTGCAAGTGCGTTTGCAAAAGATTCATTGCTTGAATGGAAAAGTGATGATGGCACCGACTCATTAAAGTTAGGTGGGGTGGTTCGGTTAAATCAACGCTATGAAGATTGGGAAGGGCCAAACCGTGGTTTTGGTAAGCTCCATTTTGATATTTTCAGGGTTGATCTCAAAGGTAAGTTTGATGATGCATACATCAATGCCAGTTATATGGTTCAAGACCAACAGAAAACATCCATTGAAAAAGCATATGTCGGCTATAACTTAGATGCCAATAACAGTATTGAAGCGGGTCTGGTCTATAAACCTTTTACAATTTATCCTTATCCGCAAAATGGCTGGACCTATCACATTCCATTCTTTTTAGGTTATGGCAACAATATTGCACCGGGGATCAACTGGAATTATCACGACAAAGATTGGGATGTAAAACTCGGTTATTACCCGCAAATGCTAGAGACCAACTTGCGTTATTCGCCTGAAAGTGCAACTTATGATGACTTGGCAGGAAATGTATTTCCATCTCAAAAAGCCTATCAAAATGAAAAGCGCAATCAGGTTAATACCCGCATTGTTCGCAAGTTAGAAACTGATTTCGGTAAACAAGAGTTTGGCGTGTCGGGTGCAGTTGCCCAGCTACATAACAAAGTCACCGATAAAGACGGCAAATATTATGCAGTCGGTTTGCACACTGAAAACAACTATAAGCGCTTTAACTTACAAAGTTCGGTCATTCATTATCAATACGATGCTAAAAATCCGGATGGTGTAAATAGTGATATGACTTTGATGGGAGCGAATGGCCTTACGCCTGCTTATTTCATTGCTTCGGAAGGTACGATTGCCAGTTTAAACCTTGCTTATACTTTGCCAGTCACTAACATGGGTAAGCTAAAAGCCATTAAGTTTTATAATGACTATAGTTATCTCGATAAAAAACGTGATGATTGGTCAGATTCGCAAATGAACACTACAGGTATGATGTTTATTGCTTCACCATTTATGGTTTGGGCAGATTACACGTGGGGCAAAAACTCAAATATTATTGGTGGGGCGACCAACTCAACGGGTTATACCTCGGCTACTTCGCCAAACAGCGACAAATGGCTATATCGTATTAACTTTAATATCGGTTTTACTTTCTAAATAAAGTGACCCGTAATAAAAAACCACGCAACTGGCGTGGTTTTTTATTTAATAGATAAACTCTTTTAATATCTGGATTTTTCAAACTTATTCCAAAATACAAACGCAGTCACAAAGGCCAAAATGGTGAGCGCAAAAATATAATACATCGCACCGATATCACTATATTGACTAAGCCAATGGACTAAAGGCAGTGTCATACCACCAACAATTGCATAAGATAAATTATAAGAAAATGAAATGCCCGAGAAGCGAACGGGTGCTGGGAACATTTTAACCATACTGCTCGACACCATACCAACAGTACCTGAGCAAAGACCTAGCAACATATATAAGCCAAAAATGGTTGAATGTGCTGCGTGGCCTAAACTGTTATAAAAAACTGCTGCTGTGAGTGCCACGGCAAGCGCACCTACCATCATGACTTTGCCACAGCCAAAACGATCAGCAAAATAGCCTGCCAAAATACAGCCAACCATTTGCATGACAATGGCTGCACTTTGCATTTCAAAAGTCTGAGCGCGCTCAAAACCAAACGAACCAATCAATAAATTTGGCATGGCTAAAATCACCACCACCACACAGCCTGTTAAAAACCATGTAAATAACATGCCAATCACAACGGCTGTTTTATGTGTTTTTAACACTTGTTTAACCGGCATTTCTTTTGAGATTTCTTTACGTACCTGCATTGCCTTAAACACAGGTGTTTCTTTTAAATAGGTCCGTAAATAAAGTGCGACTAGACCAAAAATACCACCTGCAATGAAAGGGATACGCCAAGCCCAGTCATGGATTTGTCCCTCACTAAAATTCAGTGAAATCCATAGCGACATGAGCGCACCTAGTAAAATTCCTAAAGACAGTCCGGCAGTTAATAAACCATTTGCCAGTCCAATTTTTCTTTCGGGAACGTGTTCAGACACAAATGTCCACGCGGCAGGAATTTCCCCCCCAATTGCAATACCTTGCACCACACGCATGAGCAATAAAAGTAGCGGTGCCAAATAACCAATATTTTCAAAAGTGGGTAAAATCCCGATAAACAGAGTAGGCAGAGCCATCAGTAAAATAGAAAGTGAAAATAGTTTTTTTCGCCCAACTAGATCGCCAAAATGGGCCATCACAACCCCACCTAACGGCCTAAAAAAGTAACCTGCTGCAAAAATACCGTAAGTATTGAGCATGGCCCAAAAAGGACTAAGCGTACTTGGGAAAAAGAGGTCGGAAATGATTTTGGCGTAGAACACATAAATCACAAAATCGTAAAACTCTAAAGCTCCACCGAGTGAAGAAAGGGCGAGGGTTCGTTTATCTTCTTTATTCAGATAGTTCGCATCCTGCAACGTTAATTCTTGATCCATTTTTTACTTAATTGTTGTAATCGAAGCTTGGATATTAATGGAAAAGTGAATTAAAAGTAAATGGAGGAAATTTGTGCTATAGATGAGTGTAGATTGGGTTAACCAAGAAAAGACAAAACGGTTTAAAACTAAAAACGCTTTAGATTAAACAAAAACAGATGTAGGAATGACTTTTCTTTTGAGCCGTTCAGCGACACAATAAAACTTGTCATAGCTAGTTTAATGAGAGATTCAAGGGATGAGTGTAGTTTTACCTGTAGCTAAGCGCGGTGAAGACATTTTAAAACTGATTGCTGCACCTGTCTCATCTAGTGAGCTGAACAGTGATTGGCTTTATGGGCTTGCAGCCGCCATGCATGCCACTATGCTTGAACGTAATGGTGTAGGAATTGCTGCACCTCAAGTTTATATCTCTAAACGAGTCATTATTGTGGCTTCTCGACCAAACCCGCGCTATCCCGATGCACCTGAAATGGATGCGGTGGTGATGGTGAATCCTGAAATTTTAGAGTTTTCGAGTGAAACCCTCTTAGGTGAAGAAGGCTGCTTAAGCGTGCCAGATGAACGTGGACAAGTCGAACGCGCAGAAATGGTAAAGGTTAAATATTCAACACTTCAGGGTGAATTCGTTGAAACGATTTTTCACGGTTTTCCTGCTCGTATTGTTCAACATGAAGTCGATCATTTAAATGGAGTGTTATTTGTAGAAAGAATAATCTAATCTTCTGTTTAAAGTTTTGAAAAAGGTATAATGAGCTTGAAATAAAGAAGTCAACGGAATTACAATACTTATATCGTGATTTTTAATTCATTCAAAAAGTATAATTTTAATATTATCAGCAGGTTGTGCTGAAAAATTGCTCTAAAGCGCAAATCTCCTCATTTAAGGTTACGGACCATGAAAACCCCTCTCCCAGATTATTTGGCAAATGTGATAGAAGCCTGTGAGGTAGATAATAGCGGGCATCTAGCTGACTATATTCCAGAGTTGGCAAATGCAAATCCAGACCGATTGGCTTTGGCAATGTCTACGGTAGATGGTGAAATTTATTCGATCGGCGATGATGATACTGAATTCACCATACAGTCAATTTCTAAACCATTTGTATATGCTTATGTTTTACAACAGCTTGGAATTGATGCGGTACTCGCTAAAGTCGGGGTGGAGCCTTCAGGAGAAGCTTTCAATGAAATTTCATTGGGTAAAGATGGCCGTCCGAAAAACCCGATGATCAACTCTGGCGCAATTACTGTACATTCATTGATTCAGGTCAAACATGGTCTACATAGTGCAGAAATTCTACGCCGTTTTATGAGCGAGCTTGCTGGTCGCGAATTAAGTTTTGATGAGTCTGTTTACGATTCGGAAGTCAAAACAGCCTATCGTAATCTTTCGATCGGTTATATGTTGCGAACTGTCGGAATTTTAGAAACTGATCCAGTCGATATTGTGAATGGTTACATTCGTCAATGTGCAATCATGGTTACAGTTAAAGATCTGGTACGTATGGGCAGTGTACTTGCCAATGGTGGGGTCGACCCTAAAACCGGAAAACGCTTATTGAACCGATCTGTAGTGAGACAAGTACTCAGTGTCATGATGAGCTGTGGTATGTATGATGCCGCGGGTGACTGGCTTTCAACTGTAGGTATTCCTGCTAAAAGTGGTGTAGCTGGCGGTATTTTGGGTGTGCTGCCAGGTCAGGTCAGTATTGCTGCTTTTTCACCTCGACTAGATGAGCATGGTCATAGTATTCGAGGAATCGATATTTTAGAGCGTTTGTCTCGTGACATGGGATTACACCTCATGGAAGGTACACCTTCTGCACAAACGATTGTACAAAGCCATTACCGTACAGGAAAAGATGCGTCATTAAGTGTATATGTGCTTCGAGGTGTATTGAAATTTACCGAAGCTGAAATGTTGTTGCGCATTTTACAAGATGAGACAACTGATCAAAGCACAATCGTGATTGATTTGACCCAGATTTCGCTTATCCATGATGTGGGTAAACGTATGTTTTTAGAAGGCGTAGATCGTCTGATTGATGATGGTCATACACTCGTTTTGGTTGATCCAGAACAGCGTTTAGATCATGCGAGAACTGGTAAAGATCGAGAACTCCATGTCTATCATGATTTCGATGATTTGCTCGAAAAGCATGACCTACCTGCAAAAAAAAAGACTTATAACGACATCGCGGCACTTCTAAATTGCTGAGGTGTTTTTCCGAGATGTCGTTTAAACATCGCACTGAATGCACTGGGGTTGTTATACCCCAGTGACTCGGAAATTTGAGTAATAGATTCACCATTCGCGATTTTACTCAAGGCAAGTGCGATATGCATTTGCTGGACCCATGCCCGATAAGACAGTCCAGTTTCTTTTTGGAACATGCGCATTAAGGTTCTCGAACTCGCACCAATATCATCAGCCCAATCTGTTAAATCTTTTGAGTGATTAGGCGCGTGTAATAACGCTTGGCAAATTTTTAAGAGTCTTTTGTCTTTTGGCCACGGAATCTGGATAGGCAGCAAATTGGCCCGATGAATTTCTTCAAAAATCAAAATTTGTAAAGAACGGGAAAGCTCTTGAGAGGTGACAATATTTGGAGTCTCCTCTTGTTCAATTTCATTCAAACGAATCAAAAGCTCATGCAACAGGTTGCTCACCCGAATAATAAAGCAATGTTGCCCCATTAAGGCGGCTGCATTTATTTCAACCAATGCCGTATTTAACTTCACGTGACTCAGTGAAATCACACTGTGCTCAACATGAGCAGGAATCCATAACGCGCACATCGGCGGCACAATCCAGACATTGTTTGGTGTAAACACCTGAATATTTCCTGTAGACGCATATAAAAACTGAGCGCGGGTATGCGTATGAGTCGGCGTGATTTCTCGGTAGGCATGCTCGGAAGATAGCCCAATCACAAGTTCAGATAAATCAGACTGAATAAGAGAATCGGACATAATCTATCCCAAAAATTGTCACTTATACGATGATTATTGGAAGATAACTTTATAAGCGACAATTTACAATAAGCATCTTACTTAGAATATTGGAGTTTTTCAGGTATGACGTCTTCAATACAATTGAAAGATGGTATTGCCAATACCGTTGCAAATGATCAGCCTCAAGGAATGATTATTAAAATTGTAGGCGCCGTGGCGGTCGCACATTTACTGAATGATTTGATTCAAGCAGTGCTACCAGCTATTTATCCAATGTTAAAAGCAAACTTTTCGCTGAGTTTTGCTCAAGTTGGCCTGATTTCGTTTGTATATCAAATTACAGGTTCGCTGCTACAGCCTTGGATTGGACTTTATACCGATAAACATCCAAAACCTTATCTTCTACCACTCGGAATGGTAGTCACATTCTGCGGTATTATCTTGTTGGCATTTTCACCAAGCTTTACTGTGTTGTTATGTGCATCCGCGTTGATTGGGGTCGGTTCTGCAACTTTTCACCCTGAAGCTTCACGTGTGGCTCGAATGGCATCGGGCGGGCGCTTCGGTACGGCTCAATCGACTTTTCAGGTGGGTGGAAACACAGGTACTGCCATTGGTCCATTGTTAGCAGCTTTACTTATCGTACCGTTTGGACAGCATGCAGTTGCGGGCTTAGTTATATTTGCACTTTTAGCCATTTGGGTTTTATTTGGTGTAAGCCGTTGGACGATTGGTCATGCAAAAAATCAGGTAGCTACACGTGTAAACCAAGCACAGAGTAAATTACATGGTCGTAAGCTCATTATTGCCTTGAGCACCATTAGTGTGTTGATGTTTGCCAAATTTACCTACATTGCCAGCATTAGTAACTACTTCACTTTTTACTTAATTCAAAAGTTCCATATCAGTATCCAGACCGCTCAGTTGCATTTGTTTGCGTTTTTGGCAGCTGTTGCTTTAGGTACATTTGCAGGTGGCCCAATTGGTGACAAGATTGGTCGTAAAGCTGTTATCTGGGTTTCATTTGTGGGTATGGCTCCATTTGCATTAATGATGCCGTATGCAAACTTGTTTTGGACAACAGTCTTATCGATTATTACTGGTTTGGTGTTGTCGTCTGCTTTTGCTGCAATGGTGGTTTATGCACAAGAAGCTGTTCCGGGCCGTGTGGGGATGATTGCTGGTTTAATGTTTGGTCTTATGTTTGGGGTAAGTGGTATTGCCGCAGCTGGGTTAGGGCATTTAGCTGATATTAACGGCATTGAATGGGTATTTGGATTGTGTTCATTGTTACCATTATTAGGTTTCGCAACCGCATTTTTACCAAATACAAAGGTTAAATAAAACCATCACTCCGTTGTTTTAAATCCTCCAGTCTTAAAAAGGTTGGGGGATTTTTTATTAGAAAAGAGAACTATATATTAGGGTGATAAATTTATTTTAATTAAAAATAATAAAGTTAATTCAATAGGCTATCTTGTCCTATGAAAAAAATTGTTTAAAATCGCAAGGCAATATATCAAGACATAAATTGATAATATTGTAGAAATAGTAATAATTTCTTAATTTATTGAATTTATTATATAAAATAAAATTTATTATGGGTGGTATGAAGTGTTCGCTATTAAGCAATTATCATTAAGTGTTTTTCTCGTTTCTACATTAACTTTAGTTGCATGCGGTGGTGGGGGGGGAGGAAGTTCTACGGACGGTTCTTCTACATCTTCAAAGTCAAATCCTAATGAAATCCCGACTTTATCATCCACTCCATTGATTAATTACACTACAACTTTTGAGCAAAATCTCACTATAATTAATGAAAAAAATAATGGCATATCAACCCAGCTTGTTCCAAGTAATGGATCTAGTAAAAGTGTGATTGAACCTAGTTATAGTGTAAGAACTTATGGGAGTTTAGGGCTTTCATTTTATTATAAATTAGATAGAAATCAATTTGTTAGGGTTGAATATGATAAGCTTTCTGGTAAGGTGGTAAGTGCAAGAATTGATACGGAGAAATCTTCCTTAACTTGTAGGGATGATAAATGGACTCCTGAAGGTTGTGAAGGAATTAGTGTGATTTATGATGATCGTACTGGTGATTCAACACTATTATTTAATAATAAAAAATTTGAAGATTCATATTACTCGAATAATGAAAAGGTAACGTATTTAGTTACATTGAATGGTACGGTAAAAGGGAGTATTAGTAGTAAACCTTTAGAATTTACAGATTTTGAAAAGACCCATAATGGTGAAATTACTGTTAATGGTAAGAAAATGGATATTCTTCGAGCCTATATGAGAAATACTCAGCTTGTTGTTCAATTTACGAATGGTGAGAGCTTATATTTGCTTACAGGTAAATCATCAGGGCTGATTAACACTTATTATACAGGAGAAGAGAGTCTCTCTAGTGCGGCGGCTATGGGAACATTAAAAAAACTAGATAACGATCGAGTAAATGTAGAATTTAATAACGTTTACTTTAATTCCAAGACGGGATCTAACTCTAAAATAGCCTCAGGAAATATTACTTTAATTAATAGTTATGCCAAAATTGATATCTCAAATGTAGGAAAAATTGATACAAACGAGGTTTATGCTTATGAACTCTCTAATAAAGAAATAACTTACTTTATTACATCTACTACTGGGCATGGTTATATCACTGTTCAAGGACAAAATCCTGTGAATATTCAGATAAATGGCTATTCTTGTACTTTAAGTGATTGTAAAAATGTATTGATCTCTAAAGATGGTTCTAATATCCAACTGAAGGGTACAAAGCTGGGTGATGTGAGTGTGACTGGTTCAATTCGAACAAATATTCATTAAGTGATTCATTTCACCTTGGACTAGTTGGATAGGAGTAAGGTGACGGTTAATATTCGGCATTTTACGAACACAAAGGTTAAATAAATGAAAAGACTCTCAGTCATATTAAACTGAGAGTCTTTTTTAGATAAATATAGTTCTAATTAAAAAGACTATTTTTGAATACCAAATCTAAATACGGTGACACTGTTATACGTTTGATTTGGGTTCAAACGAGTAGATGGGAAAGTCGGTTGATTGGGGCTGTTTGGAAAATGCTGTGTCTCTAATGCTAGAGCATCTGCTTGTCGATAAAGTACGCCGTTTGCACCAGCAACATTTCCTAATAAATGATTCGCCGTATACATTTGAACGCTTGGTTCAGTGGTTAAAACCTGCATTGTTCGTTTAGATTTTGGGTCAACAACACTAGCAGCAAGATTTAATTTCCCTTGAGACTTCTGATTAATTACCCAAGTTTGGTCATAGCCATATCCATAGGCCAATTGCTGATGATTCGCTCGAATATCTTTTACGATTGCTTTAGGCGTTCGAAAATCAAAAGGTGTACCTGCAACTGAAGCAATTTCACCTGTTGGTAACGAATTTTGATCGGTTACCAATATACGGTCTGCATTGAGCTGTACAACATGATCGAGTATGCCATAAGGGTTGTTCCCAGCACCTGATAAGTTGAAATAACTGTGATTGGTGAGATTGACGACGGTCGGTTGATCAGTTTTAGCCTTATATTCAATCTTGAATTCATTTTGATCTGAAAGACTGTAGATCACCTCCACATCTAACTTTCCGGGAAAACCTTGATCACCATTTGGACTGGTTAACTTAAGAGAAGCTTTAACGGTTTCACCTTTAGAAACGAGAGGTTTAACTTGCCAAACACGTTTATCAAAACCGGGATTCCCGCTATGTAATGAATTCGGCCCATTATTTTTTTCAAGGTTATACGTTTTTCCATCTAAGCTAAATTTAGCATTGCCAATACGGTTCGCATAACGACCAATTAATCCGCCAAAATGAATGCCTTCCTTGGTATCAGTGACTTCATAACCTTTTAGATCATCAAAGCCCAAAACAATATTATTTTGTTTACCTTGCGCATCGGGAGTCAAAATCTGTGTAATTACGCCACCAAAACTAATAAAAGAAACAGAGACTCCTTTGTTATTGCTCATGGTGTATAGATCAACTTTTTGACCGTCTTGAGTCGTGCCATATGGTTTTACATTTAATATGGCTGCATTCGCAATTTGGGCAAAGCTATAGATCGTGAAACTTAAAATTACTAATTTCTTCATGCTTATACTCTATTCTTTGATAGTAGGATTGGATGAATATAAAATTGATTTTTCATCTTTTTAATGAGTTTTTTATTATATGGTGTTAATGATTATTAACTCAGTTCATTTTAGGTATTGAACAAACTGACACTATTTAAGGTTATAAACAAATTAACTTTATTATCAAAATTCAACAGTAAGCTATTTTTATGACTTATTCTGACTCGGTTTTAAAATTTTCACTCGGTCTTAATGGCCTATCATTTGACATAGACAATCAACATATTCAACTTGAACAAGGCTTGAGTTTTGTTGAGTCAAAAAGCATCAGCCATGGTGTGATTGATGAGCTTGCTATTGAAAAAATGATTTATTTCATTGAAGAAATCATAGAGTCGCAGCCTTTAAGAAATCTAAATATAAGTGGTGTAGCTGTTACTGCTGATACAGCCATGGCACAACTCAGTGAGTTATTTTTTAGTGCTCAAAAGCAAATCAGCCGCATTGAGCTTGAGCATGGATTCAATGATTTTATTGAGCGTTTGAGCTACTACACAAGCCAAGTAGTCCCAAATCAGTTTTATATTTTTACCTACTTTGTATTTGTTCGAGAGATGATGCATCACCTAAGAGTTGAGCAAATTCAGATTATTTAAGAAATTGCTTTCTCAATCTGCCAACTCATCATGAATCCAGTTTAAAAACAGCTCAATTTTAGGAATAAACTGATGGGTTCGCGGGTAAACCAAATGATGAGCAGAAATAGGAATTGATAACTCATCTGCAAAAACTCTAACTAACTTTCCAGATTCCAAATAATTTTGAGTAAGTAAATTACTTTCTAAAACAAAACCTAGTCCGTGTGTGGCTGCTTCAAGTGACATGTAAGAGCGGTCAAAACTCAAAGTATAGGGAAACTCAGGAATGCTTAAGCCCTGATGCGCAAACCACTGAGGCCAAGTGACTAAGGTTGAGCGCGATAAAATCAGTTCTTTTTTTAATAAATCTTGGGGCTTATGCACTGGGCTACGCTCAAGTAACTTAGGCGATGCAAGCACTTCTAGCTTTTCATTACGAATCGTTCTGATTTCTACCCCTGTCCAGTTAGGTAGGCCATGGCGAATATCAATGTCGATCTTGTCACGAGTAAAGTGCAAGTTTTCATAAGAGCACGATAGGTTGACCTGAATCATTGGGAACTTTTCTTTAAATGATTCGAGGCGTGGCAGTAGCCAAAGCAAACCAAAACTTGGGGATGAATGAATATATAAACTGTCTTTAGGGCTTTTATCAGCGGCTTTTTCAGTGGCTAACATCAGGTTATGCAAAATGGTCGTGACATCCTGAAAATAGCGTTCACCTGACGGGGTCAGCGTCACACCACGGGCACCACGAATAAATAAACTCTGCCCAATCATTTCTTCTAGTTTGGCAATTTGGTGACTGACTGCTGAAGGCGTGAGATTTAAATTCTCTGCTGCCTTTGCAACATTGCCGAAACGGGCGGTTTGTTCAAAAGCCTGTAATGTTTTAATTGACGGCATCTGGTTGAAATTGTTTTCACTACTATCCATGAAATGATCCGTTTTTATCCCTAAAACTTATTTAAAAATAGCACAGGCATGAATTTTTTTCATGCCTTGTTGAGTTCGAGATGATTGCTGGAACCTCTGAAAAAAGAGAATCTAAGTCCGAACTCAGGAAATAAAGCGTAAAAGAGGATTCAACATGTTACTACAAGGAAAAGTGGCATTAATTACCGGTGCAGCATCAGAACGTGGAATTGGGCGAGCAACCGCAGAAATCTTTGCACAGCAAGGTGCCAAAGTTGTCATTGTTGATTTAGATCTTGCTCAAAGCCAAAACGCTGCAAAGGCACTTGGTGAATGGCATTTAGGTCTTGCTGCAAACGTTGCAAATGAAGAGCAGGTCAAAGCAGCTGTTGAACAAGCTATACAATACTATGGAAAAATCGATATTTTAATTAATAATGCAGGCATTACCCAACCCGTAAAAACACTAGATATTCAACGCAATGATTATGACCGTGTTTTAGATGTCAGCCTACGCGGAACACTCATTATGTCGCAAGCTGTTATTCCATTCATGAAAGCAAATGGTGGCGGAAGCATTGTGTGTCTATCTTCTGTTTCAGCACAACGCGGTGGTGGTATTTTTGGCGGGCCGCATTATAGCGCTGCAAAAGCAGGGGTTTTAGGTTTGGCAAAAGCGATGGCTCGTGAATTTGGTGTTGACCAGATTCGTGTGAATTCTCTTACTCCGGGTCTTATCCAAACTGATATTACAGGCGGTTTAATGAATGATGACCGTCGTCATGACATTCTTGCTGGTATTCCGCTCGGCCGTTTAGGTAAAGCTCAAGACGTTGCAAATGCAGCACTGTTTTTGGCAAGTGATCTGTCAGCTTACCTAACTGGTGTAACACTCGATGTAAATGGTGGCATGCTGATTCACTAAAGCTTGCCATTTAAAAACTAAAAATAGAATGATGGTCACAAGAGGATACTGTGGCCAAATGTAAAGGGATTCGCATGATGGATACAGTATTTTCATCTGAAGTAGATACAGCAGTTCGTAAATCCGCGTATCGAAAAATTGCATTTCGGCTTATGCCATTTTTAATGCTTTGTTATTTTTGTGCCTATTTAGATCGAGTAAATGTAGGTTTTGCCAAGCTTCAGATGATGAGCGATTTACAGTTTAGTGAAGCTGTATATGGGCTAGGCGCAGGGATTTTCTTTATTGGTTATTTCCTTTGTGAAGTGCCAAGTAACATCGTACTCCACAAAGTAGGTGCAAGACGTTGGATTGCCCGCATCATGATTACATGGGGCATTTTGTCAGGCTGTTTTGCCTTTGTTCAAACCGAATGGCAATTTTACACTTTACGTTTTTTACTCGGTGTTGCCGAAGCGGGTTTGGCCCCAGGCTTATTGCTTTATCTCACTTACTGGTTCCCATCTTATCGTCGTGCACGCATGACTGTACTTTGGTTTATCGCGATTCCAATCTCGGGAATGATTGGTGGGCCACTTTCGGGTCTAATCATGGACCGAATGAGCGGTGTACATGGCTGGTTTGGCTGGCAGTGGATGTTTTTAATTGAAGCGATTCCTACAGTTGTTGTCGGTTTGCTCGTACTCGCTGTTTTAAAAGATTCCGTTCAAGACGCGAACTGGCTAACTCAAGACGAGAAAAACTTGGTGAAGCAAGAGCTTGCTCAAGATAACCAACACAAAGAAGGCCACGGTAGCGTTAAAGAGTTTGTCGCCGATAAACGTTTATGGTTACTTGCAGGCATCTACTTTTGTGTCGTGATGGGCCAATATGCCATTACCTTTTGGCTACCCACTCTCATTCGTAACTCAGGCATCAGTGATAACTGGCATATTGGGCTACTTACGAGTCTTCCTTATATGTGTGCCATTGTGGTTATGCTTTTGGCAGGGCGTAGTGGTGATCATTTCCAAGAACGCCGTTGGCACTTAATTATCCCAATGTGTGCGGGTGCGATCGCACTTACGCTTGCGACTTTGCTCGCTTCAAATCTGACACTTTCTTTAATTTTCCTCTGCATTGCAGCCTCAGGTGTGCTCACCGCATCTTCTTTATTCTGGATGTTACCAACCAACTTTTTGGGTGGTGTTTCCGCAGCAGCAGGTATTGCAGCAGTCAATAGCTTCGCCAACCTTGCCGGATTCTGCTCACCTTATTTAATCGGTTGGGTCACCACCAACACAGGCTCAAATGCAATCGGCATGTTCTTAATCACAGCAGTATTAATTTTCGGTGCCAGTTTGGTTCTGCGCGTTCCGGCAAAACTGGTCAATCGTTAATAAGGAATAGTAAATGACAATATTAAATGTTGATAAATCAGGCCAAATTGCCGAGTTGCAACAACGTGCCTACCACATTCGCCAACATGCTTTACGTATGGGGCAAGTACAGGGTCAAGGCTATGTTGGACAAGCTTTGGGTGCAGCAGATCTACTCGCCGTATCTTATTTCCATGCCATGAAATATCAGCCAGAAAACCCAGAGTGGGAAGGCCGTGACCGTTTTTATCTCTCTATTGGGCACTATGCAATTGCACTTTATGCAGCCTTAATTGAAGCAAACATTATTCTGCTTGAAGAACTTGAAACCTATGGGGCAGATGATAGTCGTTTACCGATGTCAGGCATGGCTTCTTACACACCGGGCATGGAAATTACAGGTGGCTCATTAGGTCATGGTCTTGGGATTGCAGTCGGCGCATGCCTAGGGTTGAAACAGAGAAAGTCAGATGCTTTTGTTTATAACTTACTGTCTGATGGTGAGTTAAATGAAGGCTCAACATGGGAAGCGGTGATGTCTGCCTCTCATTGGAAGCTAGATAACTTGATTGCCATTATTGATGTGAATAATCAGCAGGCAGATGGGCATTCAAGCGAAATTTTGGCTTTTGAACCAATTGTAGACCGTTGGCAGTCATTCGGTTGGTACACCCAGCGCGTAGATGGCAACAATATGGAAGCTTTACTTGAGGCATTCGACCAAGCACGAAACCATGAGGGAGCATGCCCACGAGTCATTATTTGTGACACCAAAATGGGAAAAGGCGTGTCTTTCTTGGAAAGCCGTGAAAAAACACACTTCATTCGTGTTGATGAACATGAATGGGATGACGCTTTAAACATTTTGACCCACTACGGACAGTAAGGAATATACCATGAGCCAGTTAGCCAATCCTCCTAAGAAAAAACTAACCACTTCGGCAATGATTGCTTCTATTGCTGCCGAGGGTCAACCGACCAAACCAGCACCATTTGGTCATGCACTTAATGCCTTGGCAAAAGAGCGTGATGATATTGTGGGCTTATCAGCAGATTTATCAAAATATACTGACCTGCATATCTTTGCTAAAGAAAATCCAGACAAGTTTTTCCAAATGGGCATGGCAGAACAACTTTTGATGAGCGCAGCAGCAGGACTTGCTCGTGAAGGATTTGTTCCTTTTGCGACGACCTATGCCGTGTTTGCATCACGCCGCGCCTATGACTTTATTTGTATGGCAATTGCAGAAGATAACCTGAATGTCAAAATTGTGGCAGCACTTCCAGGGCTAACCACGGGTTATGGCCCAAGTCATCAGGCAACGGATGATATTGCAATTTTCCGTGCAATGCCGAACCTAATGGTCATTGATCCGTGTGATGCCTTGGAAATTGAACAGGCGATTCCTCAAATTGCCGCACATAACGGTCCTGTATATATGCGCTTATTGCGTGGTCAGGTTCCATTAGTGCTCGATAAATACAATTACCAGTTTAAATTGGGTAAGGCGCAGGTGATTAAACCGGGTAAAGACTTACTCATTATTTCGACTGGTCTATTGACTATGCGTGCGCTTGAGGCAGCCGAAGAACTTGAAAAAGAGGGCATTGAGGTTTCAGTGCTGCATGTGCCTACTATTAAGCCTTTAGATGAAGAAACTATTTTGGATGAAGTTGCAAAAGGTGGCCGACCTGTTTTAACTGCCGAAAACCATTCTGTGATTGGTGGATTAGGGGAAGCAGTTGGGTCATTGCTTTTAAGAAATGGGCAACACCCTCGTTTTGATATGATTGGTTTGCCAGATGCATTTTTAGATGCAGGGGCATTACCAACTTTGCATGATCGATATGGTATTTCAACTGAAGCAGTTAAAGAGAAGATTAAGTCACATTTGAAGTAGAAATATTAAATTTCCAAATTGAAAAGGGCGTGATGGAATTTCCTTCACGCCCTATTTTTAATCAGAGTTATTTTCTTTAAATAGAATAACCCTTTAGATTATTTATACGAACTTAAGCAATCGAATCATCTAAATTTGGCCCTAACCAACGCTTCGCTTCATCAAGTGTCCAGCCTTTACGTTTTGCATAATCTTCAAGTTGGTCTTGAGAGATTTTACCTACGTTAAAGTATTCACTTTGAGGGTGTGAATAGTAGAAACCACTCACCGAAGATGGCGGCATCATTGCAAAGTGCTCAGTCAGTTTGGTGCCGATTTTGTCTGTAGAACCTAACCAGTCAAACAACACCGCTTTTTCAGAGTGCTCTGGACACGCTGGGTAACCCGGTGCAGGGCGAATGCCGACATATTTCTCTTTAATCAGTTCTTCATTGCTGAGCTGTTCATCAGCTTTATAACCCCAGAACTCTTTACGAATGCGTTCATGTAAGTGTTCGGCAAAAGCTTCAGCAAAACGGTCTGCCAACGACTGCACTAAAATTGCAGAGTAGTCATCGCCTTTGGCTTTGTATTCATTCGCTAATTCTTCTGCACCAAAAATTGATACAGTGAATCCACCTAAGTAGTCCTGTTGCTCACGGTTAGTACGAATGTAATCTGCCAAAGACAAGTTTGGTTTACCTGTCACCTTGTCTGATTGCTGACGTAAGTGTTCAAATGTATGCGTAACATTTTGACCAGCTTCATCAAATACGCTGACGGTGTCGGCGTCAGTGCGCTGAGCAGGGAACATACCAAATACAGCACGTGCATCAAAAAGGTTGTTGTCGATAATATCTTTCAACATTGCTTGAGCTTGGTTGTACAAATCTGTTGCAGCTTCGCCAACGACTTCATCTTCTAAAATTTTCGGGAACTTACCAGCCAAGCTCCAAGAAATGAAGAATGGTGTCCAGTCAAAATATTCAACCAATGTTTCAAGCGGGTAATTGGTTAAGACTTGAGTTCCCAAAAGATTTGGTTTTGCTGGAACGTAGCTTTCATCAATTTTAAAGCCATTTTGAACAGACTCTGCATAAGTCAGTTTGGCAGCTTTAGGTTGTTTGTTGGCTAAGCGCTCACGAATTTTGGCATATTCAGCACGGTGCTCTTCAATGAATTTTCCACGCATTTCTTTTGAAAGCAGGGTAGTTGCAACGCCCACAGCGCGTGAGGCATCAGCAACATAAATCACCGCATCGTTATGGTACTGAGGATCAATTTTTACTGCTGTGTGTGCTTTCGATGTCGTAGCACCACCGATCAATAAAGGAATATTAAATCCTTTACGTTGCATTTCTTTAGCAACAAACACCATTTCATCTAAAGATGGAGTAATCAGACCTGACAAACCGATGATGTCACATTTTTCATCAATCGCAGTTTGCAAGATTTTTTCGCAAGGTACCATCACACCAAGGTCAACAATGTCGTAACCATTACAACCGAGTACAACACCCACAATATTTTTACCAATATCGTGTACGTCGCCCTTAACAGTTGCCATCAGGACTTTACCTTTAGATTGGCTACCTGTTTTTTCAGCTTCAATGTACGGGTTGAGCCAAGCCACAGCTTGCTTCATGACACGTGCAGATTTCACAACCTGCGGTAAGAACATTTTGCCTGAACCGAACAAGTCACCGACCACGTTCATACCATCCATCAAAGCACCTTCAATCACATCTAATGGACGTTTAGCTTTGAGGCGAGCTTCTTCTGTGTCTTCATCAATGTACGTGGTAATACCTTTGACCAAAGCATATTCAAGACGTTTTTCTACAGGTTCGTTACGCCATTCAAGGTTTTCTGCTTCGCGCTGAGTACCACTATGACCACGAAACTTTTCAGCTACTTCAAGTAGTTTTTCGGTCGCAAGCTGACCAGATTCACCTTGGTTCTGGTTTAAAACAACATCTTCAACTGCATCTTTGAGTTCTTTAGGAATATCATCATAAATTGCCATTTGACCGGCATTTACAATACCCATAGTCATGCCTTGTTTAATGGCATGGTACAAGAACACAGAGTGGATCGCCTCACGAACAGGCTCATTTCCACGGAACGAGAATGAAACGTTCGATACACCACCAGAAATCATGGCGTGAGGTAAGTTCTGTTTAATCCAACCTGTGGCTTCAATAAAATCGACGCCATAGTTATTGTGTTCTTCAATCCCTGTTGCCACTGCAAACACGTTCGGGTCAAAAATAATATCTTCAGCAGGGAAGCCCACATCGTTAACCAAAACGTCATAAGAACGTTTACAGATTTCACGCTTACGTGCAGCAGTGTCTGCCTGACCAGTTTCATCAAAGGCCATCACAATAATTGCAGCACCATATTGGCGACACAAGCGAGCTTTTTCGACAAACTCGTCATAACCTTCTTTTAAGGAAATCGAGTTAACAACAGGTTTACCTTGTACACATTTTAAGCCAGCTTCAATGATTTCCCATTTTGATGAGTCAATCATGATCGGCACACGTGAAATATCTGGCTCAGATGCCACAAGGTTTAAGAAATGTACCATCGCATTTTGCGAATCGAGCATCCCTTCATCCATGTTAATGTCAATAATCTGGGCACCAGCTTCTACTTGCTGCTGTGCAACCTCTAAAGCTTCGGCAAAGTTTTCTTCACGAATAAGACGTAAGAATTTTTTTGAACCAGTAACGTTGGTGCGTTCACCTACGTTAACGAACAATGAGTCATCATAAATATTAAAAGGTTCTAAACCACTTAAGCGGCAAGCTGGCTTAGTTTCAGGAATTTGACGGGGTGCAATGTCTTTTACAGCATTGGCAATAGCACGAATATGATCTGGTGTGGTACCACAGCATCCACCTGTAATGTTAATGAGGCCACTTTCTGCAAATTCTTTTAAGAAGGCAGCAGTTTGCTCAGGTGTTTCGTCATATTCACCAAAAGCGTTTGGTAAGCCAGCATTTGGATGGGCAGAAATGAAAGTATCCGCAACATCAGACACAGTTTTAACGTGAGGACGCATGGCATCTGCACCAAGCGCACAGTTAAAACCAATTGAAAGCAAGTCGCCATGACGTACAGAGTTCCAGAACGCTTCAGCAGTTTGGCCTGTTAAGGTACGGCCTGATGCATCGGTAATAGTCCCTGAAATCATGAGCGGTAATTCATGACCAATTTGTTTAAAGACTTCTTTCACCGCAAAAATTGCAGCTTTACAGTTTAATGTATCAAAAACGGTTTCAATCAGAATGATATCTGCACCACCTTCAATCAGCGCATGAGTGGCCTCAATATAGTTTTCTTTTAGCGCATCAAAGGTAATGTTACGAAAGGCAGGATCATTTACATTGGGTGAAATTGAACAGGTACGCGATGTTGGACCGAGTACACCCGCTACAAAACGAGGTTTATCTGGAGTCGAATACTTTTCACAGGCTGCTTTGGCTAAACGGGCTGCTTCACGGTTAATCTCAGGAACAAGGTCTTCCATGTGGTAATCAGACATAGAAACACGTGTGCCGTTAAAGCTGTTGGTTTCGATAATGTCTGCACCAGCATCAAGGTAAGCTTCATGAATGCCTTGAATGATTTCTGGCTGTGTCAAAACTAAAAGGTCATTGTTACCTTTTAAGTCATGTGCCCAATCGGCAAAACGCTCACCACGGTAGTCGGCTTCTTCCAATTTATGGCGCTGGATCATCGTTCCCATTGCACCATCAATAATCAGAATGCGTTTAGCAAGAAGCGCTTTTAGGGTGGCAAGCGTAGACATAGAAAACCCCGATCTTTTATATGAATTTAAAAATGCGGCGCTATTGTAACAGAATAGCAGCACAATTGATGATCTATGACGACCCACCATTCACCGTAAATTAGTCGTAAAAAAAAGTGTTTTCGAACAAAAAGAGGGCATTTTTTCATCAAAAATTCATAAAATGATCATGATATTGAAATATTTCATCTCCAATATTCGGTTTTATGACAATTAGGCTGTTTAAAAAAACGTCATATAGGTAATTTTTTAGATATTTTTGCTTTAAAAATAGTCATAAATAAGGAAGATATAAATTGATTTAAATTATTGTATTTTAATAAAAAAATAAAATTGATCGAGGAAAGCTGCATCAAATGAGGTCAAAATATGAAAAATTGACTTCATCAGGCGCCGCTTTGTCATATAATTGTCATAATTTAATTTAAGAATACAGAGGATTTTTCTATCCTCTTACCGTCTGCATGAATTCTAATCTACCCCCTGTTTCGGATTCAAAACTTGCGGCAAACCTGCAAGTCAAATCGACGAATGTACATGTCCCGACACCTAAGTTCTTTATGCCGGTGTTTCTGACAATTATTGTTGCAACACTTATTTATATTGGATTTCAGGTGAGTGCTGATTTAGCGCATGTACCGCCTTTGAGTCTTTATTCGGTTATTCTCTTATCTACTGCACTCTTGATTGCTTTAGGCTTTGAGTTTGTAAATGGCTTCCATGATACTGCAAATGCAGTAGCGACAGTGATTTACACCAATGCTTTACCTGCACCGGTTGCAGTCATGTGGGCAGGTTTTTGTAATTTTCTTGGGGTAATGGTTGCAAGCGGCGCAGTCGCTTACGGCATTATTGCATTGTTGCCTGTTGAATTGATTATGAACATGGGTAGCGGTGCAGGTTTCGCAATGGTTTTTGCGCTTCTTATTGCTGCGATTCTCTGGAACTTAGGTACTTGGTTCTTGGGTATTCCTGCTTCTAGCTCTCATACTTTGATTGGTTCAATCTTGGGTGTGGGCATTATGAACCATCTGTTGAGTGCATCGACTGGCGTAACGACCAGTGGTGTTGATATGGATCAGGTGATTAAAGTCGGTAAGGCCTTATTATTTTCACCTTTAATTGGTTTTGCTTTTGCAGCGATTGTATTCTTGTTGGTTAAAACTATTTTTAAACGCCAATTAGAATTATTCCAACCACCAGAAGGTAATAAACCACCACCAGCAATCATTCGTGCAATTTTAATCTTTACCTGTACAGGTGTAAGTTTTGCACATGGTTCTAATGACGGTCAAAAAGGTATGGGTTTAATCATGCTGATTTTGGTTGGTCTGGTGCCTTTGGCTTATTCATTGAATAAAAACCTTGATACACAACAAGTTCAATCATTCCATCAGCTTTCTTCTCAAACTGCCGTACTTTTGAATCAAAATCAGCCAGAATTAACCGATGAAAAAGCACGTGTTATTTTGACTAAATATATTCAGACTAAACAGCAAACTCCGGAAGTAGTGCCTGCATTGGCAAGCATGACTGATCATTTGGGTGAGCGAGTTTCTAGCTATAGCAACTTAAAAGACATTCCAGAAGCTGCAATTAGTGAAATTCGTAATGACATGTATTTAAGTACAACGACGTTTAAGCGTTTGGATAAAGCAGATGCTTTACCAAAAATGGATCAATCACAAGAAAAACTCGTGAAAGAATACCGTAGTAGCTTAGATTCATTCTTACAATACATTCCAACTTGGGTGAAAGTAGCAGTTGCTTTGGCACTTGGCTTAGGCACCATGGTTGGCTGGAAACGTATTGTTGTGACTGTAGGTGAACGTATTGGTAAACATCATATGACTTATGGTCAGGGGATGTCTGCTGAGCTTGTAGCAATGAGTACAATTGCAGCTGCCGACGGTTTAGGTATGCCTGTTTCAACAACACACGTTTTAAACAGTGCTGTTGCAGGTACCATGGTAGCGAATAGATCGGGTTTAAACTTCAATACAGTTAAAACGATTTTATCTGCATGGGTATTTACACTTCCTGCAACAATCTGTTTGTCTGGCGGTTTGTACTGGTTATTCTTACAGTTTGTATAAAAGTATTTAAAAAATTAAAGCCACTGTTCACAGTGGCTTTTTTATTTGTTTCTTTTTAACGTTCAGTCTATTTTCATGTACATTCAATTATAAATTAACGAGTCCTTATAAAGCCTCAAGTAACTTCAGAGGCTAGGCTTAAAACTTTTATATCAGGATAGATTATGGATGCGGTTCAAATAGATCAGCTAAAACAACAATTTCCACTTATTGAGACACTGCAAGCCTATCAAGAAACATTTTGGTTTACACCTCATTACTATCCTTTAAAAGAAGCTTTAGAAAAAGTTGGATTAACAGCCGAAGACGTAAGTGAAGCAGAAGCCCGATTAGAGCGTTTCGCACCTTATTTGGCAAAAGTGTTTCCTGAAACTCAAGCGCAACATGGAAAAATTGAATCAGAGATCGTTGAAATTGCCCATATGCAACAAGCACTTTCTTCAACAGAACAAGTGCAACTGAGAGGAGCATTCTGGCTGAAAAAAGATAGCCATTTACCTATTTCAGGTTCAATTAAAGCGCGTGGTGGTATTTATGAAGTTTTGGCTCACGCCGAAAAGTTGGCAATTGAAGCTGGACTTCTCAAATTAGAAGATGATTACAGTAAATTAGATCAAGATTCATTTAGGGCATTTTTTTCTAAGTATCAAATTGCAGTAGGCTCAACAGGAAATTTAGGGCTTTCGATTGGCATCATGAGCGCCAAACTGGGTTTTAGAGTCACTGTTCATATGTCTGCCGATGCGAGACAGTGGAAAAAAGACAGACTGCGTTCATTGGGCGTTAATGTTGTGGAATATTCCAGTGACTATGGAGTAGCGGTTGAAGAGGGAAGAAAAGCAGCAGAACAAGATCCGCACTGCTTTTTTATTGATGATGAAAACTCAACAACATTGTTTTTAGGTTATGCAGTTGCAGGAATACGCTTAAAACAGCAATTTGAGCAAAAACAAATTTCAGTCGATGCTGAACACCCATTATTTGTTTATTTGCCGTGTGGCGTCGGTGGTGGCCCTGGTGGGGTAAGTTTTGGACTAAAACTGGCTTTTGGTGAGCATGTACATTGTATCTTTGCAGAACCCACTCATTCGCCATGTATGTTACTGGGTGTCCACACAGGTTTGCATGATCAGATTTCAGTGAATGACATTGGCCTCGATAATGTAACTACCGCAGATGGGCTCGCAGTAGGCCGTGCTTCAGGTTTTGTGGGACGTGCTATGCAGCAGTTAATTGATGGCTATTACACTATTGATGATGAGCGTTTGTATGAGCTCATTGCGCTTTTAAATCAAACCGAAAATATTCAGCTTGAGCCTTCTGCGGTGGCAGGAATGATGGGTCCATATTATGTTCAAACGAGCCCTGATTATTTGGCTTTACATCAACTATCAGCTGAGCAGTTACAACAGGCAACCCATGTGATATGGGCGACAGGAGGCGGTATGGTGCCGCCTGATGAAATGCAAAAATATCTATCACACTTTCAAAATAAATAGATAAATACAGAAAAAAGCCCAATTCTAGAATTGGGCTTTAATATAATTATTTTTTAGATGATTTTCCGAAAGGTAGTTTTTCGGTTGCAAAGCCATAGATTGCAGCAAAAGGCAGGGCAGTTCTTGCTAAATAAGCAACACGCCACAGTCCGCCGTGGTTGGCACCTTCCATCATAAGCTCAAGCGGATGGTCCAGCTCAGTTTCAGGATTCGCTACAGAAGACTCATTTCTTAAGTCATGAATCCAGATTGCAGCCATAATTGCATTGGTAGTTTCAGGGCTAAATGCTTCTACATCAAAAAGTTCTGCACCATTAAAAGCTGCTTTCAACAATGGATTTTTAGTCACAGAGTGAGTCGTTGTAGATGGTGCAATATTAATGCTGACGTGTTGTCCTTGATGGCGGGCCAAAATAGCACGCCATTGTTGAATGCGTTTTGCTAAGGCATAATTTGGCCCTTGTTCAACAACTAGACAGTCGGCAATGCCATAAGTTTTTCCATTTTCACAAGCAATTAAGTCTTGATATGGTGCCTGAAAAAAACGATTGAGCGAAAGAGCGGAAACACCTTTCACCGCCATTTTTTGTATTTTTGTGCGTGATTTAAACTTTTGTTGAGCAGCTTTAGCGACTTCTTTAGGAACCGCATAAACATCGGTTGGCGTACACATAAACATAAGGCTCGTATCAGACTTATGCTCGCTCACAAATTGCATGATGCTGTCCATTGCCATGGAAACACGAACATGCTTTTCGCCATCTAAATAAGCTATTGCAGCCAAATCTAACTTTTGCGGAAACTGGACTAACCACTGTGCAATTTCTGGTAATTGAGTCAATAAATTTGCACCCAATTTATCCTTTAATTCAGAAACTTTTGCTGATGAATCAATTTGTTCAACACTAGGCGCAATGAGGGTTGCGTTTCCTTGTTGAATCGTATTTAAAATTTTGCCCCAGACACGTGGATTTGGTAAGTCGACAGCAACAATATTCGCTTTCCATTTGGCTAACCAAGGTAGAGGTCCTGCTTCTGAAGCTGCACCAAACAGCACCATAGTACGGTCAGATAAATCAAACCATTCTGGGTGAGCAATAGCTTCACGTAGAGCTTTTGCATGGCTTGGTTCAATAATACCAGCCTCTTCCCAACGTTGAATCTGGTCCAGTAAGCTTTGCCCGCTTAGTTTTTGCCCTTTGTAAGGAACATACCATTCAGGTGCTGCATCACTTTCACCTTTAAGTTTTACTGTATGAAGTGGCGTAGATGAAGCAATATTAACTGCATCTTTTAAAAGGTAGTGTTTACTATCACGATAATAGTCAAAAATATGGTGAGCTTTATGCAAACCTTGCTTCGCAATAGTAATGGGGTGGTTACTATTAGAAATTCCTTGTTTAACAAGTGCTTTAAAATATATTGGGTAATTTTTTCGCCAGTTTTTTTCATTCAACACTTGTTGTGCGGTTTTATTATCTACAACAGATAAAGCCTCTGACAAAATTTCTTGGCCAGTAAGAGATGTGCTTTGTTTTTTGGTTGAGGCGTGTACTGGAAATTGTAGACCTTCGACTTGACTTGTGCTGGACATAAAATATCTCGTTATACGACTGGGTTAATATACAGATGTATACATTATCTATGCCAATGAAAGGAAACGAGTGGCAATAACTGACAAAATAATATTGATTATTTATGTGATGAAACATGGGAGAGGGAATTATTATGATAAATTCATCTCATTTTGGTCTTAATTTTTTTCACAATTTTAGAACATTTTTATAGACTTACGTTACATAAATGATTATTTTGTATTAAGCAAATACATCAGTTTTAGCCTGAAGGTAAAATGTTCAAAATGTATCAATAATACAGATACAGAAATGATTAAAAACTAGACTTTTTTATTAAAAGATAAGAAAAGTCAGACTGAATAAGAAAGAATTGGGGTGAAACTAGATAGAAGACAACATAAGATTGTCTTTTAAAAATCTTGGGGATATGGTGATTTTTTTACACCATAATTTTCTAGTTTCACCCCATCTATTTTGGGTTGGAACCCTCCATTTTTGTACTCACTTTATTACTTGATTGAACCTTATTTGTTTAAAGTAACTTCAAAATTACTTTAAAAGAAGCTATCTCTAACAACGTCCTTTTTTGGCTTGTCCTGGTGGGCAAAAGTCTCCTGGATGGTTGTGATAAGGTGAATCTGGATCAATCACAATACTACCTTCAGGTGTATGAACTGCACAGGCTGATAATGACATTGTGAAAATTGCTGCTGCACAGAGAAGTAATGTTTTCATCTTGTTCTCACTTTTTTATCATTCTCCATTTTACTATAGAAATATTTTGATTATTTTTCGATCTACTTTTGGTTAAGAATATATTTAATAATTCTGATTTGAAGAAACTAATCAGACCGTAAAATCGTTCGGAAGCCCACATGGGTTGCTGCCAAATCAAAGTCTTGCGGATAGCGGCTACTGCTACGATAACGTGAACAATAATTTTGTGCACAAAGAAAAGATCCGCCTTTAATTACATATTGTGTACTGGTGATTTGTTGTTGTCTTAAATCAGAATAATTTCCCATATGCTGGTCATGAGCACCTTGATATGGAGATGATGTCCATTCCCATACATTTCCGATCATATCAAATAGTTTGAAATGATTTGGTGCAAAGCATCCAACGGGCGCAACATCTTTAAAGTGATCTTGATTCAGGTTTTGAAAAGGGAATTCACCTTGCCAGTAATTTGCTTGTGGATGTTGGTGTTCATCGGTAGGAGGTTGATGTAAGGGCGTATCAGTTTGCGAATTCGCTTTAGCTGCATATTCCCATTCTAGTTCTGTTGGTAAATCATGTCCTAACCAGACCGCATAATGTTCAGCATCATTTTTACTCACGTATCGCACAGGTTCGTTAGGATGGGGAGTAGCACCTTTACTACCATTTGGAGTTTTCCATGTATAGCCCGATTTTAGTTGCCACCATTGCTGTGGATGTTGAGGGTCTGGTGAAAAAACAGCAGCCTGCTTTTGTTTTTCGGCATCGGTGATATAACCTGTTGCTTTTACGAAACTAGCAAACTGCGCAATGCTGACTTCTGTCTGATCAATCCAGAATCCTTTGACTTCCCGTTGTTTTTTTCCAAAATTAAGTTCATCGGGATAGGCTTTCTCAGAACCAAAATTAAAATGTCCATTAGGAATTAAAACCATTCCAGCTGTAGGTTGTTTTAGCCAACCTTGAGGTAGTCCAGTGTAGTTTTTACATTTCTTAATAGACCCCAAGTCAGCTAACGAGGTTTGCTGCTGAGACGATGGTGCGGGTTCAGAAACTTGTGAAGATTGACTACAGCCTGCCATAAAAGACAGGCTGATGGTCGTAACTAAAAATGGTTTCAATCTCATTTGGCGTTATATTCCTGCACACCATTTTTTTCAGTATATTTTTGATAGACCGATAAGAGTTCTTGCACTTTAGCAGGGTAAAGCTGAGCAACGTTCTGTCTTTCCCCTCGATCCGCTTTAATGTTGTATAGCTCCCAAGTTCCTGTACCTAATTCAGGGCGCCCTTGAAGTGCAATTTTCCACTCGCCTTGTTTTGCATATTTACTGCCATGTAACTCATCAGCAAAACTAAAATTTTCGGGGCGAATCGTAGTTGTTTTATTTTCAAGTAAAGGTTTCCATGAAATCCCTGATGGCGTGTTAATGGTACGACCATTGTATTGGCCTTGAGGTACTGGAATATGAGCATATTCTAGTAAAGTTGGGAAAACATCGAGTACTGATGCAAAGCTATGATTCGTTTCTTCTGCTTTTTTCTGATTTGGTAATTTCACGATAGCAGGGGCAGTAGTTGCACCTTCACCAGCCGTATCCTTCCATAAATGGAAAGGTGCAGCACTAACCTCAGCCCAACGTGGTCCAATATAGTGATACGAAGTCGGTGTACCTACATTTGCTACAGAGTTATCAAAGCCAGATTCACTGCCGTATCCTCCACGTACAAAACCTTCTGCACCATTGTCGGAAACAAAGAAAATTAAGGTATTGTCATAAAGATTATTTTGTTTGAGGTATTGAATAATTCGGCCCACATTAGCATCGAGATTTTCTACCATACCTGCATAGATTTCCATTTTACGGGCTTCTAGTGCTTTTTGTTCAGCAGTTAATTCATTCCATTTTCCATATTTTTGTGGAGCATTTTGAGTTGCAATCGGTTCGGCTGCTTCAAAGTTTGCCGGAATAATGCCAAGTTGTTTTTGGCGTGCGATACGCGCATTACGAATTGCATCGTAACCAACATCGTAAACTCCACGGTATTTTTCACGGTATTCCGCAGGTGCCTGAATTGGCCAATGAGGCGCTGTATAGGCAGCGTAAGCAAAGAACGGTTTGCCGCTATTTTTACCTGAGTCTAAATAGCTCAGTAATTTATCGGTAAAATAATTTGTCGAGAAAAAGTCATCAGGCAATGCTGAAACAGGAATAATTTGCCCATCTTCCGTATAGGTCGAATTCCGCTTAAATGCACTTGGAGCTTGCTTAAAGTGATGATCTAGACCTTGTAATAAGGTAAATGAATGGTCAAAACCTTTTGCATGGGCATTCGTTTCAGGGGTTAGCCCTAAATGCCATTTACCGCTGATATAAGTACGATAGCCATTATCTTTCAGCACTTGTGCAATCGATAGCGAACGCTCATTCAAATAGCCCTCGTAGCCGGGCTGACCCTTTAAATGTTCTGGCGTGAGTTCAGCCATTGCGCCAATACCAGCTAAATGGTGATCAGTACCTGAAATCAGTTGAGAACGTGTTGGGGAACAGGTCGGGGCAGTGTGATAGTCAGTTAAAAGGCGACCTTCCTGAGCTAGGCTATCAATATTGGGTGTACGAATTTCACCACCGAAAGCCCCTAAATCTGAATAGCCTAAGTCATCTGCCATAATAAATAAGATATTGGGCTGTTTAGGAGTGCTGACTACATTTTCTTGTTTATCGTTGTCATTACATCCAGCCAAAGATAAGCTAAATAAAGCAATGGAAAGGCTAGATAAAATTGCTTTGTACTTCATTGTATCATCTGAATTATTAAAAGATTTGGCATGAGTTTAATCAGATGGTTTTTGCAATCAAAACAAGGAAAAGATCAAAGAAAATCAGAAAAAAGACTGAGAATTTATGGTGATAAATAAATGAGAAAAAAAGAAAAGCCCATTACGGGCTTTTTTTGAGTGCCTGACTTAGAACGGAATACGAGTCAGTTGATCTAAGAAATGTGGAATCACTTTAGGTTCGATCAAAATGGTTACAAGGACCCCGTAAGCTGCACCCCACAAATGCGCACTATGGTTGATATGGCTATTACCACGTTTACCAGCCCAAATGCTGTACGCTACGTATAAAACAGCAAAAATAATGGCTGGTACTGGAATGAAGAATACAAAAATCAGCTTCCATGGTTGAAATAGAATATAAGCAAATAAAACAGCTGAAACGGCACCAGAGGCACCGAGGCTTGCCCAGTTTGTATCATTTCTATGTTGTAAATAGCTTGGTAAAATTGCAAAGATTAAACCGCCTAAATAGAACAGAACAAAACCCATGTCATAAAAATATTGGCGATAAAAACTTTCAATAATGCTGCCAAAGAAGAACAGGGTAATCATGTTGAAAAGTAGATGTGTACCATCTGCATGGATAAAGCCATGAGTAATGAAACGATCAAATTGCCCACGTTGCATTGCAGGTGGCCAAAAAATCAAACGATTCATCACGTTTTGATTGCTAAACGCAAGTAAAGAAACAATGACCGTAATAATAATAAGGGTAATGGTATGGTTAAACGGCAGATGCAACATAAGAAATATTTAAAAAATGATCAATATTGAGCCCAATAATGCCATTAAAAACTTCAGTTGAAACCCTGTTG
>Ga0207655_1000820_pt1 | contig 33641 bp, 31 predicted proteins | sample KBSM44metaG_FD_184398 | JGI IMG/M metagenome (GOLD analysis project Ga0207655, IMG submission 184398) | Miscanthus rhizosphere microbial communities from Kellogg Biological Station, Michigan, USA - KBS M4-4 metaG (SPAdes) (version 2) | ecosystem: Host-associated > Plants > Roots > Rhizosphere >... | reverse complement strand
GCGCACCATCGCAAACTGGCGATAGACAAAGCTCACGCCGTGCACCACGCCCGCCTGCTCCGCCAGCGCCACCAGCTCGCGCGCCTCGTCCGGGGTCATGCACAGCGGCTTTTCGGAAAACACGTGCTTGCCCGCGCGCAGGATCTTGCGGTTAATCTCCGCGTGCAGATGGTTCGGCGTGCAGTTGTGCACCACCTGCAGATCGGGGTGCGCGAGCAGTTCCTCAACGCTTCCGTACGCGTGGGGCACGTTAAGCTGACGCGCCTTTTCCTGCGCCTGAACAAGCGTTCCGTCGCACAGGGCAACCACCTGCACAAAACCGAGACGCCTAAGCGCCTCAATGTGCGCCGGGCCGATAAAGCCGCTGCCGATAATCCCGACGTTAATCATGGCTGCCTCCCGCCGCGAAGTCGTCAAACGCGCGCCCGGAGACCGGGATAATGTGGCGACGGATAAACTCGCTGCCCTCGCTCGCGCCGGTCTCGCCGTCCTTCAGGCAGCACTCCCACTCCAGCACCGCCCAGCCGTCGTAGTCGTACTGGGTCAGCCTGCTGAAAATGCCCTTAAAGTCGATCTGCCCGTCGCCGAGCGATCGGAAGCGCCCGGCGCGGTTAATCCACGGCTGAAAGCCGCCGTACGCGCCGCTGCGCCCGTTGGCCCTGAACTCGGCATCCTTCACGTGGAACGCCTTGATGCGCGCGTGGTAGATGTCGATAAAGGTCAGGTAGTCCATCTGCTGCAATAGCATATGGCTTGGGTCGAAGAGAATGTTGCAGCGCGGATGGTTATCCACCAGCGCCAGAAAACGCTCGAAGGTCACGCCGTCGTGCAGATCTTCCCCCGGATGCAGCTCAAAGCAGACGTCCACGCCCTGCTCGTCGAACGCGTCCAGAATCGGCCGCCAGCGGTTTGCCAGCGCCTGGAACGCATCCTGAAAACGCTGCTCGTTGTGCGGCGGCCACGGGTAGAAAAACGGCCACGCCAGCGAGCCGGAGAACGTCGCGTGCGCTTTCAGGCCTAACCTGGCCGAGGCCACCGCCGCCTGCTTCAGCTTCTCCGTCGCCCACGCCCGTCGCGCCGCATCGTTGCCGCGCACGGCGGCGGGCGCGAAGTGGTCAAACGCGTCGCTGTAAATCTCATTCACGGCGACAAGCTGCCCCTCCAGATGGGTCGACAGCTCGCTGATGACCAGCCCGTGCGCGGCCAGCTTGCCGGTGATTTCATCACAGTAGCTCTGGCTCTCGGCCGCCTTCGCCACATCAAAAATGTGCGGATGGTTGCAGGGGATCTGCACCGCTTTATAGCCTTTCCCGGCTGCCCACCCGGCCAGCCCGTCGAGGGTGTTGAACGGCGCTTCTGCACCGATAAACTGCGACAGAAAAATACCGGGTCCTTTCATCGTCCTCATACCACCTCCTGAACGTTACGCCTTGTCATCGTCATACTTAAATGTGAGAAGGAAAATCAGCGCGATCGCCGCGGCAGCCACCGCCGGGATCCACCAGAATGTCACCCACGCCTGCGGCACGGTTTGCCCTGCCACCAGGCGGTTATAGAGCGCGCCGGAAATCTGCGAGCCGAGCAGCATGCCGATGCCGTAGGTGAACATCACGATCATGCTCTGCGCCTGGCCCTTCACCTTTTCGCCCGCCACGCGGTCGGTATAGATAAAGCCCACCACAAAGAAGAAGTCATAGCACACGCCGTGCAGCAGGATGCCGATATAGAGCAGGAAGCGCCCCTCCTCGCTCACGCCCAGCGCGAACATGGCGTAACGCACGAACCACGCCAGCATGCCGATCAGCAGCATGTATTTCACGCCCAGGCGGCGGAACAGCAGCGGAATGACCAGCATGAAGAAGATTTCCGACATCTGCCCGAAGGACATGGCGGTACTGACGTCGGCAATGCCGGCATCCGCCAGGTATGAGGCGGTGTAGGCGTAATAGGTGCCGAGCGGAACGGAGATCAGCATCGCGCAGACGGAAAAGACGAAGAAGTGGCGGGTTTTGAGCAGCGCGAAGGCATCCGCGCAGAAGAGGTCGCGCACCTTGACCGGCAGCCCCTTCGCCGGAGCAGGCGTGTGCGGCAGCGTCAGGCTGTAGAGCGCCAGCAGCACGGAGCTGGCCGCCGCCACCTGGAAGATGGTGACGCTGGACGCCACGCCGGTCACGCCGATGAAAATGCCCGCCACGATCCAGCCGATGGTCCCAAAGACGCGCACCACAGGGAAGGTCTTATCGACGTTCGCCAGGCTGTGAAACGCGATGTTGTTGGTCAGCGCCAGCGTCGGCATGTAGCAGAGCGTGTAGCCAAACAGCAGGCCGATGAGCAATGCGCCGTTTTCAGCAACGAGCGCCCCCGGCACAAACCAGAGGATCGCCGCGCCCGCCAGATGCATCACCGCCATCACCTTCTGCGAGGCGAAGAAGCGGTCCACCAGCATCCCGAGCACGAACGGCGAGAGAATAGACGCGATTGGCCCTGCGGAAAACGCGTCGCCAATCAGCAGAGACATGTTGTGCTGGGTCATCACCAGGCCGAGCGTGACCGACCAGCTACCCCAGATAAAAAACTGCAGAAACATCATCAGCGACAGACGCGGAACCAGCATCCGGTGCTGTGCTATCGCCTTTCCACTACTTTCAGTTGTTGACACCATGATGAGCCTCACCCAGAAAAAGTAATCGATTACAAAACAGTTCAAATAAAAAGTAATCGATTACAAAATAAAGATCCTGTGGATCGAAACGGAATTGGGAGGGGGGTCACGATAAAGATGGGTTGGGAATTTGTAGGCCCGGTAAGCGCAGCGCCACCGGGCGTGAAGGCAGGTGCGGCCTGGTGCCCTCACCCCGGCCCTCTCCCACGGGGAGAGGGAGAAAACCGTGCTACTTTTTGCGCGAGAGCTTAAACGCCACGAACAGGAACACCACCCACACCGGCAGCAGCATCGCGGAAAGACGCATCTCATCCATGGTGCACATCAGCACGAGAATCAGCGCCAGGAAGGCGATGCAGATATAGTTCCCCGCCGGATAGAGCAGCGCTTTGAACTGCGTTTCGCGTCCCTTTCGGCGCATCGCCGCGCGGAAGCGCAGGTGCGCCAGGCAGATCATGATCCAGTTCAGCAGCAGCGTGGCGACAACCAGCGCCATCAGCAGGCCAAAGGCCTCTTTCGGCAGCAGGTAGTTAATCAGCACCACCAGCGAGGTTATGGCCCCGGAAAGCAGCAGCGAATTGACCGGCACGCCGCGACGGCTGACGCGGGTCAGGAACTTCGGCGCGTTACCCTGCACGGAAAGACCAAACAGCATGCGGCTGTTGGAGTAGACGCCGCTGTTATAGACCGAGAGCGACGCCACGAGAATGACGAAGTTCAGCGCCGATGCGACCAGGTTGCTGTTCATGTCGTGGAAAATCATCACGAACGGGCTGCTGTCGGACTTCACTTCCACCCACGGATAGAGTGCCAGCAGGACCACCAGCGAACCAATATAGAACAACAGGATACGGTATACCACCTGGTTGACCGCTTTCGGGATGCTTTTGTGCGGGTCGCGCGCTTCGGCCGCGGTGATCCCTATCAGCTCCAATCCGCCGAAGGAGAACATGATCACCGCCAGGGAGAGGATCAGCCCTTTCCAGCCGGTCGCCAGGAAGCCGCCGTGCTGCCACAGGTTGTCGATGGTGGCGCGCTCGCCGCCGTGGCCGGAGAACAGCAGCCAGAGGCCAAAGCCAATCATGCCGATAATCGCCAGCACCTTAATCAGCGCAAACCAGAACTCGGTTTCGCCATACAGGCGCACGTTCACGAGGTTAACAGCGTTGATGATGATGAAGAAGGCCGCTGCCCAGATCCACGTTGGGACGTCCGGCAGCCAGTATTGCATATAGATGCCTGCGGCGGTCAGCTCCGCCATCCCCACCAGCACGAACATCACCCAGTAGTTCCAGCCGGACAGGAAGCCTGCGAACGGGCCCCAGTATTTATAGGCAAAGTGCGCGAACGAGCCTGACACCGGCTCTTCAACGACCATCTCGCCGAGCTGGCGCATGATCAGGAAGGCGATAATCCCCGCGATAGCGTAACCCAGCAGAACCGCCGGGCCAGCCATCTGAATGGCGGGGCCGATGCCGAGGAACAGCCCGGTACCAATGGCGCCGCCGAGGGCAATAAGCTGAATATGTCGATTTTGCAAACCACGTTGCAGCGTCGGATTCTGATCCGACGAGGCTTCAGCGCTACCGTTGGCTGAAGCGGATGACGCGTCTTTCACGTCCTACCCCTGTCTCTTTTTTAGAAGGGGCACGTTTTAACACTTCATGCTGGTGGTAGCAAGGGATTGGGGCATCCCTGCCCCTGATAACGAGGGTGGAACGCTTAGAACTCGTAGCCAACCGAAACCTTAAAGGTGCGCGGTTCGCCCTGAGAAAGGTAGGTGCCGGTATCGTCAACCGCCGCCCAGTAGTTTTCATCGGTTACGTTTTCGATGCCCGCGCGAAGGGTCATCTGATTTTGGTTGTGGTTCACGGCGAAGCGATAGCGCATGCCCAGATCCAGCGTGGTATAGCTGTCCAGCTTGTTGGTATTCGCCAGGTCAGCGTATTGCGATCCCGAGTGGTTCACGCGCGCCGTTGCGGTCAGGCCATCAATAGGCTTGATGTCGTATTCTGCGCCCAGCACAGCGTAGAAACTCGGCACGCCAATCGCCTTGTTCCCCTGATTCACGCCGTTGTTCGTTTTGGTCAGCTCCGCCTGCAGCCAGGTCGCGCCAGCGTTAAGACGCAAGCCCAGCATCGGCTCGCCGAAAACATTCAGCTCGACGCCACGGTTACGCTGCTCCGCATCCAGACCGTAGTGCTTGGTCTGACTGTCGAGAATAGCGGAGGGCATTTTGATTTCGAACAGCGCCAGTGAACCGCCCACGCGGCCAAAATCTGCCTTCACGCCCACTTCGTTCTGTTTAGAGTGAACGATTCCGGTGCTCTGACCGTAGTTGGTGGCGGTGTTAGGCGCGGTTTTACCCGGCTGCAGCGCTTCGGTGTGGTTGGCGTAGAGTGAAACTTCATCCAGCACTTTGTAAACCACGCCGTAGGTTGGCATCCAGCGGCTGCCGTCAAAGGAGTCGCCTTTATTTTCCAGCCCGGTTTGTTTGTCATAACCGCGAATGACCACCTTTTGGTGGCGCGCGCCTGCGGTAAACAGCAGTTTATCATCCAGCACGCCCAGGGTATCGCTCAACAGCCAGCCCTGAGTACGAGTGCGGCCGCTGGTCAGCGGATCGCTATATTTCCCGCCGAGGCCGTTGAAGTTGGTGCTGTCAGGCGCGTTGACGCCCGTATTATGGTAGATGTTGGTATACGGATTATCCGCCGCAGCCGACATTTTCCAGGCGATTTTTTCGTTTTTGGTCATCGCCGAGTAACCGACGTTGACCTTATGCGATACAAAGCCCGTATCAAAGTTACCGCGAATCCCCGCCATTCCGCTGACGGAGTCGCTAATACGATTTGTGTCCAGGCGCGTCGCCGTCGCCGTGCCGTCTTTTTTCCACAGCTTAGCACCGCTGTATAAACCTTCTTCATGGGCGTGCTGCGCGCCAAGCCCGGTGTAGGCCGTCCAGCTGTCGGTAATATCGTATTCGCTGCGCCACATACCGAATTCGTTTTCGATATCGTTGTAAGCCCACTTCTGGGAATAGTTGCGATCGTTTTTTGGCGGCTCAGGAATGAAATCAACGGCGGAGATATTTACTCCGGTTTCACTCCCGTGGAATGATTTCTTCTGATAGCCCACGTCCAGAGAGGTGCGGAAGCTGTCACTTTTATAGTCAAGCCCGGTGGAGAGCAGCGTGGTGCGGCGGCGATCGTTAGCAACCGGCGCTTCGCCTTCGCGATGCACCAGATTCACGCGCGCGCCAAACTGGTCATTGTCACCAAAGCGGCGTCCCGCATCCAGCGTGGTGCCAATCTGAGAATCGGACGTGTAGTCGACGCCCACCTTCGCCTGCGGCGTATCGCCGGCATGCTTAGGCTCAAGGTTGATCATCCCGCCAACGCCGGAGCTGGCCGCTCCGTTCATCAGGGCGTTGGCGCCTTTAAAGACCTCAATGCGATCGACCATCTGTGCATCCACCACCTGACGCGGCAGCACGCCGGACAGGCCGCCAAAGGTCATGTCGTCGCCGTCAAACTTCAGGCCGCGAATGCGGTAGGTTTCGGAGTTGTTGCCATAGCCCTGTACGTTCTGAACACCCGCGTCGTTCGCCAGAACGTCGGCAATGGTTCTCGCCTGCTGGTCTTCCACCAGCTTCGAGGTGTAGCTAATGATATTGAACGGGACGTCCATGGCGTTTTGCTGGCCGAGCATGCCCATGCGCCCGCCGTTCGCCACCTGTCCGTCGAGGAAGGCCGGAACGAGCTGGTCGCCGCCGGGTTTGAAATCGTCGGCAGGTGCGGCCTGGACAACAAGGGTGTCCTCTTTTTTAGTCTCCGCCGCAAAGGCGGAGTGCGTAACCGCGCCAACGGCGAGCGCCAGCAGCGTTTTGTGCATTGTGGTGTTGTTCATACGTTACTCATGAAAAAAGCGCGCAAAAATGGCCCGTTGCCGGGCCTTAGAATTTAGTTAAGTGCGATGCGAACGACGCTGTCCGGCCCGTTAGTCGAGTGGTCTTTATTGAAAGCCTGCTTCACGGTGACGTAGAGCGTCTGGCCATCCGCCGACAGCAGCAGGCTGTTAGGATTCGGCGGCAGATCCCAGGTTTGCTTCACTGCATAGGAGGTAGCGTCCAGGCTCAGCAGTTTCCCGCTTTCGCGCTGGGTGATGTAAAGCTCATTGCGTTTGGCGTTGAACTTCACCGCCAGCGAATCGCCCACATCCAGCCGTTTGATTACCTCCCCGGTATGGATATTCAGCACCAGCGTAGTTTTCGCCTTGGAGTTATCGGTGACGAATAGACGCCCGGTGGCGTTGTCTTCCGCCAGGTTCAGCAGCAGCGCAGGCTTGTCGCCCAGCGGCTTCCAGCGTTTTTCGATTTTGTTGCCGTGCGGGTTAATCACCAGGATCTCACCGCCGCCGTTCGCCGCATACAGACGATCGGTTTGCTCAGACCACAGCAGCCCGGTGACCCACTGGCCGGCATTCTTGATGGTTTTTTTCAGCTTCAGGGTTTCTGCGTCAACCACCCAAATCACGCCCGGATCGCCCACGCCGCCAACGTACAGCGTGCCTTCATGGAGCAAAATTTCACGCGCGCCAAACGGGAACCCCTCTTTGTTGCGCTCGGTGAACATCAGGCGTTTTTTGATTTTGCCGTCAGCCGTATTGATAGCGCTAATGCCGCCGTCCAGCGAGTTGGTGACGTAGAGCGTCTGCCCGTCCGGGGAGAGGGTCATCGCAAAGTTTTTCAGATCGGTATGGCTGCGGCCAATGGTTTTCAGCGTGGTGGGATCGAGCTTGTAGATCACCCCACCCTGCACATCCTTGAAGCCTTCAGCGCTGGCAACGAACAGCGCGTCACCTTTCTGGTTCAGCACCATTTCGTACAGGCCGTCGGCGAGCTCGCGCTTGAGGACGCCGGTTTCTGCCGGAGCCGTTACGGTTTTCTGGACGTCAGGTGCGGGGGCGGCGTGCCGGGCAGCGCAGCCGGAAAGTGAAGCAGCGACGAGCAGCGCCAGCGCGGACAGTTTTTTTGTCATCAGGAACATCCTTTACCGTTTAAAGAGAGTCAGGCGGGGATCTGCGTCGCATGCGGCTGCGATTATGATTGTGTTGGCAGGCTGTAAAGCCAGAGCAGGTTCCACCGTCATACCCAGTGTTCCGTGTGAGATCTGCTCACTGTTGATGCGGGAAATATCCGTCGGCGCCCGCAAACACTAAAGAGAATGAGAACTATACTCATTATCTTTGTATGATCAAGTGTAAATATGCCTAAGGCATTAAATTAAAAGGAGTGCGATGAAAAGGGGTATTCCCGCTCAGTCTTTGGTGCAGTAAAACGTGGGCGAATTACCAAAGCTAAAGAGGTAGCTGTGGGCGTTTACCGGCATAATTTGTATGCTGATGCCGCTGTCGCGATGGTGGAAGAAATCAGGAATATCATGGCGGAAAGGTTCGTCTTTTTTCGGCAGTTCATTCGTTTCGCTGGCGACCAGAATAACCCTGCCATCTTCATACCAGTAGTTAAAAGCGATTTTATTGCTGATGGTGACAGGCTGCTGGCCCGCCTCGGTATATTCCCCGGTGGTATCATAACTGCCGGTCCCATTATTAAAAGTGAAGGTCATAATGGAATCTACCCGCCAGTCATTGTCGACGATCGTTAAGTGACTTTCGCAGGTAAAATGATTTTTCTGGTAACTGAGATACCAGGCGTAAAGCAGTGGCGCAATAATCGCCAGGGTTATAACCAGCCAGCGCACAATCAGGCTATTCACTCTCATGATATTGCTCCCGATAGACAATGGCATCACATTGAGCGTCGTCATTGCTCAGTTTTTTATCGCATATCATCACCGAGGTGCCATTCTGAAAACGATTGAGCGTGATATAAGCCACGCCGCCCGAGCGGCATTGAATGGGATAACGCCCGTCACGGGCAATGAACGCACGCCGACTTCTCATTTCATCATGCCAGGATGAATACACTTCGCATCCCTTGATTTTACCCACGTATTGATAATCATCAAAACTCGCGCGCTGCCCCTCAAGCTGGAAATATAACACCGAGCAAGAGACGATAAACAGCAGTCCAGCCAGTAAATAGGCGATGAGTGAATAAGACGAAGCGTGACGTTGAGAAGGTATTTCGGCTGGCACAGGAACTGCCGAATCGATAAAGTCCTGGAGGGTGCCCGTTTCAATTTGCGCAATTGACTTAAAACCCTCTTTAGGCACCGTCTGTACAACATTTTCTGCCAGACCGGCGGTTTTTAACGCCTTACGGATTGAGGCGATGGTTTGATACAGCGCATTGGTGGTCACGACCGCGCCCTGTTTTTCCCATACTGCAGCAAACAGATAGCGTTGCGTGAGTATCTCTCCGTTATGTTCAAGCAGTTGCAGCAAGCACTCACTGACCGGGCCGTGCAGCAAGACCGCATGTTCCGGGTAGCCCGCAAGCGGGCCCAGCCGACGCTTATCTGGCTCAAACAACACGGAGCCATTAATCAGAAAGGCCGGCTTCATGGGGCACCTGCCGGTAAGGTACAAGGGTGAAATATATTCATCGTTGTTATATTACCGCGTCCGTATTCAGTTTCTGATTCAGGATTTTATTTATATTTATCAACGCATTGAATTTCAAACAATGCGCTATCCTGCATTTTTAGTCCGCTCTGCGCCTCTATACGATCAGTATAAATCATTTAACTTCATTCCACTTTGTTGCTCAGACCTCGTAACGTGAGTGACATCGCAAAGGATTAACCTGACGTGCAAAAGCCAGCCCGCCAGGACAGGCAGATATGCTGATAGTTTTTAAAATTTTGCACTTTTATATTGAGGCATCGATCGCGTATTTAATTTTAAAACAAATGAAAGATAATCTGCGCTTGGGTAGTTTTTTGCGCTAAAAATTCAGCTTACATCGACAAATACGCCATGAGCGCGTGTTACATAGCCAGTTTCTCATAGCGCATAAGGATGCGTATTGGAAAGCATTGATAGCGGCAATATAATCCTCCACACAAAAGGTATGGATTATCTCAACGCTTATATGCAGGGTTGCTCCCTGGTTTAATTGAATATAGGTATAAGACATGAGTTATCGTCTATATGGATTCATGATTGGTGATGAAATTCATTTCGACATTTCTAATCGCAGGCTGTACCGACTCTCCGGGAGCCATACTGAAAAAAGCATTGCCTTTGCATCCATTTATTTTAACGAAACAATGCTGCGGCTTTTCCTTTATTTGTTGATGAATGGCAGAACGAAGCCCGTTTCAAAAGAGGAACTGTTTGAAGAGATATGGGAGGCTCACGACCTAAGCCCCTCAACCCAACGATTATGGCAGGTCCTGCACAATCTAAACAATAAACTCAGCCTGCTTGGACTGCCCGATGATTTCATCCGCAATATTAGAGGGCGCGGTTACATTATTAATTATCCGGACGTCATCCCGGTATATTACAGAATGAGCGAACTCCCGGCTCATTCCGTTAAAAAAGAGGAGAAGACAGATAGCCTGAGTGAGTGATGTCAACCCAGGTTTTGCCCTGAGCACGTCCGTGCGAGGGGCTTTTTTTTATCTCATTTTCAACGCGTTTTATTACTCCGTTAGTGACGATAGCACTGTTTCTCGGCGATCGCCGAGACTGGAAAAAGCCTATGAATATATTTAATCGTTTTAATAATTTAAAAGTCAGCAAGAAATTATTTTTCGGGTTTACTGCCGTACTGCTGGTGACGTCGGCTATTCTCGTTACGGGGTTACTTGGGCTGTACAACGTCCAGGATAAAGTCGATAAAAACGGTCATACCACCGATCTGTTTAACGCGCTTTCTGCCGTGCGCCTCAACCGCACCAGCTATCAGTACACGCTGGATCGGCAGTACCTGGACAAGACGAACGCCGCCGCCCAGCGCATGAAGGCAACGGTGACCGAGCTGGAAAAGTTTGACTGGACCTCAGACGGGAAAAGCACCGTTGACGCCACCGGGCGCGCCGTGAACAGCTACGTTAAAACCCTGTCGTTATTTACCGCCGCGCTAAACGAAAAGAGAGAGAGCGAGGCGAAACTCAATACGCAGGGCCTGTGCGATAACTCAGAAATCGCCACCAGGCTGAGCCGTAACGCGACGCTGACGCCGGAGCAGGCACTGCTGGCGTCTCAGGTGGCGTTCATTATGAGCGATATTGACTCGCAGGTGTCTCTGTATAAGCAACACCCGACGGATGCGTTGCGCCAGGCGGTACTCGCGCGTCTCAATACGGGAATTACCGACTCCGGTAAGCTGCTGCCGCTTTTGCCTGACGATGGGAAAGAATGGGTGCTCGAAGGCATTGAGGAGATGAAGCGCATCACTGCCGAGGTGGACAACTATAAAAACGTCTGGCAGCAGCAGGCCAACCTGTCGGAGGCGTTAACCGCAAACGCGGTTACGCTGACGGACGCCATTCAGACCATGTTTACCCGACAGCAGCAAAAAGTGTTTGATACCGTGGACAGTATTCAGACGCAAATGAGCATTGTCGCCGCCATAGGTATCGTGCTGGGCATGCTGCTGGCGCTGGCGATCACCCGTTCGATAACTCGCCCGCTGAATGAAACGCTGCACGTTGCCGAGAATATTGCCCGGGGCGATTTGACCAGCACGCTCGCCAGCACTCGCCTTGACGAACTGGGCTTGCTGATGCGCGCCGTCTCCACCATGAATGACAATCTCAAGAAAATTATCCGCGAGGTGCATGACGGCGTGGAAAGCGTTGCCCGCTCGTCCTCGGAAATTGCCGCCGGGAATATGGATATTTCAGCCAGAACGGAGCAGCAGTCTGCCGCCGTGGTGGAAACGGCCGCCAGCATGGAAGAGCTTACCTCGACCGTGGCGCTGAACGCGGAAAATGCCAACCATGCCCGACTGCTGGCGGATGAAGCGTCGCAGAACGCGACTGAAGGGAGCCAGATTTCACTGAAGGTGATCGATACCATGAAAAACGTGCGCAGCAGCTCGCACCGGATTTCAGAAATCACCACCGTCATTAACAGCATCGCGTTTCAGACCAACATTCTCGCGCTGAATGCTGCCGTTGAAGCCGCCCGCGCGGGCGATCAGGGGAAAGGCTTCGCCGTGGTCGCCGCCGAGGTGCGTACCCTGGCGCAGCGCAGCGCCCAGTCGGCAAAAGAGATTGAGAACCTGATCAACGAGTCCGTCGTGCATGTCGATACCGGTTTTAGCCTGGTGGAGAGCGCGGGTGATGCGATGACCAAAATCGAAACCTCCGTGGCGCAGGTCCGCGACATCATGAACGAAATCGCCGCCGCTACCGACGAACAGAGTCGCGGTATTTCCCAGATTGCGCAGGCGATGGCCGAAATGGACACCACCACCCAGCAAAACGCCGCGCTGGTGGAAGAATCCTCCGCGGCGGCAAGCTCGCTTGAGGATCAGGCCGTTCAGCTCGAAAACGTCGTCTCGATTTTCCGCGTCTCGAACGATCAAACCGCTCGCGTGCAAAAACGTCCGCAAAGCAGCGCTGCCGTCCTGAAGCCCCCGTCGGCCAAAGACCCTAACGACTGGGTCAAATTCTGATGACGCGTCTTTTTACCCGTGCACCGGAAAAAACGCTGAGCAAGGCCATTGCTCAGCGCCAAATCCGGCCGGTCTATCAGCCCTTCTTCGACAGCCAGAAGGGCACTCTTGCAGGCATTGAAGTCCTGGCCAGATGGAGGCATCCGCTGTATGGCAACGTTGCGCCGGATACCTTTATCGCTCTGGCGGAAGAACGCAACCTCATCGCCCCGCTGACGCATCAGCTCATTCAACAGGTGATTGCCGATCTCGAGCACCACATCCATCTTTTCCCTGATGGCCTGTACATTAATCTTAACCTGAGCCCCTACAACTGCCTCGATCCGCGCTTTGAATCGGACACGGTTGAGCTTTTGCAAAAATTCGCCGACAGCCGCGTGCAGCTGGTTATTGAAATCACGGAGAGGCATCCGCTGCATTTCACCTCGCAGCTGAGCGAGTGGTTTGCCGTACTGCGAAAATCCGGTATTTCCGTTGCGCTGGACGACTTTGGTACGGGGTATTCGAACCTTTCCTATATTTACGCCCTGGAGCCTGAGTTCATCAAAATCGATAAACTGTTCGTTGGCCAAATCGGTGAAAATGGCGATACCCGTCTCGTGGACAGCCTGATCGCGCTCGCGAAGAATATGCATCTGAGGATTATTGCCGAGGGCGTCGAAACCCAATGCCAGGCCGACTATCTGCGCACGAAAGCGTGTGATTTTTTGCAGGGCTATCACCTGTGCAGGCCGGTTCCGATGAGCGAACTGATTGGGATGGCTGGCTAACAGAGGCTGGATAACCACCCCGCAATCGGGGTGGTTGTGAGGGGATTATTTTTTCTTGTAAATATTGGCCGTACCGTGAATTTTATTGTTGGTGTTACCTGACGTCAGGACCAGCACATCGGCGCCTTCCTTGTCCGCTTTTTCAATCAGCTCTTTTTTGGCATCATCCACCGATACTTCACCCGAGGTGTTCACCGTACCGATTTTTGTATACTGAGATTCGACCTTCTCGAACTCACTTTTGGTCAGCAGCTCAGCCGCAAAGGTGCTGGTTGTAAACAGAAATGCCGTTCCCAACAAAATAGCAGTCGTCTTTTTCATAACCTTTTTTCCTTGAGATTAATCAGCAACTACGTAAAACCTCACGACCCACTGTAAGGTTTAATGAGCATGGTAGAGGATCTCAGGAAATGCCATACGTTCAGGAAAATTCTTTTATAACAATCCGTTGTATAAAAATACTAACGAGCGTTAAGAATATTCAAAACGCGAACGTTGCCGATAACATCAATACGCACGGCCATGCCCGGACGCCAGGCTGCCTGGCTAACCGTTTTCAGGGCGATGGGTTCCTCCTGCCCGACAAGGGCCAGCGTGAGCGTGGAGAGATGACCGGTAAAATCCACATCAATAATGGATACAGGGCTGTCCTGCGGCGCACAGGCCGTCACCCGAAGTTGTTCAGGACGCATCATGATCCTGCCCTGACCCGCCGCATGCGCATTGTCCGTACGTACTTCACCCAGGGCACAGAGCGCGCGTCCGTTAGAAAGCCGGGCGGGCAAGATGACCGCATCGCCAAGAAACAGTGCCGTCTCTTCATCCACAGGCTGGGTGTAAACTTCAAAGGGCGATCCTACCTGGGTAAATCGACCGGAACGCATCACGGCCACCTGCGTCGCAAAGGAGAGTGCCTCATTTTGATCGTGGGTAACCAGAATAGAGGCAACGCCCGCCTCCGCCAGCAGTTCGGCGGTCGCCTTGCGCGTCATCGCGCGCAGCCCCGTATCCAGGGCGGAAAAAGGTTCGTCGAGCAGCATCAGCGAGGGACGCTGCGCCAGCGCGCGGGCAAGCGCCACGCGCTGCTGCTGACCGCCGGAAATCTCGTGCGGCCAGTGCGCGGCAAGCTGCCTGTCCAGAGACACCCTCTCCATCAGCGCGTCCACGTGCTTACGCTTTTCGTGGCGGCTGCCCTCTAATCCCCAGGCGATGTTGTCCGCCACGTTGAGGTGCGGGAACAGCGCCCCCTCCTGCGGAACAAAGCCGATGCCGCGCTGGTGAGCCGGGATAAAACTGTTTTCATCAAACAACGTTCGCCCCTGCATCACGATGCGCCCGGCGTCCGGCGTTTCAAACCCGGCAAGTATGCGCAGCAGCGTCGTTTTCCCCGAACCGGACGGCCCGACAATCGCCGTCCGGCTTCCCGGTGCAACGCTCAGGTTTACATTCTCCAGCACCTGAGCATCGGAAAACGATTTTGAAATGGACGTGAGTTCAAGCATGTCATAGCCCTGCAATTTTTTTAGACTGCACATAAAGAATGGCGGTGAGCGGTAAGGAGATGAGGATCATCAGCATTGCGTAAGGCGCAGCGGCCACGTAGTCGATCTCGCTGGTCAGGGCCCAGAAGCCGGTGGAGAGCGTGCGCGTGCCCAGCGGGGAGAGCAGAAGCGTGGCGGTCAACTCATTGCTGACGCCGAGAAATACCAGCGCCGCGCCCGCAGCGGCACCCGGTGCGGCCAGCCGCAGGGTAACGCTCCACAATGCTTTTCCCGGCGTGCTGCCAAGGCTGCGGGCTACGTTTTCCAGCTCCACGGGCGCCTGGGCGATCCCGGCCCGCAGGTTAATCAGCGCCCTGGGCATAAACATCAGCACATAGGCGAGGAACAGCGTGATTTCCGTCTGATAGATCGGACGGGCGTAATGGATCGTGACGGTGACCAGCGCGAGAGCGGTCACAATTCCCGGCAGAGAGCTGGTGATGTAGATGCACCCTTCAAGCATGCGGAAGAGGCGGTGCGGATAGCGAACGCCGAGCCAGGCTATCGGGATCACGCAGGCCGTCGTCAGCAGCGCCCCGCCCACGCCCAGGATTAGCGTCTGGCGCAGCGAGTGCCAGAGATCGGCGCTCATCCAGATTTCCACGCCGCCAAGCCCTATCCAGCGGCACAGCACAATCAGGGGAACGCCCAGCGCCAGCATCACCAGCGACAGAAACATCACCTGGCTCAGTGCAGCAACAGCAGGCTTCAGCATCCAGCGCTTTTGCTCGCGGGCAGCTCCGGCACCGATTCGCGCATAGCGCGCTTTGCCGCGCGTCACCCCTTCCAGCACCAGGATGACCAGGCAGCATAACGCCAGCACGCCCGCAAGCATGTTCGCCGCCGGGCCGCTGAAGGTTGACTGGAACTGGTCATAAATTGCCGTGGTGAAGGTATCAAAACGGATCATCACGTACAGGCCATATTCTGCCAGCAGATGCAGCGCCACCAGCAGCGCCCCGCCGCAGATCGCCAGCTTAAGCTGGGGTAAGACCACGCGGAAAAAGACCCGCCAGGGAGGTGTACCCAGCGAGGCGGCCACATCCTCAAGCGTCGGATCGAGGCGGCGTAGCACCGCCGCCACCGGCATGTAAATAAACGGATAGTAGGCTAACACGGAGAGAAACACGCCCGCGGAAAGACCGTGCAGGGAGGGAACTGCGCTCACCCAGGCATAGCTTTGTACAAACGCAGGGATCGCCAGCGGAGCTACCGCCAGCGCAGACCACATCCCCCGCCCGGCAAGCGTTGTGCGCTCCGTGAGCCAGGCAATCGCCACGCCCAGGACAATGCACAGCGGTACCGCAAGCGCCGTCAGCCACAGCGTGTTGCTCAGCAGCTCGGCAACACGCGGGCGGAATACCAGCGCCTGAATGTTCTCCCAGCCGGTCTCAATGCCAATGGCGACGATAAAGCCCAAAGGCAGAAGCGCCAGTACTGAAAACAACGCGGCTAACATGATCATCGGCAGTGCAGGACGCCTGCGAACAGGCTTCCGTAATCTGCTTTTGCCGATATCGAGACTCAGACCAGACATAGGACGTTCACTTTACTCTCAGGATCACAGCAGGCCGGCCTTCGTCATCAGCTCGATAACTTTTTTACCGTTGAGCGTTGAAGGTTCAACTTTTGGCGCATCCAGATCCTTCAGAGGCACCAGCTTCGGATTCGAGGCCGCGTTCACGCCCACCGCATATTCAAACGCGTTGTTGGTGCGCAGCTGCTCCTGGCCTTCTTTACCGGTGATGTACTTAACGAAGGCCTGAGCCTGTTCTTTATGTTTGCTGGATGCCATGACGCCGCCGCCAGAGAGGCTGACAAACGCGCCCGGGTCCTGATTTTTGAAGTAATAGAGCTGGGTATTTTTGCTGTTTTCACCCGTTTTGGATTGATCGACAAAACGGTAGTAGTGATAGATCACCCCGCCATCAATTTGTCCGGCGTTCACCGCTTTCATCACGGTGCTGTTGCCTTTGTAGGCAACAAAGTTAGCCTTCATCGCTTTGAGCCAGTCCAGCGTCGCCTGCTCGCCTTTCAGCGCCAGCATTGCGCTGACGATTGCCTGGAAATCGGCACCGGACGGAGAAGCCGCCCAGCGGCCCTTCCACTCAGGCCTGGCCAGATCCATCAGCGATTTTGGCAGTTGCTGCTCGTTCAGTTTTTTCGGGTTATAGACAAACACCGTGCTGCGGGCGGCAATGCCAATCCAGCGGCCGTGTGCCGGACGATATTCCGGCGGGACCTGCTTTAAGGTATCCGCACCTAACGGTGCGAACAGTTTTGCATTATCAACTAATACCATCGACGGGGAGTTTTCCGTCAAAAATACATCCGCAGGAGACGCATCACCTTCCTGAACCAGCTGATTACCCAGCTCGCTGTCGTCGCCATTGCGTAAAGTCACTTTAATACCGGTCTCTTTTGTAAAACCGTCCACCCAGGACTTCACCAGATTTTCATGCTGCGCGTTATACACCACAATGCCTTCGTTGTTATCCGCGGCAACTGCTTGTGTTGAAAGGAAAATTGACGATGAGAGCAAGGCAAGCGAGAAACATGACAGCAGGCGAGAATGCATAGAAATATCCTTAATAGACCAATGTAAATAATAACGAATGGCTTAGCGGGTAAGGATTAAAGCATACAAAAACGCTAATGATAATTACTATCAATCCAGTTTAGATGTAAAAGTGTAAAATATCCCTGAAGATGAATTTGGTGTGATAAAAATCCAGAGTAAAATAAGTGGAAAATTAAAGATTAAGAAAACCTTAAGATGAAAATAATAATAATTTATTAGCGTTCTATTTATTAGTCGATTATTTAACGGGCTGCGTAAAGGCGCAACAAAAGCGTGGTTGTGACCAGGCCGAGACAAGTATATGAAGGGAAGCGAGCGGGTAGAATGGTACGCCCTGTAGGATTCGAACCTACGACCTACGGCTTAGAAGGCCGTTGCTCTATCCAACTGAGCTAAGGGCGCACGGAGAAGTAAAAACTTCGCGGTGGTGAAACGCCTGGAATTATACGGTCAATGACAGGTGAGTCAATGCCTTTTCCTTCTTCCGGGCTGATTACGGCTAGTCGATTGTAAATACGACTATTTTTTCGACATTCGGCGCGCGTGCTTCACCGCTTTCCCCGTTGCGAAAAAGCCTGGCATCATTTAAGTAACGCCTGCTGTTAACCCCTGCATCCCGCGGTCACACTGGTGCGATGGCAAACAACAGGATACCGGCGTGACAGCGCAAAATCAGGCGTATACGCCCCCCCGCTTAAAACATGTTTCTCAGGACATCGTTGGCATAAAGCTGGAGCCTATCGTAGCGCTCTCCACCTTACGCAGGGTGGGCGTGGAAGTGCTCAGCGTGATGTCCCCGACGCAGCAAAGCGAGGACTTTTTTCGCAGGCAATCCGCCGGGCGGTTGTTTACGCTACTCGAGGCGCAGCGCGCGGCGCTAAAAAATAGCCCGGCCTGCAATAACCTTTTCATCAATTTGCCGATAACCGTACTGACCGTGCCGGAAAATTTTCAGCGGTTGCTGCGGATGGATGGCGCACCGCTCAACATTGAGATTGTCGAACCTGCACAATTTTTGACGCTCACCGGTGCGCAGCAGCGTGAGGTCATCCAGCGGCTGAAGCGGCTCACTCTACAGGATCACCGCATCTGGCTGGATGACGTTGATGAAACGTTAGCGCAGCGCTTTCTATGCTATCGATTGCCCTTACACGGCATCAAAATCGATAAAGAAGCATTCTGGCGCTTGCGTAACACACCCGCACTTGGACAGCTGGTTTCTCTTTGCGCTCAACTTGCCGGGAATGTGCTTATCGAAGGTATTGAAACTGAAAGGGATCTTGCCTGTGCGCAGCGGGCAGGCGCAGGACTCGGCCAGGGATATTACTGGCCATCCTGGACATGGCCGGAGAAGTAAGCAGCATCTCCAGGAGGGAAGCCATGCGAATGACCGTGCGCCGTTACCGGCGGCGTCGTACAGGAAGTGATGCTCTGGGATTCACCCACTCGCCGTTTGCTCCCCCCTTTTTCGACCGGCTTGAATTTTTAAGCCAGCCCAAAAACCTGGCCCGTAAAACGGATGCGCCGTATATCATCCTGGTCACGGAGGATCACTTCCTGCGCGCGGGATTTTTGAACGGGCAATTCCCTCTGAGCAGCTGTTGCGATTACCCCGCGCTGGACGTTGCCCTTAGCGCCCTGAACCAGTGGCCATCTTCCCGTCTGGTGGTGGATGTAGAGAGTCATAAAACGACGCTCATCGACAGGCTGGAGCAGCTGAGAAGGCACAGCCTCTACCCGCCTTTTCTTACGCCGCATCTGTTAATCAGGGCGGATGATTATGATACGCGCCTGTTCTGTAAAGCAGCCGGTCCTTTCCATGTTCTCGAGCGCCAGCTGACGGCCGCAACGCTTCAGCGTCGGCTTCTGGAAACCAGGCCGCCTCCAGGCGTACATAAAGAGTGGTTCTCTCGGGCCGAGTGGCCCATTTTGCAGGAGATGTCGCGCGGGAAGTCTCTGCGTCAGATAGCGCTTATGCAAAATCGGCCCTACAGCCGCATTATTTATCGTCTCGGCTGCATTCTGACGAAGCTTGGTTTGAGTCATCGCCAGGAACTGCTCCATCTTCTTAACAATATCTCAGACTGCGCACGATAACTTACCCACTAACCTCTTAATTCCTAAAGACCTTTAAGAAATTGCCTATCAGCAATGTTGCTTTTATGTTTAATATTAACAATTCATTAAATTTTAAAACTATTCCTAATTCATCAACTTAAACCAAGCGAAATGTTTAAGAACAGGTAAATTCCAGCACTTTCCTCCATGTGTTAGAGGAATAGCGCTTCCGTTAACAGGATGATAATGATGCAAAAACAAGCAGCTTGTCAGCTTTGGTCAAGACGATAAGGTGACGGAAACAGCATATCCTGCTGCTTCATTTGGTTTTTTCCCGAAGGGCATTCCAGCGCTTTCCCGTGAAGGTTCGCCGCACTTTTCCGGCAAAGGCGTGCCCGCCCGGCCCCCTCTCTATGCCATAAATTTATTAACAACCAATTAACATTAAGCAATATATGTTATTTTTTGTTATTACATAAAGACGAAAGAATGCTGTAAATCGGATAGCAGGATAATTCCGCTAAAATTAAAATAATAGTCATTCAGATCCAGAAGATAATACAAAGCAATTAGTAGAAAATAATTTACAGGGTTTTCGGAGAAAACTTACACGGTATAATAAGACGTGTTGCAAATATGAATAAGAAAACGCTTTTTTGCCACCGTCAGCCAATTGAGCCATACGCGCTGAGGCACTGATTTTTCACTACGTAAACAAGGATGCTTTCGCTCTTTCCAGGGAAATACACCGTATAAGGATCTGCATATTTATCCTTCCGGCATTTCGTGAGTTTTACAAAACTCAGCATAACGCTTTTAACAATCTGAGGCATAAAAAATGAAACCGGCATCCGTTATCATTATGGACGAACACCCTATTGTCAGAATGTCGATAGAAGTCCTGCTACAGAAAAATAAAAATATCATCGTCAAACTCAAGTCTGGCGACAGCCATGAGGTGCTTGACTGTATCCGTAATCATACTATCGACCTGGTGATCCTTGACATTGAACTCACGGGCACCGATGGACTGGCATTACTCAAAAGAATCAGGAACTTAAATAAAGACATTAAGGTTCTGTTTCTCTCCTCTAAATCAGAGTCCTTCTACGCGGGCCGGGCGATTCGCGCAGGCGCAAATGGCTTTGTCAGCAAGCGAAAAGATCTGGGTGAAATCTACAACGCGGTAGAAATGATCCTGATGGGCTATTCTTTTTTCCCTTCAGAAACCCTGAATTTTATTAACCATCTGGGTTCCGGGAAAGGCGATGTGGTGGATATGCCATTATCGAATCGCGAGGTGACGGTATTGCGTTATCTGGCAAATGGATTATCAAATAAGGAGATTGCAGAACAGCTGCTATTAAGCAACAAAACCATTAGTGCGCATAAGTCCAATATTTATTCCAAGCTCGGCGTGCAAAGCATTGTCGAATTAATTGATTACGCAAAAGCGCACGAGCTGCTATAACCTGAATTCACTCCCCGCAACTTATGTGAGTTGCAGGGAGTGCGGTCAGCGCTAGTTATAATTAATCATAAAGGTGGCATCCGCGTCGGCCCGCCCGGGCTGAGGGTTGTCAGCCGTCGCGATATAATTGGCATAAAACGACAGTTCCGCGTTTCCCTGCGCATCCACCGTTACCGGCTGGCTGGCCTGCTGCAGAGCCAGACGCGTCTTATCGCCGTCAAGGATCTCAACGGCCACGTTATTAGCGGTACTGCCGTCATTCAGGGCCAATAGTCCGCTATCGCTTCCGTTCACCTTCCCCGAAAACGTTATGGAGGCCGACCCCGGCGGGCAGCCGGTAAGCTTCAGCGTAAAGGGCATGGGCTGCGTGCGGCTGCCCGCTGTGCGGAGCTGCTTCGTCGGCCAGGTTCCCAGTTTGACAATCTTGTCGCTATCGCTGCCCTCCGCCACGCAGGTAAAATCCACAATGTTGCCGTACATCTCAATATTGATTTCGCCCAGCGCAGTCACCGCCTGCGCGCTGGCGTGAAGCATCCACAGCGTTGCCGCAAAAAATCGGAACCCGTTACGCATTCCCACTCCTTAATCGTAATCCACACGCAGATAGCCGCGTGACGTAAAGCGCCCCTCGGCAGGCTTGTTGCCCGTAATGCTCACCGGCCAGACCCGAATCGCCACCTGCGCCTGGGCGCTATCGTCCAGTCGGAACGGGATTTTGCTGGTCAGGTTGTTGGGCGTCAGCGGGACACCGCTTTCGTTAGCCACCACAAATCCCAGGTCCGCGTTATCAGAAACCAGCGCATTGCCGGACACTTTTTCCGCTTCAATGCGCATCGTCAGCAGGGCGTTGGCCTCCACGTTGGTGCATTTGATGGCGATGGTTTTGCTTTGCGGTGAGACTTTCTGCGGGCGGTTTCCTGCCCCGGCATCGCTGAACAACGACGCGCGAATGTCCCCAAAATCAAACTCCACGATCTGGCCGGCGTTAATCGCACAGCTTTGCGGCACCTGAATCGTCCCGCTGTAGCTGATGGTATAAACCGCCGTCGTCAGCGGATCGGAGCGGGTTGTGGTGACATACACCCGGAACATGGTCTGCTGCGGGATCACCACCATGTTGATAAACCGTCGCGTGACCCTCAGACGAAACACCAGCTTCGAATCCGTGACCGGGAAGGCCTTATTGTTCGGCACGTTCGGGTGCTGCCCCATCTGGATATAATCCGCGGGCGGATAAAACGTGCCCGCGAAATCATCGTGGATTTGCATTGCTCCATCGAGATAATCATTGAGCTTCACATACTTATAGCTGTCGATCACCGTGGTAATGGGCAGATCGGTCACGTAGCTACGCATGGTCGATTTACCGCTCGTCCCTTTCGGACAAATGGCGTTTACCCCCACCAGGCCGGATTTTTGCGCCAGGGTGACGATCTGCCCGGGTTTGTTGTTCGAGCTGTCGAACACGTTCGAAAGATCGTAGGAAATGTCCTTCGCGGAACCCGTCGAATTTTGACAGACCGTCGCCCAGGCCGGCAGCGCGCTGCACAGCAAAGCCGCGCCGAATACGTTGCGAAAAAGAGTCATCATTGGTTTCCTGTTAGCGATCACAGCGTGCCCCCGCGAGGGTAATGGCCTGATTCTGGCTTTCAGGCGGGAGTTGGTACTTCGCGCGACACTGGGACTGCATGCCGTCGCCCCACTGGATAAGCAGCTCCCCATCCAGCGGAAGCCCGCTGAGGTAGACCTGCCCGTCATCCCCCACCATGCTGGTGACGCCGCTCTGCGTTTCGCGTACCACCGCGCCAAACGGCACGGGCTGGTTACCGCGCATGACGGTCAGCAGGGCGCGAACGCCGATTCGGGTTTCAAAGCTCGCACGCACCAGCGCCCCTTTGGTCGGCACCACGCTGCTCACGTTGTTTTCGATATCGGTGTTGTTGCTCATGGAGTTAGTATCCAGCGCCACGCGGTTGTAGCGGTAGACGGTGGCGTACGGCATCACCGCGTAGCCCCGCCAGTCGGTTCTCACCCCGGTCTGGTTTTCGACGCTCACGCCCGTCGCCCCCGGCGCTTTGATCAGCACGTTGGTGTCGCCCAGCGGCTGGCTGAACGTCACGCCGTCTGAATGTCCCACCACGCCGCCGGAAAGCTGCCAGTTGAGATCGTGCTGGTCGCGGGCATAGTTGTAGCCTACGCCCAGCGTGCCGTAGGTGGCCTGCCAGTTGGCGCTCGCGCTACCGCTGGAGCCGTTGTTGCTGGTATGCCCCTGGGTAACGCTGTAGCTCAGGTTACGATCCTCAAGCAACGTCCCGCTGACGCCGGTTTGCCAGCTGGAATCGCCCTCGCTGTTACGGCTGGCGGATGCGGTCGCGTAAGCTCTGTCGAGGGCGCTATCGCGACGATAGCCGCTGCGGGTAAACAGGCTGAACGGCACGGAGACGTTAAACGACGCGATCCTGTCCGTGCCCTCAATGCCCACGGCCTTGTTCCACGACCAGGATACGGAGTAGTTGATCCCCTGCACGCCGCCGGCATAGCCCAGCTGATACCAGACGTTCGATTCGCTGGTGCCCCAGTAGCTTTGCTGGCTCCCCGACACATACACCGAGCCGTAATCTCCCAGCGACTGCGAGATATTGAACTGGAAGCGCCCTTTTTTGTTCCACGTCAGGTTGTGATAGCTCTGCACGTCCGGTACGCCGTCCTCGTCCTTGCTGTCGCCGTACTGGTAGCCTTCCATCGAGCGCCAGGCCACGTCGTCCAGGGTGTAGAAGCCTTTCGTGGAGTAGCGGTAGCCAAGCAGCTGAAAGTTGGTGCCGAAGCTGTTGAGCGATTTTGCATAGAGAAAACGGAGCGACTGCCCTTCATGACGGCTGTCGTCCGCCAGCTGGCTGCGGGCGTGCGTGAGATCGAGCGAAACCGCCCCCCAGTCGCCCAGGTTTTTACCGGCACCGATAGCCAGCGCGGTATAGCGCGATGCCAGCTGCGTTCCCCCGTAGAGCGTATAGCCGTCGGGCAGGCCCGCAATCAGCGTTCCCTGCGTAAAGAACGGCGTATCCTGCTCGCTGTTGCCGCTGCGGTAATCCCCCGCCACCAGGTCATACTTCCAGCGCCCTTCACGCTGCAGCAGCGGCACGGTGGAGTACGGCACGGTGTAGCGCTGCTGGCTACCGTCTTTCTCTTCAACCGTGACGTCCAGGTCGCCGCTTGAGGAGGTCGGGTTCAGGTCGGTAATGGCAAAGGCGCCCGGCTGGACGTAGCTTTGATAGATAACGTAGCCGTTCTGGCGAACGACCACTTTGGCTGGCGTGCGGGCGATACCGCGCACGGTTGGCGCGTAGCCCTGCAGGCTGTCCGGGTACATGCTGTCGGAGGAATAAAGCCGCCCGCCGCGAAAGCCGAGGCTGTCGAACACGTCGTTACCGGTATTGCTGTCGCCCAATACCAGCTCGCTTTTCAGCGGAATCACGGTGCGCTCGGCCCAGGTGCCGATATTCTGCCATTGGCTGTGGCGCTGGCCGTTGCTTTCGGTGTAGCGCCACGCGCCGTTGTTACGCAGGCGCCAGGCACCGTAGTTCAGCCCGCTCTGCAGGTTCAGATAGTAGCTGTCGTCGTCGCTGCCCCGGTTGCCGGTGAAGCTGTAGTTCACCAGCGCGGCCGGGATGCCCTCATCCCACTGTTCAGGAGGAATATAGCCCCGGGCGCTGTTCTGCATCGCCACCTGCGGCAGGCTGACGTTCAAACGCTGCGACGCAAAGTTGAATGCCGTTTCGCTGCCGGGGATGGCCGTCGTCAGCGGAACACAGGTATCGCCCTGCACGTTCGCCAGCTCCGGGAAGGCCGCAACGTTGACGCCAAAACGATCGAGCATCGCCCGCGTGATGCACGGCGACAGGCCGCCCGCCACCTGCGGGGTATCCTCAGCCTGTTCAAAGCGTACGTCCTGGGTCCCGATAAATTCGTCGTTACGCCAGATATCCACGCGATAAATGCCCGGCGCCTGCTGGTGCCCTTGTTCAAAACGCGACAAATCCGCCACGTTAGCGGTGTCATCGGATAAAAAGGCCGGGTTGAAGTAGCTTTCACCCCAGCCGGCGTGCGGCCAGAGCGTTGTCATCAGAGCCAGTGCAACCGGGCAGTAACGCCATTGAGTGTTCATCGCCCTGACTCTGCTCACAGATTTACGCTGCGCGTCGGCGTAATGGCACCATAATCATTCACGCTCTGCCAGGAGAGCGTGCCGCCCGCGGCTGCCGGAAGCACCTGCTGCGCCGAGTTTTTCGGTGCGACCATCAGGTTATCCAGCGCCTGAGCGCCCAGCTTCAGGTTGACCAGGGTGATGTAATACGGCGACGCGTTGCTGACCTTGAGATGGTTCCCGACGCGTTCAAAACGCAGCTGAGAGAGCGCCTCTTCCGGCGGCATCGCCAGGTTAGCCGGGCGAACAAACAGCTTGATGCGTGACAAAATGGCGAGCTGCAGGACGTTGTTTCCCTCCTGCTGCGATTTGCTTACCGACGGGATCGCCTTTACGTTCATGTAGAAGAGCGATTCGCGATCGGCGGGCAGCGCCGGGCCCGCATAAATAATACGCAGCGTGTTTTCGCTATCCGGCTCGCTGACGAACAGCGGCGGCGTTACCGCGAACGTTTTTTCTTTTTGCCCGCTGGCGTTTTCAATCCACGCGTTAATTAAGTAACGCTCTTTTTTATTGCTGTTGGTGATCGCCAGCGATGTCTGTTTAGCCTCTGCCGGATAAATAACGCGCGTGGCGCCCAGCGCAATTCCGCCGGAGGCATTTGCGCTTGCGGAAATCATCATCAAAATAAGCGATAAAATCAGACCTGGTTTAATTAGGATGTTCATCACAACCGTACCTTTATTAATGTGTTCGCAGGCGTTAGGGATAAATCAACGTAAACCAGACGTCCGACTGAATAGCGCCTGGCACGAGGTGTTCGGAAATTGCCCGGTATCGGGCGCTGAAATGAAACGCAAGCTCGCTGGTGTTAATCGGTAACCAGCTGACCGCCGTGGCGTTTGGGATAATCTGACGCTGCTGCTCGTCGAAAAGCGCCAGCCCCACCCCGCTGCTGACGGGCGTTTCGCCTGGCCGCGATGTCGCCAGGAAAACCTGCGGATCTTCTGCGGGGGTTACCCCCTGAAACTGAATACCCACGGTGCGCGAGACGTCCACGCTGCAGTCCAACAGCCGGACGGTAAACGGCACATTCACCGTGGAAAAACTGCCGACACCGGAAAACGCGTTGGTCCGATACTGCCCCATATCGATGCGCATACTTTGACTGTCAGGCGCCACGGCGCAGCCACCGTTGACCAGCTCGCCTCTGAGGTGAACCTTACCGCCGTCGATGACCACGGTATGTGCGTTTGCGGCAGGGGCAATCGCAAGGGTTAACAGTACAATCCCAATCCTTGTCATCCTTTGTTCCCGGCGTGAGCAATAAAAAGGCCTCCTCCCTGAGGCCAGCGACATCCCTGTGCGAAAGTCTTATTCGTATTTCATGACGAACGTTGCGTCTGCGTTCGCCTGACCTGGGGTGGTGGTCGCCGCGGTCGCTTTATAGCGCGCGGTGAAGTTCAGGGTGTTGGTCCCTTCGATCAGCGTCTGCGCAGCAGAGAAGGTGGCACCGTCCGGCGTCAGGACGCTGGATTTGCTGTCGAGGATCTCAATACCCACGCCTTTCGCGGTGTTGTCGTTGCTGCCGGAGCTAACGGCCAGCAGGGTTTTATCGGTCGCATCAATTTGACCGGTAAACGCAACGGCAGCGGTTTTCGCAACCAGCGGATCGCAATCGTTCAGTTCGATGGTGAACGGAATATTAGAGGTGGTGTCACCCACTTTGGTAAATTTCGCGGTACGGTACTGGCCGAGCTTAACGGTCTGCTCAGAAGAATCAGTATTTACTGAGCATGCCGCATTCACTAATTCACCTTTGAAGTGCACGGTACCGCCATTTACGGAAACCGGCGTGGTGGTATCTTCTGCGTGAGCGGCACCCGCGACCAGGGCCAGAGAAGCAATTACGGTAGATGCAATATTGCTGAATTTCATGTCTATTCCTTTAAGATGTAAATAACCCTTCCCGTGAATTATCGGGAATAAGAAATATGTTCAATTGATAAATTGAAGGCTTATTTCGGAGGAGATAAAGTAGCCCATGAATGTATTTTAAAATATGTCAAAACGCTGTCATTTCGCCAGGTCACATCCTAATCAGGCCTAAGAAATTGACCATCACAAAACCAGGGGCTTTAGGGTCAGTTTTCGAAATCTCGCAAAGGGTGACTGACAGCGGCGCTCGCTTCTGACAAAATAAAGGCAATCCCCCCTTTTGAACGTTACAGACGGAATCTTCTCTCTGATGGCAGCAAAGATTATTGACGGTAAAACGATTGCGCAGCAGGTGCGCTCTGAGGTTGCGGAAAAAGTGAAGGCCCGCAGAGCGGCCGGAAAACGCGCCCCTGGGTTAGCTGTTGTGCTGGTTGGTAGCAACCCGGCATCGCAAATTTATGTCGGCAGCAAGCGCAAAGCGTGTGAAGAGGTGGGCTTCGTCTCCCAGTCTTACGACCTGCCGGAAACCACCAGCGAGGCAGAACTGCTGGAACTTATTGACACTCTGAATGCCGATAAAGAGATCGACGGTATTCTGGTTCAGCTGCCGCTGCCTGCGGGCATCGACAACGTGAAGGTGCTGGAGCGTATTGCGCCGGACAAAGACGTCGACGGTTTCCACCCGTACAACGTGGGCCGCCTGTGCCAGCGCGCGCCGCGCCTGCGCCCGTGTACCCCGCGCGGGATCGTGACGCTGCTGGAGCGCTATAACATCGATACCTACGGCCTCAACGCCGTGGTCATTGGCGCCTCCAACATCGTGGGCCGCCCGATGAGCATGGAGCTGCTGCTGGCGGGCTGCACCACCACCGTGACCCACCGCTTCACCAAGAACCTGCGTCACCACGTCGAGAATGCGGACCTGCTGATCGTTGCGGTCGGTAAGCCGGGCTTTATTCCGGGCGAGTGGATCAAGGAAGGCGCGATTGTCGTGGACGTCGGGATTAACCGTCTGGAAAGCGGCAAAGTGGTCGGCGACGTAGTGTACGAGGATGCCGCCGCGCGCGCGTCTTACATCACTCCGGTTCCGGGCGGCGTAGGCCCGATGACCGTCGCAACATTAATTCAGAATACCTTGCAGGCGTGCGAGGAGTATCACGACGTAGAGGACGCGTAAGATGGCCACTTTTTCTTTAGGTAAACACCCGCACGTAGAGCTGTGCGACCTGCTCAAGCTGGAAGGCTGGAGCGAGAGCGGCGCGCAGGCAAAAATCGTTATCGCCGACGGGCGGGTAAAAGTCGACGGTGCGGTGGAAACCCGCAAGCGCTGCAAGATTGTCGCGGGCCAGACCGTGAGCTTTGAAGGTCAGAGCGTAACCGTTACGGCGTGAGCCGTCAGTTGCCCTCACCCTAACCCTCTCCCACAGGGAGAGGGGATAAAAAATCCCCCCACATCCATCACGGTTAATTATCGATCAACTTCAAACAATCACGCTTTCATCTGAAGAAATGTGAAATTTAAGTTGCGCGAAATTCATGCTTTCATCACGATAAGTAGAACGTTCTACTAAAACGTTCTACTTACAATAACAGCGCTAATAAAAGCGCTTCTCGGGGGAAGTCAGCATGAGTCTGATATCAGGGTTTGTTAAATCGCTGTCTAAGTTATCGATGATTGGTCGCGCCTTAATGCTGCCAATTTCACTGCTTCCCGCCGCGGGCCTGCTGCTGGCCTTCGGCGATAAGTTCCACCTGCCGCTGATGATGAACGCGGGCGGGGTTATTTTTGATAACCTGCCGATGCTGTTCGCCATCGGCTCTGCCGTCGGCCTGGCGTCGGAATCCGGCATCGCGGCGCTTTCTGCGGCGGTCTCGGTGTTTGTCACCAACATCACCATCAGCACCGTGTTAAGCATCACGCCGGAAATGGCCTCTCAGGGCGGGAAATACGCCATGGTGGTCGGTATCCCGACGCTGCAGATGGGCGTCTTTGGCGGCCTGATCTGCGGCATTCTCGCAGCCTGGTGCTACAACCGCTTCCACACCATGCAACTGCCGGAATTCCTCGGCTTCTTCTCCGGCAAGCGTTTTGTAGCCATTGCGACGGCGTTCCTGTCGTTCCTGCTCGGCCTGCTGCTGCCGTACGTCTGGCAGCATATTCAGTCCGGTATCGACGCCCTTTCCGTGGTGGTGAATGGCGATAATCAGGCGGCCTCGACCTTTATCTTCGGTCTGGTGGAACGCGCGCTGATCCCGCTCGGCCTGCACCACATCTGGTATCCGTCCTTCTGGTATTCGTTCGGGGATTACACCACCCAGGCCGGCCAGGTGATCCACGGCGACCAGACCATCTGGTTCAAGATGCTGGAAGAAGGGGTGAAATCCTTCAGCAGCGACACCTACCAGAACGCCGGTAAGTTCATGCAGGGCGAGTTCCCGCTGATGCTGTTCGCGCTGCCCGCGGCGTGCCTGGCGATGTATCACGAAGCGCACACGAAGAATAAGAAAATCGCGGCCGGTATTCTGTTCTCTGCGGCGCTGACCTGCTTCCTGACGGGGATCACCGAGCCGGTAGAGTTCACCTTTATCTTCGTGGCCCCGATCCTTTACGTCTTTAACGCCATCATGGCGGGTCTGGCGTACATGGCCATGTACCTGCTGCATGCGCATATCGCCAAGTCGTTCTCGGCGGGCTTTATCGACTACCTGTCGTTCGGGATCCTGCCGTCGTTTAACGGCTACCAGACCAACTTCCTGAGCGCCATTATTATCGGTATTCCAATGGCGCTGATTTACTACTTCACCTTCCGCTTCGTGATCCGTCGCTTCGACGTGAAAACGCCGGGACGCACTGAAGTGACCGCCAATGCAAACGATAAGTCCGATTCCGAACTTGCTACCGAAATCATCGGCCTGCTGGGCGGCGCGCAGAACATCGATTCCGTGGGTTCCTGCATCACCCGCCTGCGTCTGGAAGTGGCGAAGAGCGACGTGGTGGATAAAGACGGTCTCAACGGACTCGGCGCACGCGGCGTGGTCTTCGTGGGCGACAACGGTATTCAGGTGATTTTCGGTGCCAGAGCACAGTTTATCGCCCAGACCATGTCCACCATGATCGGCAAATAATAAGATGCCTGAACGACACGTCTCCTGTACGCTGGGCGACGTGTCTTATCTGGCTGATAATCGGTAAATTTCAGGGAGCGGTTTTGAAGAAAGTCAGCATCATTGATGTCGCAAAGCACGCGGGCGTCTCGGTTTCGACCGTGTCGCTGGTGCTACGCCAGAAAGGGAAAATCTCAGAGGCGACGATCGGGAAGGTCAATGCCGCCATCACGACGCTGGGCTATGTTCATAACGTCGCCGCTGCCAACCTCCGCGCCAACACCTCCAACCTCATCGGCCTGATCCTGCGCGACTTCAGCGACAGCTTTTCCATCAAGGTGATGGCGAGCATCGTTCAGGAGCTGGAGAAGCAGGGTTATATGGTTTTTCTCGGCCAGCCGCTGAACGACCGTGAACATCTGGAACGCACCCTGCTGTCGTTCAAGCAGCAGGGCGTCGCGGGCGTCATCTATCTTGCGTCTGACACACGCAACGCAGCGTTGCCCCAGCAAATTCGCCAGTGCCCGCTGCCGCTGGTTGCGGTGTCTCAGTCTCTGCTGGATGAAAAATGCAACCTTGTGATGCGCGACAATCGCCAGGCAGCAAACCTCGCCGCGCGCTATTTGATCGAGCGCGGGCACCGCAACATCGCCTACATAGGCGGGCGCGAAGGTTGCCTGATCCGCGAGCAGCGCCTGCTTGGTTTTCGCAGCGCGATGACGCAGAACGGGCTGGTCCTGCGCGACGAATACTCTCCCGCCTGCAGCGACGACACGCAGGCCGCCGCGATGGCTACGCGCCAGCTGCTGGAGAAGAACAGCTCCATCACCGCCCTGCTCTGCCATTCGCCGGATGCGATGATCGGCTCTATTTCCGGCATTCATCAGGTGGGCCGCACCGTGGGAAAAGACGTGTTCCTGTCCCAGCAGGTCGCGCTGGTCGGTTTTGAAGATATGCTCCACGTTAACCTCACCTCCCCGTCCTTCACCTACGTATCATCGGCCAGCGACGAAACCGGGCGTCAGGCGGCGGGGCTGATAATCCGCAAGCTGAAAGAGCCGGATCTGCAAACCCAGCGCATTACCCTTTCCGGGCAGCTTATCGCGCGCGAGTCGGCGTAAATTCAGAATTTGGCGCAGGTTTGCTGGGGCGAATTCGCTGCTATATTTCCATGATTTGCCGGGAATAATTGCAATGCCTACCGTTATCACTCACGCCGCTGTACCTCTTTGCCTGGGCTTAGGCCTGGGAACTAAAGTCATCCCTCCCCGCCTGCTGTTTGCCGGCGTCGTGCTCGCGATGCTGCCGGACGCCGACGTGCTGGCGTTTAAATTTGGCGTCGCCTACGGAAATATTTTCGGCCATCGCGGTTTTACCCACTCCCTGCTGTTCGCTTTTGTGGTGCCGATACTCTGCGTGCTGATTGGCCGACGGTGGTTCCGGACCAGCCTGACGCGGTGCTGGCTGTTTTTAACCGTCTCGCTGCTGTCGCACAGCCTGCTGGATTCCGTTACCACCGGCGGAAAAGGCGTCGGCTGGCTGTGGCCGTGGTCGGATGAACGGTTCTTCGCGCCGTGGCAGGTGATCAAGGTCGCGCCGTTTGCGCTGTCGCGCTACGCAACGCCGTACGGGCATCAGGTCATTATCTCGGAACTGCTGTGGGTGTGGCTGCCGGGGGCAGTGCTGATGGGGTTGCTGTGGTGGAGGCGCGCGCGCTGATGCCCTCACCCCGGCCCTCTCCCACGGGGAGAGGGAGACAACCGAACGATCCCCTCTCCCTTAGGGAGAGGGTTAGGGTGAGGGTGGAAATTACTTACGGCGCCAGGTGGTCCCCTGCGGGCCGTCTTCCAGAATAATGCCCATCTCGGTCAGACGGTTACGCGCCGCATCCGCCGCCGCCCAGTCTTTCGCCTGACGCGCTTCCAGGCGCGCCTTAATCAGCGCTTCAATCTCCGCCACTTCGCCGTCGTCCGCCTGCGCGCCGCTCTGCAGGAACGCGTCCGGCTCTTGCTCCAGCAGGCCGAGCACGGAAGAGAGCTTGCGAAGATGGGACGCCAGCGCATTCGCCGCGGCCATATCCTCTGACTTCAGGCGGTTCACTTCGCGCGCCATGTCGAACAGCACGGAGTAGGCTTCCGGGGTGTTGAAGTCGTCGTTCATCACCTCAACGAAGCGCGCTTCAAACGCCTCCCCGCCCGCGGCAGGAACAGAGCTGTCGGTCCCGCGCAGCGCGGTGTACAGACGCTCCAGCGCCGAACGCGCCTGCTTCAGGTTCTCTTCGCTGTAGTTCAGCTGGCTGCGATAGTGGCCGGACATCAGGAAGTAACGCACGGTTTCCGCGTCGTAGTACTTCAGCACGTCGCGCACGGTGAAGAAGTTGCCCAGCGATTTGGACATCTTCTCGCGGTCAACCATCACCATCCCGGAGTGCATCCAGTAGTTCACGTACTCGCCGCCGTGGGCGCAGGTGGACTGCGCGATTTCGTTTTCGTGGTGCGGGAACATCAGGTCCGAACCGCCGCCGTGAATATCGAAGTGTTTGCCCAGCTGCTTGCAGTTCATCGCTGAACATTCAATGTGCCAGCCCGGACGGCCTTCGCCCCACGGCGACGGCCAGCTTGGTTCGCCCGCTTTGGACATCTTCCACAGCACGAAGTCCATCGGGTTGCGCTTCACGTCAACCACGTCAACGCGCGCGCCGGCCTGCAGCTGGTCCAGATCCTGACGGGAAAGCGCGCCGTAGGTGGGGTCCGTCGGCACCGAGAACATTACGTCGCCGTTATCCGCCACGTAGGCGTGACCGCGTTCGATCAGCTTCTCGGTGATCTCGATAATTTCATGAATATGGTGGGTCGCACGCGGCTCGCTGTCCGGGCGCAGAATATTCAGGGCGTCAAAATCTTTGTGCATTTCGACGATCATACGGTCCACCAGCGCAACGAAGCTTTCGCCATTTTCATTAGCGCGCTTGATGATTTTATCGTCGATATCGGTGATGTTGCGCACGTACTTCAGCGTATACCCCAGGAAGCGCAGGTAGCGTGATACCACGTCGAAGGCAACAAAGGTACGGCCATGGCCGATATGACAGAGATCGTAAACCGTAATACCACACACGTACATGCCGACTTCCCCGGCATGGATAGGTTTAAATTCCTCTTTTTGGCGCGTCATTGTATTAAAGATTTTTAACATCGAAGATTCCATGTAAACACGTGTGTGGACGAAAACCGGGTATTCTACCCGTAATCAAGACCTTTGATGACAAAGCGCCTGAAACAGTTAAAAACTTCCTGGACTACTGCCGCGAAGGTTTCTACAACAACACCATCTTCCACCGCGTGATCAACGGCTTTATGATCCAGGGCGGCGGTTTCGAACCTGGCATGAACCAGAAAGAGACCAAAGAAGCGATCAAAAACGAAGCGAATAACGGTCTGAAAAACACCCGCGGTACGCTGGCAATGGCCCGTACTCAGGCGCCTCACTCCGCAACCGCGCAGTTCTTCATCAACGTGGCTGACAACGACTTCCTGAACTTCTCCGGCGAAAGCCTGCAGGGTTGGGGCTACTGCGTATTCGCCGAAGTAGTTGAAGGTATGGACGTGGTTGACAAGATCAAAGCCGTCTCTACTGGCCGCAGCGGTATGCACCAGGACGTTCCTAAAGAAGACGTTGTGATTACAAGCGTGACCGTCAGCGAGTAATTCGTGGCGACACTCTTTATTGCGGATCTGCATCTGCAAACGGAAGAACCGGCGATCACCGCCGGTTTTCTG
>Ga0207655_1000813_pt1 | contig 33800 bp, 30 predicted proteins | sample KBSM44metaG_FD_184398 | JGI IMG/M metagenome (GOLD analysis project Ga0207655, IMG submission 184398) | Miscanthus rhizosphere microbial communities from Kellogg Biological Station, Michigan, USA - KBS M4-4 metaG (SPAdes) (version 2) | ecosystem: Host-associated > Plants > Roots > Rhizosphere >... | reverse complement strand
TATTTTCACAACGTGCTGCTTCCCAAGGCACATATTTGTTTAAAATATCTTTACTCATTTGCAAATGCTGTTCTGGTGTTTTTGCATCTTGCCAGCAATCCATCGGCCCACCGGGAATGCCTTCAAACACCATAATTTCACAAGCACCTGTAACTGTAAGCGCAGGAAAACAGAAATATTCACCCACTTCTGGAATTACGTTAAAAGTCACACGTGAATACGGCGACATTTGCTTCATACCTGTCACATAGGTCAAGGCAAGCGCGCGTTGTGGCTTATCAAAACAACTACGCGCTTCATCACGCTCGAACTGTTTAACTACTTCCCCCTTACCTGCGGCCAGTAAGACCAGCTCATATTCAGCAGTGAGCTGTTCCAGTTCCTCTATCCCAACATCTTGAATAATCAACTGACCACCACGATGCTCAAACATTTCCATCCAGTACGGCATCTTGACGCGCTGATCTACCGATTGTGCATAACGCTCCAATCGCGCACTCCATGCAAAGGCAGGCTGTTTTGTTTCTGGGTTGACCAGTGTAAATCCAATCCCTTCCACCGCTGGACATTGCTCTTCCCAAAAATTAAGTCCAACATCACGCTCTGTTTGCAAGGCTGTGTGAAACATACACTGACTTGACATGACTTTGCCCTGACGAATTTCATCACCAGTACGGTTGGTGACAATCGTCACCTCATAACCTGTGTCTAATAATCCTAAACCGAGCTGCAATCCAGATTGACCAGCTCCTACTATAGCGATACGACGCATCATGGTTCTCCCATATTTTTTAATTCATTGAGTGTTTTAAATGTTTGATTTGCTATCACGCGTCATCGGCTAAACGTGGAATAGCAGGTTGATTCCCTTCAGGCCCCATAACGGAGTAACCACCATCGACGGAATAATCTGCGCCTGTCACAAAACTTGCGGCTGGCGAGAGTAAAAACAGCACCACATTGGCCACTTCTTCGGGATGACCTAGACGTCCCAGCAAGTGGTAGTCAGCTGCTACGGCATCAGCTTTGCTTCGGTTATTGCCACTGACTTCAGCAATCACCCGTGACCATGTCCAACCAGGTGATACCGAATTAACCCGAACCCCATCTGCTGCAAAATCCATCGCCATGGACTGGGTAAGTTGTCGCATCGCTGCTTTTGAAACGGGATAAAGCCAGCGCCCTGTTTGCGCAAATTTGGCGGAGATCGAGGTGAAATTGACAATCGCACCATGCTTGGTTTTTAAATCTTGATAAAACGCACGGGTCAGTTCGACTGCTGAAAGCAGATTAATATTCAATGCTTGTAGCCAGTCTTCACGTGAGGATTTAAAGCCATCATCCAGATAGGTACAGGCCAGATTGACCAAATAATCAACTTTGCCAAAGCTGTCGTGAATTGTTTTTACTGCGTTTACAATCGCCACATCACTGCTTAAATCAGTTTGAATAAATTGCGCCTGCCCATGCATGGCATCCGCCACTTGCTGCCCTTGTTGGTCAATATCCAGAATAATGACTTTTGCGCCTGCATCGACCAATGCTTGAACCACGGCCTGACCAATCAGGGTGGCGCCACCACTGACCACAGCGATTTTCTGATTCAATTGAATATCCATATTCCACTCCTAGATAGTTAAAACGATTTGCCTTCGCTGCTTGACCAAGATGGCATGAGGGTATTGGATGGCAAATCTTCATCCAGTAGTTTTTGAGCAGTTTCTACACCAGCAACAGGTAGCCCTTTAGGATTGAGTAATCCAATTTGAACCAGAACGGATGCCTGATCCCAGTAGATATGTTCATGGCATAGTTTTGGGCCACGGAACTGGATCACACCCAGCATAGGAATCTCAACATACTTTTCTGTTGGCGCGACACCCGGCAGTAACCAGTCAATTTCACTGTCATGGGTAAAACTCATAATGAATTCATCCACCACCTGTGTTGAACCAACAGTGCGTGAGATCGACGTGATCTTCATATCTTTAGGATTTTGATGAACGAAGTGATATTGATAGAAGCGGGCAAGTTGGCTATATCCCACACCACCTGTCAATGTTGGAATATGATTGACATAGGGTTGCGCCACCATGGTTGCCATAGTGGCAGGTACATCGCGTGTATCAAATTCATAACGGATATGCGCTTCCCAAAGTGCAACCAAATCATAAACTGGTCCGATACTTTGATGCAGTGCGGTAATACTGCGTTCATGAGCAAAACGTGCGGAGGGTTTGTGATAATGTTCGCTATTTGGTCGGGCAAAGGCATGATCTACACCCTCATAGACATAAGCCTGAACATTGCTATATTGGGCGGTAGCATCCAGAATCTTTTGGCGTGCCTCTGGCGGTGTAAACTTGTCTAATGCAGCAATATGTAAAACTACTCGCCCTTTGGCATTTTCAAGTTCATCGAGTGTCTTCTCGATTCCTACCCCGTAATAACCCACAGCACAGGCCACTTCAGGAATACGACAACCTGCCAGATACGCCAGTTTTCCACCCAGACAATATCCCACGACACCTAAGCCTGCACTGGCATCGCAACTCTCTAAAGTTTTGAGAAAATTCAAGCTATCTTGAATATCTTCGACACCTTGATCTTCATCATAGTGTTGATAAAGCTCGAAGGCTTTTTGAAAATCTTGCTCGGTATAACCCAGTTCAATGCGGGGTGCAGTACGCCAGAATAAATCTGGAACCAATACGGTATAGCCTTCCTCAGCCAAAAAATCAGCCTTGATACGCATTGCTGCATTCACACCAAAAATTTCCTGACACAGTACAATTCCAGGCCCTTTTCCGCCTTCTGCACTTGCCAAATACCCAGCAAATGACTTCCCTGTTTGTGTTTTTACTTCAATATATTGACCTGACATTTCATCCATTCCAGACCTAACCGTTAGCGTTATCATGTCTGTGAAAGGTATTTAACGTCTGTCCAAAATCTGCGAGGATTATCCAATCAGTGCGGAATACTATGAAAGATGCAAATTCATTGCATAAAATTTATTTTAGAAATCATTAGATCTTTTTCATAAATCAAAAAATGAGCATATTGAGCGAATCGTTTTGATATTGAACTTACCTTTGGGCTGAGACGAGGATGAGAGGGCTTTTATGTTGAATTATGGTTTTAATAAGGACTTATGATAGAAGCTGATTGTCACTTTTTATAAATATCTTGTCATCTACTATTCTGAACAACATTATCTTAAACAAGATTTTGCTCACCAGATCAGAAAGCCATAGTTAAATAAATAAATCTGCAATTTTGCAAAACTTCTCAATAGAACTCATTATTAAAACCATCTCACTTAGCAATACATTGCAACAATACCCTGTTGTTCAGTAAGCTATGTCTAACGCTACATGTAATGCACGCTTCTGTGTGATTCGTCCCAACTTCTATAAAGCTGATTCTACCAAGCTGAGTGAATATATTAGACATGGTTTCTGATTTATTAAATTCTAATATGCAGCCTGCATTTTCTGACAACAATCAAGTTCGTGTAGTAACGACTTTTTCAGAACTTATAAATACGACATTTCAAGGCGAGATAAATGCTATTTGTTGGAACAGAGATTTGCTGGGTAATTTTAAAGAAATTGTGTCTAAACTTGAATTAAAAGAAAATATTACCGAAGTTTCTACTGAAGATCTTTTAGCATTACAACTTTCAGAAAAAGGCATTCTAGCAAGAGATATCATCTTAAGGGATATACAGCTTCTAACTGATTTCGGCGCATCGCCTTCACTGAATTTACTTAAACATTATGAACAGGACCAAGATCTGGATTTCATTTCTACAGATGTGTATTCGTTTCATGTTGATCGTTCGCCCATTGAAACAGATACTTTTTTATGTACCTATCATGGCACTGCCAGTGACATCATCTCCAATGATCAAGTAGAACAAAAGATTTTAATTCCAGAAATCAGGGAAAAGCTTAAAGCATTACATGACGGTCCTGAAGCAGAATTTGAAACCTTTCTGCAAGAGTATTTTTTTGATCTGCATTACCAGCCAAAACCCGACTCAGAACCTGTAAACTTAGGATCAGGACATCTTTGGCGCTTAGCAGTAGATCATCCAACACAACAGGTTTTACCTTGCGTTCATCGAGCGCCCATTGAAAAGGATGGCGAGTATAGGTTGTTGTTAATTTGTTAGATCAGCATCTGATCTATAGAGAAAAATTGCTTCTCGATATGACAAGTTTAAAAAGAATGATTAAAGCACCAGTTTGTAAAGAATGCTGATTAATTCCATTTTAAAATAATCAACGACTCGTACTTTAAGTAAGAGATTAAAGTAGTTTATTAGCGCTTTTAAATTTTGGATAAAATCAGTTTAAAAGCACGAATATATTAACAAATTATATTTTTACTCGATTCTTAGTTTCACTTGGATTCTCTCCAAATTCTTCACGATATTCATGTGAAAAACGGCCCAAGTGATTAAATCCCCAATCAAAAGCTAATTTTGAAATGGAGATATGTTTATCCATAGAGGTACTTAAAGTCTTATAAACTTGTTGTAAACGATATCTACGTAAAAAAGTCAAAGGACTTGTTCCATAATACTGTTGAAATTCAGCATATAATTTAGACTTTGATACGCCAGCTAATCTTAGCAGATCTTCTGCACGAATCTCTTCATGGGCATACTTCTGAATATAGTCGCGCACCTTACGTAAGTATTCTGGCGCTTGTTGATCAGATAAGGATCTTAACAAGCTCGAATAATTATTTTCTTGCGAGAGTAATAAAGCTTTAATCAGGAAATTTTCATAATCCTCTGACCAAAGTTGTAAGCCCTGCATACTTTTGTATTGAGATCGAAGCAACAAAAAATGATCAATATTTTGCCACCACATCCCGATCCCCTGATCAATATTCAAACTCATTTCAGGATTGAAAACCACGGGCTCTTCAACAGACTGTCGTAGTAATTCGCCTAACACCTTCTGCATACTTTTCTCAGGAATAACCACTTGATATTTTTTACAATCTTTATCAATCGCTAAATCTTGTAAATCTGCATTAGATAAAATTAGCCCTTTATCGGTACTAGAAATATAATTGGTACCATTTATGGCTAAAGTCTGCTTACCTTGGATCGGTAAACTAATACTATATGCTCTTAAATTAGACGTGTTAATGAGTACATTTGCGCCATAACTAACCTTACCGATTGCCATACGCTTGTGGGGTAATCGAATCCCTTCATAATGAAAATCTAAGACATTTCGACCACATGTATCTAAATGGTGCTCCCCACATATTGAGGACATTAAACTGTGTGCAAATTCTGCCTGACGGGAATAGTGATTTAGATCCATCTCTTGGCTTAGTGATAACATATTCTTTTCACCTAGCTAACACTCAATATTTGTTTTAATTAGCAAATTATGCGCCAATCTCTTTTATTTAAAATATTGAGTAGTATCCATTTATAAACAATGTACAAAATCAATTTTGTATCATTCTTTATAACAAATTTAATTGAGAACTTATATACTATTTGGGTATGTAATTTTCACGTAAAAGTACCCTTTGAATAGACTCCAAAATTCTAGACATATACAACTAAAAGGTGTCTAAAAAATCAGTGGGTATTCAGTGTTGTGGTTCCATCAGCATATAAATTTTTGTATTTTTGTCATAACCAAACACATCATTGACAATCAATTTTATCTATAATATTCAATAAAAAATGGATTTGTGAAATGAAAATTGATGAAGAGTTAACCTTAAAAAAAATCCAGATATTTCTCGCTTTTATGCGTTGTGGTAGTTTATCTAAGACCGCTGCTGAAATGGACCTCAGTAATGTCAGTGTACACAAAGCCCTACATTCCTTAGAAAGTGCATTGCATTGCCCTCTGTTTAAAAATGAAGGGCGTCTACTTATTCCATTAAAAAGTGCCTATGTTTTACAAGAACACGCACAAAAAATTGTGCAAGATATTGTCATCACAGTAAATAAAACTCGTGAAGCAGCAGGCTTTGCTGCTAAAGTACTCAATCTAGGCTCGCTCTACTCGTTAACAGTCAATACTTTACCAAGTGTGATCAGTGGTTTAAAACTACGTCGCGGTGAACTGGATATTCAACTGTTATTAAGTTCTAATCGTGACTTGGTTAAAAAACTTAAGGCGACCGAACTGGATGCGATTATTGTTGCACTCAATGAGACGACGCAAGATCAAGTTTTTGAACATTTATCTATGTTTGAAGATGAAATTTTTTTAGCAGTCAATAAAAATTCAACTTATGCCCAATATCCAGAAATTGATTTAAGTCTTCTTAAAAATGAAACTTTTTTGACCTTAGCAAAAGGGTTTGCTACTCGCAGTGATAGTGATGTTATTTTTGAGAAAGCAGGAATTGACCCAAAAGTTTTCTTAGAAGTCAGTGATATATTCACCTTGATTAGTATGGTCAGCTCGGGGGTTGGGTTTGCTTTATTGCCAGGACGTATTTCTACCATTTATGAAAGTTCCGTCAAACTTATCCCACTACACACTTCTTATAAAATTAAGCAAGAGATTGGCTTGGTATTTTTAAAAAGTAAAGAACGTGATCCAAATTTACTGGCTCTGATCGCTGAATGCCGAATGTTTACCAAAAAGCTGCGACACTAAAAAATAAAGGCAGTTCACCTTGTCAGGAGAATTGCCTTTTTTAATTTTACACGGTGGATTTTAGCCGACCAGTAGTTTGACACATAAGTATAGAATTGTAGGTCCCATCAAACAACCTAATCCTGTATGAAAAGTTGCAGTTAATGCACCATATGGAACTAAACGGCGATCTGTTGCTGCCAAACCTGCGGATACACCACTCACAGTTCCTGCAAGGCCACCAAAAATCATAGCAGAACGAGGATTATCTAAGCCCATAAATTTGGCAGTCATTGGAGTAGACACCATCACACAAATTGCTTTAACCAAGCCTGTCGCAATAGATAAAGCCATCACTTCTGAACTTGCACCAATTGCAGCCCCCGTAACAGGACCAACAATATAAGTCACTGCACCTGCACCAATGGTAGTGATACTGACTGCATCACGATAACCAAATAACCATGCAAAAATACACCCTACGATAAATGGTAAAATCGTGCCTAAAAATAGTGCGAGGACACCAATAAAGCCTGCTTTCTTTGCTTCTGATGCTTGCACTTCAAATGCAGTCGCAACAATTGCAAAATCACGCAGCATTGCCCCCCCCATCAAACCAACACCTGCAAATAATGCAATATCGGTGATACCCTTTTGACCGCCTGTGACACTACCACCGACATAAGCCAGAATTAAACCAATCACAATTGCGATTGCAGATGCATGTACTCGCCCTTTGGTCAAATATTTAGAAAGCTTTGTAGAGAGCCACATAATCAATGCGACTAGAGCAAATGCAGTGACTAATCCAAGATGAGTTAAACCGCTTAAAATCGTTTCAGCCATGAGCTTTGCCTCCTAACTCTGCCAAATTAAACTCTTCTTCTTTTGGAAGAGGCTCACCTTTTTTATAATGACTCAGACCTGCAATTGTGAGGGTGCAAACGATAACAGTGGCGACGGCAGCAAAAATTGCCATATGCCCACTTGAAACTGCTGAAATCACATTTTGTTGTGCTGCCATTGCAACCACAATCGGGATATACATGGTTCCCCAAAATACCACCCCTTTTTCAGTTTCTATGGTCATTAGACCACGCTTATCCATCCATATACGAATAAAAATAAGTAAAATCATGGCAATACCAACACCACCAACATTAGATTTTACGCCAAATAATACGCCCAACATATCACCTACAACGACACCAACCAGTGTACAGAGTGCAAGCAAACCAACTCCATATATAATCATGATAAATTCCTTGTTTCCTTTGACATTTTTGTCCGTTCACTGCTTTAAATTTTGACTAAAACGTGTGAGCGCGTTCCTTTTGCATTTCAACGATTAACGTATCTAAACGTGTTCCTTGAAAAGACATGACGGTTCCATCTGTAAATATTTTTTTTGCCAAACCTGTCAGCACAGTTCCTGGCCATGCTTCGATTTGTAAGCGTACTCCTCTTTCCCATGCAGATTGAACGGTACTTTCCCAATCAATCATTCTGCTCATGTTAAATGTGATGTCATCGATAATTTGGTCCTGATGCACCAGTAGCCGTGCAGTCGTCCCACTTAAATAACGAATTTTTGGTGAACCTGTGCTGATTTTTTTAACCTCAGCATCAAGAGCTTCAGCTTGGTTCTTTAATAGCTCACAATGCGATGGGACTGCTACGCTCAGCTTTTTGCTCAACACACCCTTTTGGCGTGCGATGTCAGCGACATGTTGCATCGCAATGTCTACTCCTGAAATCACGATCTGGTTTACAGAGTTGATATTGGCAACAAATACATCTTGTTGATCTTGCTGCACCTCCTTTACCCACTCGCTTACACTGGCTTTATCCGCCCCAATCAATGCCATCATTCCATATCCTGTCGGATATGCGTCTTGCATTAGGGTTGCCCGGCGAGCAACCAGCTTTAGACCATCTTCAAAACTGAGTACTTCCGCAACTGTAGCTGCGGCCCATGCACCAATTGAGAGTCCAGCAACATAATCAGGTTTGAGTTGCTGTTCAGACAATAAATGTCCACTGACCACACCCGCGATATAAAGACAAAGTTGTACTGCATAAGTCGACTGTAAAGCTGCTTGCTGATCTAGAAGCAACACATCCTGACCCAAAATATCTGATGCACGCTCAAGATATTGATGCACCGACTTTATCTGAGGTAGGTCATGTAACATGTTAGGCTTTTGCGCACCTTGCCCCGGAAACACCCAAATCGAACTCATTGACTTGCCTTATCCTTGCCAAGGGTTATTGACTAAAACAGCTCCTTGGTTGCGTTTGAGTAGGACCTTCCCTGTTGCTCTCACCCAATCTTTTAATGCCACACCACCCAAAGGCGTTTGTAACTGAACATCCAAGGGCAAACCCGTCAGTTGCAATTGTTGCCATATTTTCAAAGCTCGCGCTTTAGTCAAATCTTTAGGCGTACGAATCAGTACATCGAGATCGCTCTGTGCAGTCACAGTTTTACGCCCCGTGGCTAACTCGAACCCCATACTGCCCGTGTAGCCCCATGGCAACAAAAGCACGTTCATCTGCATTTGTAAGTGCAGAATTTGCATTGCCCAATGCGGAAATTGCGAAACTCCCAACTTACAAAGTTGTTCAGGCTTTATGCATTTTTCAATTTGTTGCTCAGGCATCATCAAAGCATAACGTTGGGATTTTTGCCGCCCCCGAACCCCAACAGGAATCATCCCTGATACACAAACTGCACGACGAACTACTACAGGATCGCCACTTTGAATCACATGACTCACCCAATCTGGCACATCCAAAGGAAGATATTGCTCTGTCAGCCCCCAGAGGAGATCATGTGCCTGTGGCTGCATTAGATCGACCACTGTGCACGCATTAACTCACGTACACGCTTTGACATTTGTCTATTTTCACCATTCAAACGTTGCTCTAGCCCAGTCGAGTTTTGCTGTTGAATGTCAGTGATTGCTTGTGTGATCACCTGTTTTACATGGGTCAGATCATTTGCTGTAGGCTGATCCGCATTTTCAACATCAAGACATGCTGTCAACAATCCTAGCGTGGCATAGCTTTGAATGTCATACGCCATTGGTGGAATACTGGCTGCCAATTTTTCTAACTCTTCTACAGTCCGAAGTGTGACACGAGCTGCCGACTCTTTACCCATGGCATGAACCATGACACCATCATCATGGAGTGCAAAAATACGATTGGCTTGATAACCATGAGCTAAAAATGCCCCTGACATGGATTTGCCCACTAACAAGCTGATCACAGGATGTCGTGCTAGCCGAGCACGCGCATAACTATCTACTGCACCGGCAAGGGCTTGATGTATGCCGAATAACTCTTCACGTCGTCCATAGGCCTGACTTGGTACATCAACAATTGCAACAATCGCGCGTTTCTGAGTGGTATGCTGATCTACTTGTATCACCTCATCTACCGCTTTTGCCAAAGTCCAACCTTCCAATAAACCGACTTCGCCTGCACGTGCGCGAGGGAATTGGTTCTCCGTATTTGCAACTACTACAATCAAACGAGTAGGCTGATCACCCAATAGACCATCAGCCACCCAAACAGATTTGCTATATTGTGTTTGTTGCTGAAAACCTTCACTCAGTGCAATAAACCAGTGTTCACCTCGAAGAGAGGCTTTCACTGAACGAACATCCATATTCATACCTGTTCTCCTCGATATGTATCCAGTACATTTTGTGGGGTTGCTTGTTGTTCCGTTGCAAGCTGCTGAAGTTTTGGCAAATAGAACGCATAGTTCGAACTACGATGAAGTTGCGGAATGCCTTGTTCCAAATAGTCGATAATGTGTTGCTTAATCTGCTCACGATCATCTTCGAGGAAAGCATCAGCTAAACCTGTTTCTACTCGCTGTTCGCCACCAGTAATACTCCAAATAAATGGGCGATCTTTTGAATCGTACTCGTTCACACCAGCTTCTTGCTCAATGACTTGTGGACCATTCAATCCCAAGCGACCTTCTTGAGTCATGATCAAATAACTACACAATGCAGCGGCAATTGACATTCCGCCAAAGCATCCAACACTCCCAGCTATGATGGCAACAACAGGTTGATACTGTCTTAACGCAACAATAGCGGCTTGAATTTCGGCGATTGCAGCAAGCCCAAGATTGGCTTCTTGCAAACGAACACCACCTGTTTCCAATAACAAAATAGCTGCAGTTGGAATACCCTTTTGATTGTCTTCAACAGCAAGTTCAAGCGCACTCGCAATTTTTGCTCCACCGACTTCACCTAAGCTTCCCCCCTGAAAACCACCTTCAATTGCCACAACAACCACAGGACGATTTTCTAAATAGCCTTTCGCAACCACTACACCATCATCTGCTTGCGGTACAATATTTTGTTGGATCAGCCACGGTGACATCACTCTTGAAAAGGGATCAAGTAACTCTCGAAAGGTTCCCTGATCAAGTAAAGCTTTAGCACGTTCTCGTGCACCTAGTTCGATAAAGCTTTGCTTGTTCAGTAAGATTTCTAAATTAGCCACAGTTCACCTCCTCAAAAGCTTGCTCTAAACGTAAACGTACAACCCCTGGTGTTGCGCCAAAATCATGGATCTCAATATGTACTGCTGGCGGAGTTTGCTCTGTAAACATACGTTCAAATACATTTTTCCAGCGTTGTTCACTGCCATCGACTGAAGTTGTCACTGCGATTGAAAGTTTTCCTGCCAGATTAGGTTCCATTAAAATTTCAAGGTCTCCTGAACCCACACAGCCCACCAATACCTGCTTATCTGGTGCTGAGCCAGCAACAAATTCAAATTTGAGTATTTCCATTACGTTCCTTCCTCATTAAGATTATGCTCAACCCAATCCAAAAATAAGGTTGCTGCAAGTAAATCTGCTGCTCCACCTGGCGAAGCACGAAGTCGCATTAAATCCATTTCTAAAAAATTCAGCGCAGATTGCCCTGCAACAGTTGCATATCCGCCACAACGAAGTACATAACGTGCACCTTTTTGCATACGGTTTAGCCCAATTCGCCCTGCACGGTACAGTACACAGGTATCGTCCAAAATGCTCATCAAAGCCAATAAGGCATCAACTCGAGCAGCAAGCTCGTTACCAGAAATCTTTCGACTGCAGTGAAGTTGAGGTAATGCATGCTCGACAATCGCAGGAAAACCCTCTTGTGCTTGAGCTTTAGCTCCTTTTATACCGAGTTTTTGCTGTACCTGTTGCCCATGGCTTGACTGTTGTAGAGGAATCAACCTATCTTCTAATTTTGCAATTTTTCCAGCAACCTGACATAAATCATAAGCATAAAGAGAATACTGATTATGTATTGCTAGCGCTGTCGCCGTGACCAAAAGCCCCAAAGCCCAAATTGCACCACGATGCGTATTTACACCGTGTGTGGTTTCGAGCATTGCTACTTCACCAGCGCGTCCTATTGCACCAATCACTTCTCGTAAAGTCTGCAAACAGTCAGCATGTAGAAATGCAGCTTGTGCCATTTGTAAAAACATAGGTCTTAAGCTATACGCAGATTGCTCCATCAACACTAGGCTTAAGTCATCATGTGCTCCGCTACCACGTCGATCAACCAACGCAGGCTTCGGCGTTAAATTAACTTCGGCAATCAATGCATTTACAGCTAAATCTGCCAACAATGCACATTGTTGTTGTGAGTATGATTGAACATAGGCATTCATTACCAACTCCTGAATTTTGCAGGCGGTTGATATAAACCATCTGACCAAGTGACTAAATCAGCAATATTTTTAGCGGCCAATAACTCACGTGTGGCATCAGTACGACGAATACCTAAATCTTCTGGAAATGCAACCAGTCCTTCTCGTCTTAAGCGTTCCGTAGTTTTTGGATTATGATTGAGGCCAATATCAGTCACTCCTGCAACGGCGGCAATCATGTCTTGACGTTCTTGTAAACTGCTGGCTTTGTATAGGTACGCAATACCATCTTCAGTCAACAAATGGGTAACGTCATCTCCATAAATCATAATTGGAGCGAGTGGCATTCCTGCTTTTTTCGCAACATCCACAGCATCAAGCGTATTTACAAAAGTAGGTTTGCCACCTTCTTGAAAGGTTTCCACCATTTGTACCACCAACTTTTTACCACGTGCCAAAAAGGTATCAGTCTCATTTACCTGAGTAGGACGCATATCCATCCATGCGGGTGTGGCATGTCGACGACCCCGCGGATCATGTCCCATATTCGGTGCACCACCAAAACCAGCTAAGCGTCCTTTGGTAACTGTAGAAGAATGTCCAGAACCATCAACTTGTAAAGTTGCACCAATAAATAAATCTACTGCATATTGTCCCGCAAGCTGGCACATCATCCTGTTGGACCTTAATGAGCCATCACGACCTGTAAAAAATATATCTGGACGAGCAGCAACATATTTTTCCATCCCTAACTCAGTACCAAAGCAATGCACACTTTCCACCCAACCTGTTTCGATAGCAGGAATGAGTGTAGGATGCGGATTGAGTGTCCAATTTCGACAGATTTTGCCTTTTAGTCCCAATGACTCACCATAAGTTGGTAGAATCAATTCAATCGCAGCCGTGTTAAACCCGATACCATGATTGAGTGATTGCACATTGTGGCGTTCGTAAATTCCCCGAATCGCCATCATTGCCATTAATATATGCACAGGCTTAATATGTTTGGGATCACGTGTAAACAAGGGTTCAATATAAAATGGCTTATCCGCAACCACGACAAAGTCAACCCACGATGCTGGAATATCTACCCGTGGTAAATCCTGTACGTCATCAACCAATTCATTGACTTGAACAATAACAATGCCATCACTAAATGCAGCAGGTTCGATTAAAGCAGGTGAATCCTCAGTACTTGGGCCTGTATAAATATTGCCATGGCGATCAGCCATAAAGCCTGCTGACAATACAACATTGGGAATTAAATCAACCAATAACCGCGAATAGAGTTCGATATAAGTATGAATGGCGCCGACTTCTAATAAACCATCTTCGATTAACTGACTGATGCGTAAACTCTGTGTCCCAGCAAATGAAAAATCCAGTTTTCGGGCAATCCTTTTTTCAAATAAATCTAGATGCTCTGGACGCCCAACACTGGGCATGATCATATGTAAGTCATACAAAACCGAAGCATTGGTTTGTGCCAGTGAACGTGATAAAAAATCAGCTTGTTTTTGATTGTTCCCTTCAAGAACGACACGATCGCCTGGCGTAATCAAAGTTTCCAAGACCTTGATAATGTCCTGTGTAGGTATAACCACCCCATCGGTATATTTACGTGCCATATCAACTTTGAGTTGTTTTGCGTGTCGACGTGTATTCCAGACACGTTCTTTGTTTTGAACTGATCCTTCCATGTGACTTATCCTGATGTTGTATTTTGCTTTGAATCTATAAAAGCTTTTTCTTAGATTTTGATCAATCAACCTCAATAAGAGTTCATTAACTTTAAGTTAATATAAAAACATCAAAAATAGACTCAATACTCATGACTTAATTTCGAAGTTTGAAACAGCCCATTTATTTTTTTTATAAAAGTATTTTAATTCAACCTATTTATTCAGAATAAAATGCTTATTTAAGTATTTATTTTTCAAGGATTTTTTTAATAATTTTAGCCACATACTTTTTTATTTTTAATTTCAAGGGGCTTTGTTGCACAAACCTATCTCTAAAGGCTGATTCCACACTATAATTTTCAAATGAATAAGCCTCGCCCTAAAGTTTACCGTACTCTTAACTGGTCTTCATACAACCGAGCTCTCATTAATCGTGGAAATATTGCCATTTGGTTTGATCCAAATACTCAGTGGTATGAACAACCGCATGGCAAACAAGGTCGAAATCAAACCTATTCAGATACAGCAATCCAATGTTGTTTAATGATTAAATCATTATTCCGTCTGTCTTTACGTATGGTCACTGGCTTTGTTCAAAGTCTCATTCAACTTTTTGGCTTGGATTGGGCAGCACCAGATTACTCCACCCTTTGTAGAAGACAAAAGCATATTGATATTTCGATTTGCTATCAAAGAAGTAGTGGTGGACTCCATCTATTCATTGACTCTACTGGTTTGAAATTTTTAGGTGAAGGTGAGTGGAAACGTAAGAAACATCAGCTTGAATATCGTCGACAATGGCGTAAATTACATATTGGTATCGATGCTGAAACCCTGCAAATACATGCAGTTCAGCTCACTACAAACAACGTCAGTGATTCCCAGGTACTCGGTGATTTACTTAATCAGATTCCACCAGCTGAACCAATTGATTCCGTTTATACTGATGGAGCTTATGATACGAAACAATGTCGAGAAGTGATTTCCGATCAGCAAGCTCATACAGTAATCCCCCCCAGAAAAAATGCTAAACCTTGGAAAGATACAAAGATTAGCTCGTTAGAACGCAATGAACTGCTTCGAACAGTTAAACATTTGGGTAGGACTATATGGAAAAACTGGTCTGGCTATCATCGCCGAAGTTTGGTTGAAACCAAGATGCATTGCGTCAAATTATTAGGGGATAAACTGACTGCAAGACATTTTCAAAGTCAGGTCAATGAGATTCATGCACGTGTAGCAGTATTAAATAAATTCACGGATTTAGGAAGACCTCATACCCGAGTTGTATCTTAAATTTAGATAACTTAGGGGAACTTTAATTTTAAATCTTTGTGCAACAAAGCCACCGTAGACTCATAGAATCAAACCACTTAAATACGAAACGTATCGTATCATTAAACCCTAAAAAGGATTTATTTGCTATTCAATATTTTAAGATGTAATTAGCAGACAGATATCTTTACATTATTCTGTTTTAAAAGCATCAATCACAATGATTTATCTATTTTTTTTAAATATTAATATAGCTCTCTGTGCGATTAACTCTATATCCTCATCTGAAACAGAATCACCAATGATTACAACTCTATAAAATAGTGGAGAAGCAGCCCATTCAAAAAACTCCCTTACTTGAGTTGTTTCAGCGAGTTCGCCTCTTTGAATCGCTCGATCAATTAATGGTGTTGCAAGCAAGAAACGTTCTTCCCAGAACTGTTTTCTAGCATTTATAATATTTTCATCCCTTTGATTTAAAAGTGCACGTAAAATATTCAATGTAAACGGCGTACTTATAGTTGAGGCAATCATTTTTAGAAATATATTCAAATCATCAATTAGGCATCCTGTATCAGGTAAAGCCATGTCTACTTTCAAGCGTGTCAAAACAACGTCTAAAATAAGATCCACTTTAGTGGGCCATCTACGATAAATTGTTGTTTTATTTACATTTGCTAATTTTGCAATATCTGGAATTTCGATTTCTTCAAAGTTAGTTTGTTGAAGAAGAATATAAGTTGCGTCATGTATAGCCAAAACCAGCCTTTCAGCCCGACCACCTGGTCGACTTTGTTTAATTACTTTTGATTCCGAACTAGAAGCATGACCATCCATCTAAAATTTCTCCAAATATATTTACCCCAAACCATAAAGCAACTATAGTTGCTTTATGGTTTATTAAAGGGAATCTTCTTATGCATTCTAACATTCATGTCTATATTAACGACCAAAAAGTAGCGAATGAAGACATCATAAAATGGGAAACGAAAAGAGCTAATATCGTTTTAAAAAAATTAGGATCTAAGCCTTTAAGTCAGAATATTATGTCTTTAAGACATCAATTACTTGAACGAAAGGTTGAGCTTGGTCAAAAGAGAATCAAAAAAATTCTGAAGAATGAACTTATGCTTTCTGATCAATTTGCAAAATTGACAGCTTGGCTATCTTTTGGTCTAAGACGTTATAGCATTACAGAAATATTTGTTGAAAATGCACAAGCAGAACAATTTGTTGAATGGTTTGAACAATGCAGTACAACAAATAATGAAACTGCTATGCTTGCAGGTACCCCAGATCATTACGTCATCGCAACAAATAAAGACCTTCAGGAAGTTATAGAAACTAATGGTGGTTCACCTTTAGTAGCAAAGTTCTATATTGATTATGAAGATTTATCGAGCCTACGTTCTGAAATTGATCCATCATTTCCCTTACAAATTGCAGGTGTCGCTAGATCATCGGATGGTCTTGCAATAGGCGGTGTTAGACATCAATTCCGTAATGAAAAAAATGGATTTAGAGCAAGATTAACTGTTGAGTATCCATTACTTATTCTTCCATCAATCATTTCCGGTCATCAAATGCATTTAGCAGATGAATTTTCTAATTGGATTTGTGCTGCATTTAGTTGGGGCTTTCAATAGCAAATAAAAGTGTTTTCTTGCCTATTAAAAAATAAATGTACGACGATATATGTTACTTCTAAGTTTAGGTATCTTATCTAATACCAAATTCAGAAAATTCAAATGAATATATTAATGCCATTGTTGTTGATCCAGAGACAGGCAAGGCTTACCAAGGTAAAGCTCAGTTCAGATGGCAACAAGTTGACATTAATAGGTTATATTGGAATTTCGCTACTTGAACGAAAATAAACGTGGATTAGGCTTAAAGACTGAAAAAAGAGCATTCCCTACTTTTTTTAGTTTTTAAATATTCAATCTGATGTTTTTAGGATAATAATGGATTAATAAAGCACTCCTAAATGACATTGATTGCCGGTATTTAAAAAGGCCTTTAACTCTACTTAGCTTCACTGAAAGCTCAAGCCCTGCTCCTCTCCCCGTCAATTTCTTATCCAAGTAAATTTAACTTGGTGTGTTGAAAGAAATAAATCGTAATAAAAATATAGATCGAGGCTAATTACCTCCATCTATATTTATGTTTAATTTAAAACCTGAACTGATTGCTGCAACTCTTTCTGGATTTTCTGAAAATGGTTAAGGGCATACTTCTACTGCTGTTATTTAAACATCAATCCGTAACCCTTGAAATATGATATTCAATCTCAAGGGTCTATTGCTTAAGCTTTATTTTTTGTATAAACGTCAATCAGTACTGCACCGAGCAATACCAATCCTTTAATAACTTGTTGATAGTCAACGCCAATTCCCAAGATCGACATACCATTGTTCATAACACCCATAATAAATGCGCCAATGACTACTGCAAAGACCTTACCAACACCACCAGAAGCTGACGCACCACCAATGAAACAGGCTGCGATAACGTCTAATTCAAAACCATAACCACCCGATGGCGTTGCACTATTCAAACGAGCTGCAAAAAGAAGTCCTGCAAATGCAGCCAATATACCCATATTTACAAAGGAAAAGAAAATGACACGTTCTGCATTAATCCCAGAAAGTTTCGCAGCTTTTGCATTACCACCAACCGCATAAATACGACGACCTATTGTCGTTCTATTCATAATAAAAGTGTATAACGCAACCAGAATGCCCATAATAATCAAAACGGTTGGCATACCACGAGAAGATGCTAACAAATAAGAAAAAACTATAATGACTGCACTTAATACCAAGTTCTTCACTACAAACATGCCCATCGAACCATTATCAATACCATGCTGTACAGCTTGTTTACGCTGATGTAATTCGATCACAAAAAAAGCCACACTCACGACAACACCCAAAAGTAGAGATGTCACATGCAGACTTTCAAGACCAAAGAAATCAGGAATAAACCCCGTACTAATGATGGTAAAGCTATCTTCAAATGGTCCAACAGATTGCCCATCAAGCGAAATCAGAGTTAAACCCCTAAAAACTAACATGCCTGCTAATGTCACAATAAATGAGGGAACTGCCCAATATGCAACCCAATAGCCTTGAATTGCTCCAATGACAGCACCAGCAAGAATACATAAGATCATTGCAGGGATAAAAGACATTTCATGTGTGACCATTAAACTGGCAGCCATCGCTCCAGTAAATCCAACCACAGAGCCAACAGAAAGATCAATTTGTCCACACACAATCACCATGAGCATACCTAATGCCATGATGACAATATAACCATTTTGCAAAATCAAATTTGTTAAGTTTAACGGTTGTAATAAAACGTTATTTGTCGCGATCTGGAAAAATACTACAATAATCAGCAAGGCACATAATAAACCGTACTCCCGTAAACCCTGTGCCAATATATTCGTATTATTTTTTTTACTTCCAGAACTAATAGTAGGATTAGAAATGTCCGTATTGCTCATGTTAGTTTTCTCCATTCTTCATAATAGATCGCATAATGGCTTCCTGGCTTGCATCTTTTGCCAGAAACTCCCCAACAATTTTCCCGTCATTCATGACATAGATCCGATCACACATCCCCAATAGCTCTGGCATCTCGGATGAGATCATCACGATACATTTACCCTCTTGGGCAACCTGATCAATAATCGTATAAATCTCATACTTTGCACCCACATCCACACCACGTGTAGGTTCATCAAGAATAAGTACGTCAGGTGCAGTAAATAACCATTTACTGATCACTACTTTTTGCTGATTCCCCCCCGACAAATTGCCAGTATGTTGTTCCACATCTGCACTTCGAATCCTAAGCTTGTTTCGAAACTCTTTTGCAATTTTGGTTTCTTGATGCTCATTCGTCACTAGATGGTTAGAAATACCTGACAGATTAGCTAAAGGGGTATTTTTTCTAATACTTTCATCAAGCAACAAACCATACCCTTTCCGATCTTCCGTGACATAAGCCAGACCATTATCAATAGCCTTTCGGACCGTTGATACATCTATAGCCTTGCCATGAATTGAAACCGCACCACGAATATTTTTGCCATAAGATTTGCCGAATATACTCATTGCTAATTCAGTACGACCTGAACCCATCAGTCCCGCAATCCCAACAATTTCACCTTTACGTGCATTAAGACTAATTCCTTTTATCACTTCACGTGCAGCGTGGTTTGGATGATCAACACACCAGTCTTTGACTTCAAATAAAACTTCGCCAATTTGAGAACTTCGTTTTGGATAACGGTCTTCCATGTCACGACCAACCATCGCTTTAATAATTCGATCTTCACTGACTTCTTCAGTACGACAATTCAGATAATCAACAGATGCTCCATCCCGTATAATGGTAATACTGTCAGCAACTCTAGATATTTCATTTAATTTATGTGAAATAATAATTGAGGTGACACCTTGCGACTTCAGCTCTAATAACAGAGTTAATAACCGATCACTGTCATTATCATTTAAACTGGCTGTTGGTTCGTCCAAAATCAATAGTTTCACTTGTTTTGATAATGCCTTAGCAATTTCAACTAATTGTTGTTTACCAATGCCAAGATCGCTAACAAGTGTATCAGGTGAATCCAACAAACCAACTTTAGCAAGCACCTGTTTGGTTTTGTTATAAGAGCTATTCCAGTCAATCACACCAAATTTGGACTGTTCATTACCTAAAAAAATGTTCTCGGTGATAGATAGCATCGGCACTAATGCCAACTCTTGGTGAATAATGATAATCCCTCGTTGTTCACTGTCATGAATATTAGAAAATTTTTGCACTTCACCTTGATATAAAATTTGACCATCAAATGAGCCATGAGGGTAAACACCACTCAAAACTTTCATTAAGGTCGATTTACCAGCACCATTTTCACCACAAATTGCATGAATCTCCCCAGTCTTAACTACCATATCAACGTGACTTAGTGCCTGAACATGTCCAAAACTCTTTTTAATGCCACGCATTTCAAGTATTGTTTCCATACAGCAACCCTCTGCTGATCAGCAACCTGACCAGCATTTATCCAAATTAATAGCCTTATTTTCTTTCTGAAAAGCTTGCAGAAAGTGATGACTGAATAACTTATTTCAGTTGAGTTGCTTTGTAGTAACCTGATGTTACAAGTGCCGCATTCCAATTACTCTTCTCAACTAGAACAGGCTTCGCTAAATAAGTCGGCACGACTTTGACACCGTTGTTATAAGATTTTGTATCATTAACCGGAACAGATTTACGTGTGACAATTGCATCAACCATATCAGCTGCTGCTTTGGCTAATAAACGAGTATCTTTAAATACGGTTGATGTTTGATCGCCGCGGATAATGGCTTTGATATTTGCAATCTGAGCATCTTGACCGGTAATAACAGGCATAGGCTGATTAGGACGACCATAACCAACCCCTTTGAGCGAAGAGATAATACCTGTTGCAATATTATCATTGGGTGCTAAAACAGCATCTACATGGGTACCACCGTAAAAAGCACTGAGCAGGTTATCCATTCGAGCTTGGGCTTTTGCACCATCAAATTGTAGAATTGCAACTTTGTTAATATCAGTTTGTTTACTGCGTACCACCAACTTGCCTTTGGCGATATATGGATTCAATACAGACATTGCACCTGCATAATATTTATGAGCATTATTGTCATCAAGAGAACCAGCAAAAAGCTCAATATTAAATGGCCCTTTACCTTTATCTAATCCAAGTTTTTTAACAATCGAAATACCTTGAAGTGCACCTACCTGAAAATTATCAAAAGTTGCATAATAATCAACATCCTTGGTTTTCAATATCAATTTATCATATGAAATTACAGTAATACCTTTTTGTTTTGCTTTACGTACTACATTCGAAACGGTTGTCCCATCTACTGGAGCAATAATCAGGACTTTAACACCTGCCGTAATCATATTTTCAATCTGAGAAATCTGAGTTGGCACATCATAAGTTGAATACTGTAAATCCGTCTTGTAGCCTTTAGCTTTAAGATTATTGACGATATTATTTCCATCCATAATCCAGCGGGCTTCTGTTTTGTTTGGCATAGCAATACCAATTAACTCACCTGCGGCATAAGTACAATTAGCAAATGTTGCTAAAGCTATCGCAGCTATAGAAGTAGAAAGAGTCTTATACATTTTCATTTTCCTTTAACTTAATTAAGCACAATTTTTATCTGCAGATATCTTTAATTCCATTCAAAATCTGCATGATCGCTTGAAAAAAGATAGCCTGAAAGCATCAAATTAGATGCCTTAAGACACTTGGTTAACAACTATAAATTTATTTGTCTTTTGAGTAAGTTATCAAACTCACTTCTCCCTTATATTTACGACGTTCCTGTCGCACTTACTCACTAATCAATTTTTCCAACATTCATTTGTTGGGGGATGGTTCTTATCAATTGTTTTGAAGTATAGGAGCGCAAAAACTGGAAAAAAATGTCAAATTAGAAAATGTCTTTTGCATAATCTGGAAAAATAAAGGGTTTTAATCTGCCTATAAAAATGCTAATGGAATGCAATCTGGTAATTTCAAAAATGAAAAAGTGTTTTTAGAAATAGCTATTCTTTTTCAAAAACGGCTTGTATACCCTAATTATCAACAGGGTATTTTTCATGATTACCTATTTTCTAAAAGGAAGTAAGAAATGTTGAGAGTTGCTATTTTAGGCGCAGGACGTATTGCTCAAATTCATTCTAAAAGCGCTTTTCTTAATTCGCAATGTGAATTGAAACTCATTGCAGACCCATGGAAAGAGGGTGTGGAAAAGCTTGCCAATGAACTTAATTGTGAAGCATGTTATGACTATTACGAAGCAATTGATAGAGATGACGTTGATGCTGTTGTAATTGCAACGGCAACAGATTTACATGTTGACTTAATGTTACATGCAGTAAAACGTAAAAAACCTGTTCTCTGTGAAAAGCCAATTGATCTTGATTTTGAACGTTCTATTGCAGCAGTTCAAGAAATTCAAAGTCATAATGGTAAAGTAATGCTCGCTTTTAATCGCCGTTTTGATGAAGATACAATCGCAATTAAAGATGCTATTTTGAACAACGAAATTGGTGAGATTCGCCAAGTTATTATTACAAGTCGTGATCCTGGTATGCAACCCGTCGAATATATGAAGACCTCAGGTGGTATCTTCAAAGATATGACAATTCATGATTTTGATACGGCCCGACATATTCTCGGTGAAGAGCCAGTTGAAATCTTTGCTACAGCAAGCCGTCTAGTAGATGAAGAACTAGCGAGTATTAATGACTACGATACTTGCAGCATTACATTGAAAACCAAATCAGGTAAACAGTGCATCATCAATAACTGTCGTGAGGCTGTCTATGGTTATGATCAACGTATTGAGGTACTTGGTTCTCAAGGTTTATTAAAAACTCAGAACCACCGCCCTTCTACCCTGAAAAAATACACTCACGATTTCACTAGCTCACAAAAGCCTCTATTAAATTTCTTCTTAGAACGTTACACGAGCTCATATAGAAATGAATTTAATATCTTTGTATCCAGCCTAGTGGAAGGACAAGAGTTCCCTACCAATTTATTCGATGGACTCCAAGCGCTTTATTTAGCAGTTTGTGCAATGGAATCAGTAGAAAGTAATAAAGCTATTACCGTAAATGCAGAAGGTCCAACAAAGTCACTTGCTGCATAAGTTATTTCTTATTTAAGAGTAAGGTTCTTAACGACTTAATTAAATAGCTCAAGAAATATGCTCTAAGCGTATTTCTTCGAGGGGCTATATATCATTTGCAAGGAAACTAGCAATGGATGCGAGTTTTAGTAAAATTACAGTTGCGCCAGTAAACAAGAAAGCAATTACGTTAAAAGCGACAATGATCATTGTTACAGCTTTTAACTTCATGTGGGCATTTTCACACACATTACTAGATGTATTGAATAAACATTTTCAGGATGTTTTCCATATATCACATGGCCAATCTGCATTTGTTCAAACAGCATATTTAGGCGCTTATTTTTTATCTGCAATTCCTGTGGGATTGCTTATGAAAAAATATGGCTATAAAAACTCAATTATTGTGGGATTAATGCTGTTCGCCATAGGTTGTATGGGCTTTGTTCCTGCTGCTCAAATTGGAACTTTTTCAGCCTTTCTAACCGCAATCTTTATTTTAGCGACTGGCTTGGCCTGCTTAGAAATTGTTTGTAATTTATATGCTACTAAATTAGGTGACCCTAAAGATGCAACTCGCCGTTTAACTATGGCGCAGGCATTTGGCGGTATGGGGGGAATGTGTGGTCCTTTAGTAGGTGGAGCCGTATTTTTTATTCCGGCGGGAACTGTGGGAGGCTTTTATGTTGAGCCTGCAACAATGACTTACGCTGTGCTTTCTATTCTAGTGTTGTGTGTCATCGGATATATTATTTCGATTAAGTTACCAGAAACAAATAATGAAGATGAAAATAGTATTGCTCCTCGCCCAGAAGATACTGTTTATGAAAATATTCCTTTATTAAAAATTAAGAATGTGCGTAAAGCTATGCTTTCCCAATTTTGCTATAACGGCGCACATTTTGGTATCGGTGCTTTTTTCATTAACTATGTGATTGAGCATTGGCATGGAATTACTCCAAGTAAAGCTGCTTATTTCTTATCAATGGCAATGTTCTGTTATATGACTGGCCGCTTCTTAGGCATCTTTATCATGAAGCGTATTGATCCTCGAAAACTCCAAATCTTTAACAGTTCTGTCTGCGTGATTGGTTGCCTATTTGTAATGCTAGGTTATGACTATATTTCTGTTGTCGTACTTATCTGTATCTTCTTGTTCAAATCAACTTTATATCCAACTATCTTTTCAATGGGCGTTCGTGGTCTAGGTAAAAAATCTCAAATGGCAGCATCTCTTATGGTGACGATGTTTGTTGGTGGTGCAATTTTACCGCTTGTCATGGGTTACTTATCAGATATCACAAGTATTTCAACAGCATTTATTGTTCCTGCTATCTGTTACGCACTTATCTGCTGGTGTGCAGTTACTCAAGACCTTACTGGTTATAAACACGTTCGTTTTAAATAAACACTTTCAGACATGAATTAAAGGAAAATCTCATGAATAAACCAGATTTACTAGCTGCATATTGGACATTAGCTGGAAACGTATATCCTGGTGCACCGACAGAAATTAGCCCATTTTCATTACAACAACGTGTAGAATCTGCATCTAAAGCAGGTTGGAAAGGAATCGGATTAGTTTTAAGTGATCTGCAAGCAAATCTCGAAAAAACGAGTACAGCAACTCTTCGTCAAATATTAAAAGACAATGATATAAAATACTTTGAACTTGAAATTTTACTCGATTGGTATTTGGATGGTGAAGCTAGAAAGGTATCTGACTATGAACGTTCTAAAATGATTGAGCTTGGTGCTGAATTGGGTATGTGTAACCTTAAAATTGGAGCACGACCATTTGAAAATTCACCAAACTCTTTAGAGAAAATGTCTGACGAATTTTCAAAATTATGTAAAGAAGTTGCTCAAGTTAATGCAAATGTAGCTTTAGAAATTATGCCATTCTCTCGCTTAGCAACTCTCGAGGATGGTTTAAAGATCGTAGATACTGGCGATACTAATGGCGGTTTATGCTTAGACATTTGGCATTTAGCACGTGGCAATATTGATTTCGAAAAAATTAGCACTGTTCCTGCTCATCTTATTAAATCTGTTGAATTAAACGATGCAGCAGAGGAAATTGAGATTGACTTATTTAATGATTCTACACACCATCGGATGCTATGTGGCCAAGGTTCGTATGATATTCCTCTATTCTTGAATGAAATTAAAAAAGCGGGTTTCAATCAACCTTATTATGGCGTTGAACTAATTTCGCGAGATCATCGTACTTTACCCCTTGATGAAATGGCAAAAAATGCTTATGAAACTACAATAAATGCATTTAACTCTGTAACTGTATAATATTAATTATCCACCCAATAGTTCTTTTATAACTATTGGGTTTTTATTTATAAGATATTAAATTTCCTATTCTATAAAATACCATTTACAAGATATTTAATCGTATGTTTTCATTTTTAGAAAAACTGTTTTTAATTAATATTCTTTTAAAATAAAGAATTCAATTTAAAATAAAACTTAGGAAATTAAAGAAAACTTTTCTAATCTAAAATTAATCTAAAATGGAGTTTTATAAATGAGTCTATCCCAACAAATTACATTTGACATGCCTGAAGCAGTAATTCTTACTGGCACATCTTCAGGTCTTGGTGAAGCTATGGCAATTGCATTAACTCAAGCAAATGTAAAAGTTTTTGGTCTAGATATTGCTGGAAAAACAGCAACTTTAGATGCATTAGATCATTATCAACATTTCCAAGGCGATATTACAAATCCTGAATCATGGGTTACTCTGACTGGTGCAGTAAAAGCAGGTAATTTTAAGCACGTAGGATTAGTACCTTGTGCGGCAGTGACAGATATCGACCGTATTCTTGATGTGACACCAGATCGTATTAAGAAAGTATTTGACGTAAATATTTTAGGCACAATTCAAGCGCTTCAAGCTGCCTTACCATTAATGCTACCAAACAAACAAGGTAGTATTGTTTTGATCGGCAGTATATGTGCAACGTTTGGTGAACAAGGCTTACCAATTTATTCTGCTTCAAAAGCAGCTGTCCGTGAACTTGCTCGTACCACTTCACTAGACTATGCTCGTGATGGCATTAAAGTCAACATTGTGAGCCCAGGGCCAATGATGGCAGGCTTGTTCAAACGTCATGTTGAATCGGTAAACGATCCAAGCTTCCATCCTAAACGTGCAAATCGTCAGCCATACGGCCAGATTCTTGAAGTAGAAGATGTTGCAAAAACGATTCTATTCTTATTATCTTCAGGTTCAAGTGCACTATTAGGTGCCGATCTAATGGCAGATGCCGGTTTAACAACTGGTTTTGACTTCTATAGTTAATCATTCAAATGTACACAAAAAAGATCTAAGACCAAATCTTAGATCTTTTTTTATTTACTTCACTAACTTCAATTTTATTATTGGCTTTCCTACTTATGAATACTCATCCAGCTTCGTCATATTCTCTCTTATGGGTTATATTCGCCATTGCAATGGGTGGATTCTGTATCGGTACAACTGAATTTGTTGCTATGGGACTTATTCAGGAAATTGCAAAAGATCTACAGGTTTCTATCCCTGATGCTGGGCATTTTATCAGTGCTTATGCTTTAGGGGTGGTCATTGGAGCACCTATCATAGCAATCTCATGTGCTAAACTTCCTCGCAAAATGCTCTTACTTATACTTATGTTATTTTATGGTGTAGCAAATGCTTTTACAGCTTTAGCGCATGCACCTGAAACAGTATTATTATCCCGATTTATTGCAGGGCTTCCTCATGGAGCCTACTTTGGGGTGGGCGCCTTGGTAACTGCTCAACTTGCAAATCCTAAACAACAATCCACAGCAGTTGCTTTAATGATGATGGGATTAACCAGTTCAACGGTGGTTGGGGTTCCCTTGGCAACCTGGATGGGGCAACAATTTGGCTGGCGTGCTGGATTTGAATTTTCAGCGACTATCGCTGTTATAACCTTAATTGCAATTATATTTTTTGTCCCTAATATCTCTGTCCATAAGACGGCAAGTGTCAAAAATGAATTGGCAGGACTTAAAAATATCAATATGTGGTTAACGCTTGCTGTTGCTGCTATTGGCTTTGGGGGGATGTTTTCAACTTATAGTTATATTTCTCCAATTTTGACTGAATATACACTAGCTGATATTACCGTTGTGCCTATGGCACTTGCAATTTGGGGAGTTGGTATGGTCATTGGTGGACTTTTATCAGGTCATTTTGCTGATAAGAATCTTAATAAAACCATTGTTGGTATTTTAATCAGTTCAGCATTAACATTTATTTGTGTGTGCTTTCTAATGAAAAATCTTTATACAGCCATTATCGGCTTATTTTTTATTGGTCTGGTTATTATTGGATTGAGTAATACCTTACAAATGCGACTTATGCATGTGGCAGGTGATGCACAAGGCTTAGCAGCTTCACTCAATCACTCTGCATTTAATTTAGCCAATGCACTCGGAGCATTTTTAGGTGGATGGGCGATCAACCACCATTTGGGATGGCTTTCACCAATTTGGATAGGTTCAATATTCAGCTTAGGTGGATTGCTGATCTTAGCAATAGCCTTTATGATAGAAAAGTCCACTCAAAACTCTATAAAATAATTTTTAATGAGACTGCTCTTTATGAGAAGAGTCTCTCATTTAACTATTAAGGATTTTTATGGGAAGAGAACAAAAAAACACCATAAAACTAAGTTCTTTTTAGCCAACGCTCCCCAAACATAAATAAAACAAGAAACATGCCCTCCATCCCAACAAACTTCTACCAATATACAGTTCGTATTGGCATTTGGACTAACCCTTGGCTATCAATCACTATCCCTGTCACGAATTTTCCACTAATGAAAAGAAATATCGTATTTATTATTCCTTGTTTTGAAGCAAGAAAACAGACGTAAAGATAAGACTTGCACCTAGCTCTTCCCCTATCCAACTCCACTAAGGCTGTAAACTAATATTCTGATTCAGACTATGCCAATCAGCCTGTAATGCCATAACAAATAGGCAGACGCCCCCAACTGCAAAAGAAATAAGTGCAGAAATAATCAGTTGATCGCCAATATCTACACTTAATCTACTATTAATTGCAGCTTGGATAGATAGTGCAATACCACCTAATAATGACAATAGGATATAAATTAAATTCATTACGTAAACTTCTGACAATATTAAAAATATGAGTACTTTCTCTTATCTATCTATCCATTCATACGAAATAAAAATAAACGCTAAATTTGGTTATTAATTTTTTTCGATAATATGAGTATCATTGCGCTCAACCATACTGCCTACTTTTTAAAACAGGAAATAAAAAAAAAATTTCAAATATTTATCTAGATCATCCTTCGTTCTCTACTTCTCAAAAAATATCAATGTGGCAGGGTCATGTATTTCTTGGTGTAATTCATATTTTAAACAACCGATTTCTTTTCACTTCTGATTCACAAGTTCTTTAAATTCTTCAATAAATTTATGAATCTGATTTCTTTGAACGACCAATTTAGCAACAACTCTAATCTCTTTATTCATCATCATATCTCACTGTAATATAATCACTTACCTATACATGCTTATAAATTTAAATCATTCAATTCAAAATTAGTTTAATAGTTTCCCCCTAGGTCTTTGAGCGGTTTTCCATCCAGTAAGTTTTTCTCAATATGCTCTAGCGGTATATTTTTGTGTCTGCAACAAAATAGTAAAAAATACTAAAAATTAAAGGTTCAATATCGCTAAAAAAGTAAAAGTTTCACCTGCACCAAACTGTGCTGCTACAACCAAAAAAATATCTTAAAATCAACAAATTAATATCGAATAATCAATCCTAAAATCATGATCTTACAAAGGCTGAATTTCAGAACTTAATATTCAAACGACAGGCCCACCTGAAAATGAAAAGCCAATCATAAATAGAACTAAGCTCAATAGCACAAATATTGGAATATTATTAAAAAGACCATATGCGACAAAACCTAGACTCACTTCAATGGCACTAAAACCACCATATAGCATTGGTTTACGGCCACATTTATCAATAATCATAGATGCAAAAGCATTGGAATCAACTTTTACATCAGCCAATAGAACAGTTGATAGCAACTGATTTTGAAGTCAAACACAACCTGCTAATTCAAATAATATAGGGGCAAAAAACAAGTACAATACTAATGCCCGTAAATTGCCCAATCGCATACAAGCTACCCCCTAATCCGATTGAACGTTTAAAATTTTTATTAGAAAGAAATAATTAAAAACCTTTACTCTCACTTGTTTTAGCAATAGTTTCATATATTTTTTTGAGTTCTATTACTGCTTCTTGACCAGTAGCCCTAATCCTCTTTAAGACGGTTAAAGCTTCTTGATTTCGCTCTTTTAATGCTAAGCATCTTGCGCTTCTCAGCACTGTAAAAGTTCCAACAAATAATATGATAGCGGGCACAAAAAGAACGACAAACATTTCCCTCCAACTTTCAAGAAACTAAACATTCAATTACAGAAGAATGTGGCTAAAATGTCAAAAGTGATCATGAAATTAAAGATGGAAATTGCTTTACCCCCAACTGTTCTAGGAGCGACTTCGGGCACATATAGCGATGCTGCAAAAGAAGAGATACCAATTCCCCCCATTAATTAATACTGTAATTGATTGAGTGAATACAATAAGATAAACAAGTACCCAAAAAATAATCGAAGAAATCAGGGTTGCAGCTCTTCTACCCTATTTTTTGAAAATTTGTCCTGCAATTAATTCGTCTAATACAGCCCCAGCCATCAATGTTCTGGCAATCCATCCTTTCAATAGTGGATTCAAATTAAATTCTTTATTTAATAAAGGTAAAGCACCCGAAATTACACCTATATCTGTACTAGATAATAATGCCTCTATTGCGGATAATCCTCCAGATTGCTATTTTGTGGCGTTTTTTTCCATATAATTATCTCATCCATGATACATATATTTATAAAAAAATCTTTATAGGGTTTATATCATTGTTTGAGCAAATGACTTTTTCACAGTAGAAATAAAAAAAGACAGCCATGGCTGTCTTTTTTCATACTAATTAATTATAAAAAAACCTCAGTTCCATTATTTCCTGCTGATTCAAATAATTTTGCTAATAGAATAGAAATATTATGTGCTTGCACTGCAGGAACCTGAGAAGGTTTTTTATTTAAATATGAATCAAGAAATGCATTTAATTCACGATCAAAATAAATTGGATTACCAATTTCTGCAATTTCTGGTGAATATTCTGTCTTCTTTGTTGCCCAAATTTCAGGGAAACTTGTTTCATGCCACTCTGTCCAACCTTGTATTGTTCCTTCCACTTTACCTGTTTGGTAAAGCTTATAAGATGAAGGTAATGAACGAGATGACATAATACCTTCTGTTCCGTAAGCAGTCATATCCCAGCTTTCAGTCCAAGGTAATACATCCCAAGACATAAAATCAACGACTACAATTTTATCATCGTAATTTAAAATTGCTCCAGCAGCATCTTCTCGTGCTTCTTCACCTTTGAACCCATCAAATTTGGTAATTCGAGCATTCACAGACTTAGGCATACCAAAATGATGAATAACTCGATCAAATAAGTGGCAACCAATGACAAAAAAAGCACCACCTAAATCACCTGGTTGACGCATATGAGCTGTTTCTGCTTCATTATGTGAACATCCAGCATGCGCACGAACTTGTAAGACTTTACCAATCTTACCTTGCTTTAAACAGTCTTGCATTACATTGATAGAGGGAGCAAAACGCCAACAATACCCAACCTGAACAAAGCCATTATATTTTTCTACAGTATCGACAATGCGTTGAGTATCTTGTACCCCTCGTCCCGCAGGTTTTTCAACTAGAACAGCTTTACCTTTTTCTAAAGCAGCAATAGTCAAATCTGCCATTTCATAGCTTTTAGAATGTACTAAAATAATGTCAATTTCAGGATTGTTCAAAATTTCTTCTTTAGTACGCTCTACTAAATTTAAAGCATCACAGAAAGAACCCAATAACTCACTATCATCTGCGGCACCATATATTTCAACATCATCCCGGCGTTGTAATGCTTTTACACGCCCGGAGGTATGAGGGTGAGTAATCCCTAATAAAGCAACTTTTAATTTCTCTTTCTGCACGATTTAACTCCTGTAAAATCTCGTTAATACTCCTAATGAATGCAAATTAGCTTTTTCTTTTATGTGTATAAAGAGCTTTTAAGGAAAAGATTATTTCATCATTGAAATAATCTCTATTTCAATAGTCCATAATTTAAATAGTATAATTAAAATCAATATATTACTGAATGCTATTCCAATATCTTTCATATTCTTTGTTTTTAAAGTCTTCTATTAAAAAGTCAATAAACAATCGATTTTTGATAGGCATGAATTGACGACTTTGAAATGCGATATTTACAGTAAGTTCAGGTAGCTTCCAGTCTGTTAAGATTGGAATTAATCTCCCCTCTACAATATCTTGATAAATAATATATAAAGGTTGAATCAAAATTCCAGAACCACCTAAAGCAGCAGCCCTCACAATTTGTCCATCATTTGTTTCAAGAATAGGATTTATTGCAAAGTTTTTGATTTCATCTCCTTTTTGAAAACTCAAATTCCTCGGATTATTTGCATGGCTGTATAGTAAAATATCATGACTTTCGAGTTCTTCAATTGATTTTGGTTTACCTCTTTTCTTTATATAATCATAAGATGCTGCAAGAATTCGATGGGTAGTAGCAAGTTTTCTAATTGTTAAATTAGAATCTGGTTCAAACTCTCTAGTACGAATGGCGATATCAATATTACTATCTATAATGTCATAGTAACGATTAGCACCGACTATATTTATTTTTATTTTAGGATATAGCTTATTAAATTTTGGTATTAAAGGCGTAATATGCATAATAGCAAAAGAAATTGATGAGGTAATTGTTACCGTACCTTCAGGTTCAACCGCTGAAGAGGTTATTTCTGCTTCACTTTGATCTAGCTCTGCTAGAAATGACTTACACTTTTTATAATATTCAATTCCAATATTTGTTAAAGCTAATCGTCTTGTACTTCGTTCAATTAATCTTACATTTAAACGGGTTTCTAGTGCAGTAATATGACGCGTTGCTGCGGCATTTGAAATATCCAGTTTCTCTGCAGCTTTATTCAGAGTTCCTAACTCAGCAACTGCCACAAATAATTCCATGCTCGTAAGTCTGTCCATCTACTTCCCTTCTATCATTATTTCCAAAATGAAATAAAGATTTTCCTTTGTACTGTTTTATTACATTTTACGTCAGATTAGCATGAGGTAAATGGAGAAAAGTTACTTTTTTATGGAAAAGCCAATGAAAAATTTAGATGAAAGAACAATCACACAAGCAGTTATAGAACGCAACTCCTTCTCATCCAATGACCGCCTAAAAGATATAATGCATTCCCTTGTAAAACATTTACATTCTTTTGCTCGTGAAGTTGAACTGACCGAAGAAGAATGGGAGATTGGTATTAAATTTTTGACTGATGTCGGGCAAATTTGTAGCCCTACACGTCAAGAATTTATCCTTCTTTCAGATACTTTAGGCCTATCAACCCTAGTGATTGCTCAGAACCATAAAAAACCACAGGGATGTACAGAAGCTACCGTATTCGGCCCCTTTCATGTTCAAAATGCTCCAATTTTAGAATTAGGCTCGAATATAAGTGAAGGTGTTAAGGGTACTCCTTGGTTTGTGAATGGAAAAATTAAAGGTATAAATGGAGAATCTATACCCAACGCAATTATAGAAGTTTGGCAAGCAGATGATGATGGTTATTACGATGTTCAAAAAGAAAATCTAAATACATACCAAGGACGAGCCGTTTTAAAAGCTGATCATGATGGCCATTATCATTTTCAAACAATTGTACCTGAAGCCTATCCAATTCCACATGATGGGCCAGTAGGCAAAATGCTTAAAGCTTTAAATCGACATCCATGGAGACCAGCCCATCTTCATTTTATGATTACATCTCCTGGTTACCAACGCTTAGTTACTCATGTTTTTAAAGAAAATGGAGAATATTTAGATTCTGACGCAGTATTCGGTGTTCGCTCCTCTTTAATTGCTCAATGGATTCGTCATGAAGAAGGATTAGATCCTAATGGACAGTTGCAAAACTCTCCTTTTTACACTTTGGAATTTGATTTTGTTTTAAATAAACAAAAGGTTATTGGATAGAATGATTAACAAGATTAGTGCATCTGTAGAAAATACCTTATCTCAAATCAAAGATGGTGCAACCATTATGATTGGTGGCTTTGGAACAGCAGGACAGCCCGCAGAGCTGATCGATGGGCTGATTGAACTTGGCGTTAAAGATCTGGTGATTGTCAATAACAATGCAGGCAATGGCGATTACGGTCTGGCTAAACTGCTTAAATCAGGTGCAGTCCGTAAAATCATTTGTTCTTTCCCTCGTCAGTCTGACTCTTGGGTATTTGACGAACTCTACCATGCAGGCAAAATCGAACTAGAGCTGGTTCCTCAAGGTAATCTCGCGTGTCGTATTCAAGCCGCAGGAATGGGTTTAGGTGCAGTATTTACCCCAACAGGCTTTGGTACCTTATTGGCAGATGGTAAAGAAACTCGTCATATCGATGGCAAAGACTACGTGCTTGAATATCCAATTAAAGCAGACTTTGCACTGATTAAAGCACATCAAGGCGACCGTTGGGGCAACTTGGTTTATAACAAATCAGCACGTAACTTTGGTCCAATTATGGCGATGGCTGCAGATGTCACCATTGCACAGGTTTCAGAGGTGGTTGAACT
>Ga0207655_1000810_pt1 | contig 33884 bp, 29 predicted proteins | sample KBSM44metaG_FD_184398 | JGI IMG/M metagenome (GOLD analysis project Ga0207655, IMG submission 184398) | Miscanthus rhizosphere microbial communities from Kellogg Biological Station, Michigan, USA - KBS M4-4 metaG (SPAdes) (version 2) | ecosystem: Host-associated > Plants > Roots > Rhizosphere >... | reverse complement strand
CCGAGCGTTTCGAGAACTTCGAAGCCGCCATTCGCACATTACCGCAAGTGCTGGAATGCAGCCTGGTGACCGGGATGGACGCGGATTATCAGCTCAAGGTGGTGGTGCCGGACATGGATCACTATCAGAAGCTGCTGCTGGGGCATCTGACCCGGATTGAAGGGGTGACGAGTGTACGGTCGAGTTTTGTGTTGAACCAGGTGCTTAACAGCACTGAACTGCCTCTAACCCACCTGCGCAGCTGATTGTGGCGAGGGGGCTTGTCGGAACGCCCCACCGCCCCGTTCGGCCGCGCAGCGGTCGTAAAATCAAAGAACGCGGTGTGTCAGGTAAAACTCATGGGCTGGCTTTGGGGCTGCTTCGCAACCCAACGGGGGCAAGCCCCCTCGCCACAATCCGACGCAGGTCAATACCCCGCCAATCCCCCTTGGCGTATACTCCTCCCGCCTTTTTAGCCCCGCCCGCGCTGGAGATGTTCAATGGATCCTGCAGTTTTCGAAGAGTGGATGATGACTGGCCTGGTCAGCATCCTGATCATTTTCATGGGTTTCATCGTCTGGGATCTGGCAAAAAAATCCAAAGCCGGACGCTTCGGCTCGTTCATTCTGTTCTTTGTGCTGGGGTTGGGCGTGGCCGCATTCGTGATCAAAAGCGTGGTCATCGGCCTGATCGAATCCGGCACGCTATAAACGCGCCGGCACTTCCTTCCACTGGCCCTGATCGAGCCCTTCGATCGACCAGTCACCGATTTTGACCCGCACCAGGCGCAACGTCGGCAAGCCGACCGCCGCGGTCATGCGCCGCACCTGACGGTTGCGCCCCTCGCGAATCACCAACTCCAGCCAACTGGTGGGCACGCTTTTGCGAAAACGCACAGGCGGGTTGCGCGGCCACAGCTCAGGCTCATCAAGCTGCCGCGCCTCGGCGGGCAAGGTCATACCATCGTTCAGCTCGACGCCCTCGCGCAAACGCTGCAACTGCTCAGCGGTTGGCTCGCCTTCCACTTGCACCCAGTAAGTCTTGGCCAGTTTGTGTTTCGGGTCGGCAATCCGCGCCTGAAGCTGGCCGTCGTTGGTCAGCAGCAACAAGCCTTCGCTGTCGCGGTCCAGCCGTCCTGCCGGGTAAATCCCCGGAATCTCGATAAAGTCCTTGAGCGTCGCCCGCCCTTCGCCGTCGCTGAATTGCGTCAGCACATCGAAAGGTTTGTTGAACAGAATCAGCTTCGGCTCGGCCGGGGGCGCTTTGGCGATACGGCGCGGGGCGGAAGAAGATGACACAGGCTTCACGCCAGGGCGGCGGGAAACGGGACGTTGAGGACGGGACATGGCGAGAAGAACATCTAACGGTCAGGGCTGCTAATGCTAGTGCCCCGACCGCCAAATGACCATGACAAACCGTTAGCGGAACGGCGGCTCGTCGAAGCTGCGCAGTTTGCGTGAGTGCAGCGAGTTGAGCTCGGTGCGCAACAGATCCACCGCCTCGATGCCGATTTTCAAATGCTGGCTGACCGCGCGCTCATAGAACGCGTTGGCCGACCCCGGCAGTTTGATTTCGCTGTGCAGCGGTTTATCCGACACACAGAGCAACGTGCCATAGGGCACCCGCAAGCGATAACCCTGGGCCGCAATCGTGCCGCTTTCCATGTCCACCGCCACGGCGCGGGACAGGTTGATCAGCGGACGCTCCTGCGCCCAGCGCAGCTCCCAGTTACGGTCGTCGTAGGTCAACACGGTGCCGGTACGCAGGCGTTTCTTCAGTTCGTCGCCCTTCTCGCCGGTGATGTTGGCCGCCGCTTGCTGCAACGCCAACTGCACTTCGGCCAGGGCCGGAATCGGAATGTTCGGCGGCACCACCCGGTCGAGAATCCCGTCGCGGCGCATGTAAGCGTGGGCCAGCACGTAATCGCCAATGGTCTGCGACTGACGCAAGCCGCCGCAGTGGCCGATCATCAGCCAGCAGTGCGGCCGCAACACGGCCAAATGATCGGTGATGTTCTTGGCGTTGGACGGGCCGACGCCGATGTTCACCAGGGTCACGCCATGGCCGTCGCTGGCGATCAGGTGATAGGCCGGCATCTGGTAACGATGCCAGACCACGCCCGCGGCAATCGCCGAGGCTTCGCCGTGGTCCATGCCCTTTTCGATGATCACGTTGCCCGGCAACACCATGCGCACAAAACGCGGGTCTTTGCGCAGTTGTTCCAGGCCATGAACGATGAACTGGTCGACGTAACGGTGGTAGTTGGTCAGCAGAATCCACGGCTGCACATGCCGCCAGTCGCTGCCGGTGTAGTGCACCAGTCGGCGCAGGGAGAAGTCCACCCGCGCGGCATCGAACAGGGCCAATGGCAGCGGGTCGGTGTTTTCCCAATCGTACAAGCCATCAGCGATGCCATCGGTGGCGGCCGACAGATCCGTACTCGGGAACACCCGCGCCAGTACCGCCGCCGTAACGCCAGAGCCGGCCAGTTCATCGCCCTGCTCGACCACATACGGATAAGGAATGTTTTGCTGGCTGACGCCGACTTCCACGGTCACGGTGAAGTCGTGCATCAACGGAACGAGTTGCTCCAGCAGGTATTTGCGAAAGGCTGCTGGATGAGTGACGGTGACGCTGTAGGTCCCCGGCAATTGAACCTTGGCATAGGCGCGAGTGGTCTGTGGGACTTCGCCCTGGCAGAGGTAGGTCAGACGCAACTCGGGATAACGAAACAGGGCACGCTGTTCAGCGTCCGGCTCGACGCGATCCTTGAGATAACGCTTGAGCGCTTGATTCAGCGCTGTGGTTGCACGCTCGTGCAAGACAGCAAGCCGATCAACGGCTTGCTCGGCGGTTTGAACGACAATAAACGCTTCGGTCACGATCAGCTTCCTGTGTTCTGGCTTGCAGACCTTCATCTTGCCTGCATCATCGCTTCACGGGAACAGTGAAAAAAGATCGTAGCCTTCGGCAACTCCTACAGAGGGTCGTCGTACACCTGTAAGAGGCTGCCGAAGGCTGCGATCTTTTCGCCCTTCAGAAGCCCTGCGGTGTCGAGCGGGCCACAATCGCTTCCACATCCAGCCCTCGCGGCAACGTTCCATACACCCGACCGGCCGAACCGAGGCGGCTGGCGATGAACGCATCACTGACCGCCGCATTACCCGCCTCCAGCAACAGCCTGGCCTGAAGCCCCAAGGCGATGTCTTCGGTGAGCTGGCGGGCGCGGTATTGAATGTCGTCGGTGTCCTTGAACGCCTTCTGCAACTGGCCGATGTGTGTGGCCAGGCGTTTGTCGCCATGGCCATCGCCCAACTCGTTGAACAGCACATCGAGCACGCCCGGTTCTTTCGACAACGCGCGCAACACGTCGAGACATTGCACGTTGCCGGAGCCTTCCCACGTCGAGTTGACCGGTGCCTCACGGTACAGTCGCGGCAAGATGCTTTCTTCGACGTAACCGGCGCCGCCCATGCATTCGGCCGCTTCGTTGATCATCGCGGGCGCGCGTTTGCAGATCCAGTACTTGCCCACTGCCGTCACCAATCGAGCGAATTTCGCTTCGTGGTCGTCATCCAGATGATCCAGCGCTCGCCCCATGCGCAGGCTCAACGCCAGGGCGGCTTCGCTTTCCAGGGCCAGGTCGGCCAGCACGTTTTGCATCAAGGGTTGTTCGCTGAGCAACTTGCCACCGACCTTGCGGTGGGCGCAGTGATGGCTGGCCTGGGTCAGGGCCTGGCGCATCAGCGCGCTGGAGCCGACCATACAATCGAAACGGGTCATGGCGACCATTTCGATAATGGTCGGAACGCCCCGGCCCTCTTCGCCGACCATCCAGGCCAGGGCGCCACGGAACTCCACCTCGCTGGAGGCGTTGGACCAGTTGCCGAGTTTGTTTTTCAGCCGCTGTATGTAGAACTGATTGCGCGTGTCATCCGGACGATGACGCGGCAGCAGGAAACAGGTCAGCCCTTTGTCGGTCTGGGCCAGGGTCAGGAAGGCGTCACACATTGGCGCCGAGCAGAACCACTTGTGGCCCACCAGTTCATACGCCTGGCCCGGCCCACCGCCCCCCACCGGAAACGCCTTGGTGGTGTTGGCCCGCACATCGGTGCCGCCCTGTTTCTCGGTCATCGCCATGCCGATGGTGACTCCGGCCTTATGGGCCATGCCGACATTGCGCGGGTCGTACTCGGTGGCGAGGATTTTCGGCAGCCATTGCCGGGCCAGATCCGGCTGCAGGCGCATCGCCGGGACGCTGGCGAAAGTCATGGTCAACGGGCAACCGCTACCGGCCTCTGCCTGACTGTGCAAATACGTCATGGACGCGCGAGCCACATGAGCGCCCGGTTGCGGATCGGTCCAGGGCAACCCTGTCAGGCCATGCTCCACCGCCGTGTGCATCAACTGGTGATAAGCCGGGTGAAACTCCACCAGGTCGATGCGATGGCCGTAACGGTCATGGCTGACGAACACGGGTTTGTTTTGATTGGCCGCAAACCCGGCCTCCATCAGCGGCCCGCCGGCCAATGCGCCGTAAGCATCGATCCGCGACTCGGCCCAACCGGCATCGAACCGTCGCGACCATTCCTGCAAAGGCAGGTCGATGCGATAGAGGTTGATGCCATCCAGCGACGGGGGCTGGTTGGTGACTTCGTGGGTTTCGGCGAACTGATGCAGGTTCATGACGGGGCTCCTTTGGTCAGCCAAGGGCTTCAGTTAAGCACCGCCCCGAGGCCGAACAAAGTGGCATATCTGCCTAAATGTCGGCGCTTTCGCCTTGTCCAGAACAGAGCACCCGTCGATAGAGCGCGGCCTGCAAGTCCTCGAATTTCACCGGTTTGTTCAGGTAGTCGACCACGGTGTCGCTCGGGCAGTGCACTCGGTCCGCACTCAGGGCAATCATGAACACGGGTAATTCGGCGCAACCCGGCAACGCACGGATCCGGCGGCAGATGGAGGCGCTGTCCGCTGGCGGCAACTGGCAATCGAGCAATACAGCGTCAACGGCTTCACATTGCAATTGATCGAGCGCAGCAAGGCCATTGTCAGCGGTGCGTACCCGGAACCCGAGCTTGAGCAACATGCCGCGCATCACCAATTGATTGATGCTGTTGTCATCGACCAGCAATACCGTGCACTCCTGGGGCAAGCGCAGGCCGGTGGTCTGCCGGGTGATCGAGGGAGCAGGCTCCACCAACGACAGCTCGAATTCGACGTCCAGCTGGAAGCGGCTTCCACGGCCTGGTTCGGAACGGTGGCTCAGGCGCCCCCCGAGCAATTCGACCAACTGCCGACAGATCGCCAGGCCAACGCCAAGACCGCCATATTCACGGGTCATCGAGCCGTCGAGCTGGAAGAAGCGCTGGTACAGCGTCGCCTCCCCCAGATCGGTAAAACCGATGCCGGTGTCGATCACCGCAAAAGACAGCGCCAGCCGACCGGGCTCCGCCGCCGGTTTACCCGTCACCCGCAGCGCCAGACCACCGACTCGGGTGAATTTGATTGCGTTGTCCAGCAAGCATTCCAGGCATTGCGCCAGCTTGCCGCTGTCGCCGAACAAACGATCCGGCAACCCGGGTGCTACCTCGACCTTGAAGTCCAGCGACTTGCTCGACGCATTGCCATCGAACTGCCCGCGCAAAGACTCGACCATACTGCGCAAGCTGAACGTGTCCGGATAGACCTTGAGCTTGCCGGCCTGCAATTCGGTCAGGGTGAGGATGCCGTTGACCATGCGCATCATGTCCCGCGCCGAACCTGCCGCAGTTTGCTGATACTGCTCCAGCTCTGGGTTCATCTCGACGGTCTGCATCAGCTCCAGCGAACCGATCACACCGTTCATGGGCGTGCGCAGTTCGTGGGTCAACGTGGCGAGGAATTCGTCCTTGAGCCTATTGCTGTGAGCCAGTTGCTGGTTCAGCACCTCAAGCTTCTGGCCGGCGTCGAACAACGTCTGTGCCTGATGCTCGCGCATGGCGTTGATACGATCAGCCAGGGCCAGGGACAGCAACGCCACTTCAAGCGCCGAGCCGATCTGGCTGGCGTACATGGTGAGGAACACGTTGGGCAAATACCCCAACACCATCATCGTGTTGACGACGCCACCGAGCAAAAATGCCGACCAGGCAATGATGAAGTAGCGCGCCACCCTCAAGCCACGCCACCAGGCGAAAACCCCGGCAGCGAAAATCACTACGGTAAAGACCAGTGCCAACGCCGTCGCCAGACGCAGGGCCAGGGCGTAACTGGTCATCAGAGATAACCCGACCACCAGCGTACTGAACGCGATCAGCGCCAATAGCACACGGTCCAGCCAGCGGCTGTGGGTGGCCGTCCGCAGGAAGCTGCGGGCGAACTGGCTGCCGAACAACCCTGAACAGCCGATGAAGAACGGCGTCGCGGCATTGGCCCACCACGGATTGTTCGGCCAGAAATACTCCACGGCCGCGCCGTTCACCGACAGCTGATACAAGCCGAACGAGGCGATGTAGACGATGTAATAGAGGTAACTGGTATCGCGCACACTGAGGAAGATGAACAGGTTGTAGACCAGCATCCCCAGCAACACGCCGTAAATCAGCCCCAGCACATAAAGCCGCACCGGCTGCTCTTCAAGGTAAGCAGTGCTCGACCACAAGGTGACGGGCGCCTGGATCGAGCCTTCGCTTTGCAGACGCAGGTACACGGTTTGCGCCTGCCCGGGCGCAAAGCTCAGACCGAACAGATAGTTGTTCTGACGAATTTCGCGAGTGGCGAACGGCAACGCATCGCCCGTCTGTCGGACCAATTGATAGTCGCCGCCAGCATCGGGCAAGTACAAATCAAGGTGATCGAGGGGTGGATAGGCCAATTCCAGCAGCCAGGTCCGTTGCGCCGACGGATTGGTCGGACGGTATTGCAGGTCGATTTTCAGCCAGAACGCCGAACGCGAATAGCCGGCGTTGAGGGTGGCTTTATCGTGGGGTTTGAAGTGCCCGGCCGCGGCTTGCGCACGGACATCGGCAATGGTCGCTTGACCGCCCGGGTCTTCATAAACCTGCATCGTTCGGCCCAGGGGAAGGCTCTGGGTGAACTCGTCGAACTCGACGGCGCTCGCCAGGAGGGGCAAGCACAACAGCAACATCAGCAAATAGCGCATTTAAGCCCCAGCGTGGCCTGTCCGGTTCTGTCAGGAAGCCCCCCATTCCTTTTGAGTAGACGTAAAACCGGTATTACCTGTTATTGGTTTGGATCCACTCTAGCATAGCCGTTAGTGGCCATTGAACACCATTGAATTTTTTCCTAAAAAGGCTCTAGCACGGGCGTTCCAGCGCTATGTATTGAGCTAGAGCTGTTGGCTTGATCAGGATGTGACAATGTCCCGGCGAGTGATGAACACCTGTGGCGAGGGGGCTTGCCCCCGTTCGGCTGCGAAGCAGTCGTAAATCTGCCGACGCGGTGTTCCAGACAGAAGGCAAAGGGGGCGCTTCGCACCCCAACGGGGGCAAGCCCCCTCGCCCACAATGTATCGGCCGGACTGGACGTCGCAACACCCGAAAAAACATGTTTGGTGGTAAGCTCGCGCACCATGAATATCTACAGCTCTCGCCCCGTTGTCCTCTGTCTCTCCGGCCACGACCCTAGTGGTGGCGCCGGCTTGCAGGCAGATATCGAAGCCCTGCTTGCCCAGGGTTGCCATGCGGCTCCGGCCGTCACCGCCCTGACCGTGCAAGACACAGTCAACGTCACTGACTTCCGCGTGCTCGATCGCGAGTGGGTACTGGCCCAGGCCAATGCCGTGCTCAACGACTCCGAAGTCGCCGCCGTCAAACTGGGCATGCTCGGTTCCCTGGAAATGGTCGACACCGTGGTCGAACTGCTTTCAGCGCACCCGCATTTGCCAGTGGTCTGCGACCCGGTGCTGCGTGCCGGCGGTGGCGGACGACTGGGCAAGGACGAAGTCGGCTACGCCATGCGCGAACGCTTGCTGCCGTTGTCGATCATCGCCACCCCTAACCTTCCCGAAGCCCGCATCCTCGCCGAACTGCCCGAAGGCACCGCCGACGAGTGCGCGGAAAAACTCCTGCCATTCGTCAAACACCTGCTGATCACCGGCGGCCATGGCGACGAACACGAAATCCACAACCGCCTGTACAGCCGCGACGGTCGCCGCGAAACCTTTACCTGCCAGCGCCTGCCCGGCAGTTATCACGGTTCCGGTTGCACGCTGGCCAGCGCCCTCGCCGGTCGCCTGGCCCAGGGTGAACACCTCGCCAGTGCCGTACAGAGCGCGCTTGACTACACTTGGCGCACCCTGCGAGATGCGGAACAACTGGGCAAAGGCCAGTTCGTGCCCCGCCGCCTGCCGCTGGATTTCTGTTCGTAACTTTCGATGCGTAAAGCGCAGAGGCTTGTCCGATGAAACTACGTGGCCTGTACGCCGTTACCGACAGCCAGTTGCTTGCCGGTAAATTTCTACCGTATGTAAAAGCAGCGTTGGACGGCGGTGTCACCTTGCTGCAATACCGCGACAAAAGCAGCGACGAGGCCCGCCGCCTGCGCGAGGCCGAAGCCCTGCGCAACTTGTGTGAACTCTATAAAACCCAGCTGATCATCAACGACGACGCCGAACTGGCCGCGCGACTGAATGTCGGCGTGCACCTGGGCCAGACTGATGGCCCACTGATGCCGGTGCGAGCACTGCTCGGGCGCCAGGCGATCATCGGCTCGACCTGCCACGCGCAACTCGAACTCGCCGAACAAGCCGCCAAGGAAGGCGCCAGTTACGTCGCCTTCGGCCGCTTCTTCAATTCCAACACCAAGCCCGGCGCACCGGCATGCAGCCTCGACCTGCTCGACCAGGCCCGCAGTAAGCTGCACCTGCCGATCTGTGCGATCGGCGGCATCACCCTGGACAACGCTGCCCCGCTGGTGGCCCACGGCGTCGATCTGCTGGCGGTGGTGCATGGCCTGTTCGGCGCCGAGAGCACGGCTGAAGTGACGCGTCGCGCCCGCGCCTTTAACGAATTGTTCAAATCCTGATTTTGAGAGCCAAATAATGTCTCGTTCCGAAACCCTGTTTGCCAATGCCCAGAAACACATCCCCGGAGGCGTGAACTCGCCTGTTCGTGCGTTCAAGAGCGTTGGCGGCACGCCGTTGTTCTTCAAACACGCCGAAGGCGCCTACGTCACCGACGAAGACGACAAGCGCTATGTGGATTACGTCGGTTCCTGGGGCCCGATGATTCTCGGCCATAGCCACCCGGACGTGCTGGACGCGGTGCGCAAACAGCTTGAGCACGGACTGTCCTACGGCGCCCCGACCGCGATGGAAACCGAGATGGCCGACCTGGTCTGCTCGATCGTGCCGTCGATGGAAATGGTGCGCATGGTCAGCTCCGGCACCGAAGCGACCATGAGTGCGATCCGTCTGGCCCGTGGTTTCACCGGTCGCGACAGCATCATCAAATTCGAAGGCTGCTACCACGGTCACTCCGACAGCCTGCTGGTCAAGGCCGGTTCCGGCGCCCTGACCCAAGGCGTACCGAGCTCGGCCGGTGTACCGGCGGCGTTCGCCAAACACACCCTGACCCTGCCGTTCAACGACATCGACGCAGTAGAAGCCATGCTTGCCGAAGTCGGCCAGGACGTGGCGTGCATCATCGTCGAACCGGTGGCCGGCAACATGAACTGCGTACCGCCGGCACCGGGTTTCCTCGAAGGCCTGCGGACCCTGTGCGACAAGCACGGCGTGGTGCTGATTTTCGACGAAGTGATGACCGGCTTCCGTGTCGCCCTCGGCGGAGCCCAAGCCTATTACGGCGTAACACCGGACCTGAGCACCTTCGGCAAGATCATCGGTGGCGGCATGCCCGTGGGCTGCTTCGGCGGCAAACGCAAAATCATGGAACACATCGCGCCACTGGGCCCGGTCTACCAGGCCGGTACGTTGTCGGGCAACCCGCTGGCGATGGCGGCTGGCCTGACCACGCTGCGTCTGATCAGTCGTCCGGGTTTCCACGCTGAACTGAGCGACTACACCAGCCGCCTGCTCGATGGCCTGCAACAGCGCGCCGATGCCGCCGGCATTCCCTTCGTGACCACTCAGGCCGGCGGCATGTTCGGTCTGTACTTCAGCGGCGCCGACGACATCGTCACCTTCGATGACGTGATGGCCAGCGATGCGAACCTGTTCGGGCGCTTCTTCCACCTGATGCTCGAAGGCGGCGTGTACCTGGCGCCGAGCGCCTTCGAAGCCGGCTTCACCTCGATCGCCCACGGCGAAACCGAGTTGAAACTGACGCTGGACGCCGCCGAACGTGCCTTCGCCGCACTGAAGTAAATCTGCGACGCTGACGTTGGCGATTGCCAGCGTCAGCTTTCACCTACATCCGCTCCCTTTTTCCTGCTCAGCTGCCAATAATCCCCCGCAAAGTGGGTGATATAGTCCCCGCGCAGCAGAAAAACGAGTAAAGACTTTGTAAGGTTGGCCCTGCTTATTTCATAATGCGCGCTTATTGGATCCCTCGACGGGTCCGCGCGCCCCTCAGAGGTAAGTCGATTCCCATGAACCGCACCGGCCGCACCCTTGCATTGGGCTGCCTGTTGCTCCTTCAGCCCCTGCTCGCGCTCGCACAAGCAGGCGGCAACTCGTTGTTGATCCCGGCGATGGGTCGCTGCACCCTCAATACTCAGCCGCAAGACCTGACGCAAGCGCTCGCCGCCTGCCAGAAAGCGTCGGATGAAGGGGATGCGCAAGCGCAATACGAGTTGGGTGAGTTCTACTACGAAGGCAAAAACGTGCCGCGCGACCTCAATAAAGCCCTGAGCTACTTCGAAAAGGCCTCGCTGCAAGGTCATGCCCAGGCGCAATTCAAACTCGGCACCATGTTCTTCCATGGCGAAGGTGTACCGGCCAATAACATTCAGGCGTATATCGTGCTGAAAATGGCTGCGGTCAACGGCGCCGAAGACGCGCTGGACACCGCCGACGAAGTCGCCGAAAAAATGCCCCGCGAAGACCTGGAAGTTGCTACCCAGGTGCTGGGGCAAATTTTCCGTAAATACCTGATGGAATTGCAGAGCGCCGACGGGCGTACGCCGTTTTCACCACTTCCCTGAATTGAACACGCCCCCCCTGTGGCGAGGGAGCTTGCTCCTGCTCGGCTGCGTAGCAGTCGTAAAACCCAAGAACGCGGTATGCCAGACTTATCGTGATTGCAGATCTCAGGGCCGCTTCGCGCCCCAACGGGAGCAAGCTCCCTCGCCACAAAAAGCCATTCTCACCTTAGAGAAACCTACTGCTTACTTCTCAGGCATCGGCATCGGAAACGGCATGACATTACCGACAGCGCCGCGGGCTTCGCTGATTTTCGGCGTGCCGAGGCGCTCGACCTCGTCGATGCGCACGATCGAATGCATCGGCACAAAACTGCGCACAACGCCTTCGAACTGAGCCTTGAGCTTTTCTTCGCTCGGATCGACGACCACTTGCGTGCGCTCGCCAAAGACGAACTCTTCCACTTCCAGGAAGCCCCACAGATCACTTTGATAGATCTGCTTGGCGTACATTTCGAACACCTGGCCCTGATTGAGGAAAATCACCTTGTAGATTGGAGCTTCACGTTTGGTCATGGTGGGCGGGTAACACATCGGGGATAAAAATGAGGGCGCGAACTATAGCATAGCCACCGGACGCGCAGCGGTAGGAACCTTGGGACATGTTCCCTATAATGCGCGGTTCTTTGAATCACGTGATGAATCTTTCCATGGCCAAGAAGCTTTACATCGAAACCCACGGTTGCCAGATGAACGAGTACGACAGCTCGCGCATGGTCGATCTGCTGGGTGAACATCAGGCCCTGGAAGTCACCGCCCGCGCTGAAGACGCCGACGTGATCCTGCTCAATACCTGCTCGATCCGTGAACGCGCCCAGGACCGGGTGTATTCCCAGCTCGGCCGCTGGCGCGAACTGAAACTGGCCAATCCGGAAATGGTCATCGCCGTCGGCGGTTGCGTGGCCAGCCAGGAAGGCGCGGCCATCCGTGATCGCGCTCCGTATGTCGACGTGGTGTTCGGCCCGCAGACCTTGCACCGTCTGCCGGAAATGATCGACGCCGCGCGCGCCACCAAACTGCCGCAAGTCGACGTCTCGTTCCCGGAAATCGAAAAATTCGACCACTTGCCCGAACCGCGCATCGATGGGCCGAGCGCTTACGTGTCGGTCATGGAAGGCTGCAGCAAGTACTGCACCTTCTGCGTGGTGCCTTATACCCGCGGTGAAGAAGTCAGCCGGCCGTTCGACGATGTGATTGCCGAGATCATCCACCTGGCCGAAAACGGCGTGCGCGAAGTGACCCTGCTGGGGCAAAACGTCAACGGCTATCGCGGGACCACTCACGATGGTCGTCTGGCCGACCTGGCGGAATTGATCCGGGTGGTCGCCGCCGTCGATGGCATCGACCGGATTCGCTACACCACTTCGCACCCGCTGGAGTTCTCCGACAGCCTGATCCAGGCCCACGCCGACGTGCCGGAACTGGTGAAACACCTGCACTTGCCGGTGCAATCGGGCTCCGACCGAATCCTCGCGGCGATGAAGCGCAACCACACCGCGCTGGAGTACAAGTCCAAACTGCGCAAACTGCGGGCCGCCGTGCCGGGGATCTGCATCAGTTCGGACTTTATCGTCGGCTTCCCGGGCGAGACCGAAAAAGACTTCGAACAGACCATGAAGCTGATCGAAGACGTCGGTTTCGACTTCTCCTACTCTTTCGTCTACAGCCAGCGCCCGGGCACCCCGGCCGCCGACCTGGCCGACGAAACGCCGGAAGAACTGAAAAAAGAACGCCTGAATGCCCTGCAACATCGCCTGAACCAGCAAGGGTTCGAGATCAGCCGACAAATGGTGGGCTCCATTCAGCGGATTCTGGTTACCGATTATTCGAAAAAAGACCCTGGCGAACTGCAGGGGCGCACCGAGAATAACCGTATCGTCAACTTCCGCTGCGACAATCCGACCCTGATCGGCCAGTTCGCCGACGTGCACATCGACGCCGCGCAACCGCACTCGCTGCGGGGCTCGTTGATCCAATAACAGCAGGCCATAGAGCCTTTGTGGCGAGGGAGCTTGCTCCCGCTCGGTTGCGAAGCAGCCGCAAACCAGACACCTCGATCATCCTTAAAGATTGAGGCTGGATGATTTGGGAGCGCTTCGCACTCCAGCGGGAGCAAGCTCCCTCGCCACAGTTATCCAGTGAGACTGCTTTAAGAGCTTTCGCACCCAGGCGACTGGCGTTATCCTTTATTTCATCAATATTGCCCCAGGGCGGCTAAATACGACCTTGAACGCACCCATAGAACCACATCGTTTCATCCTCGAGCCTTTTGAAGCTCGCCGCTTCGCCAATTTGTGCGGGCAATTCGATGAGCATCTGCGCTTGATCGAACAGCGCCTGACCATCGAGATCCGCAACCGCGGAAACCAGTTCGAACTGATCGGCGAGCCCAAGCACACCACCTCCGCGGAAAACCTCCTGCGTCGCTTGTACCGGGAAACCAAGGGTACCGAGCTGTCGCCGGACATGGTTCACCTGTTCCTGCAGGAATCGGCCGTCGAGGAACTGGACAACCACTCCCCCGCCGAACCGTCCGTCGCCTTGCGCACCAAAAAAGGCATGATTCGCCCTCGCGGCTTGAATCAACTGCGCTACGTGAAAGAAATCCTCGGTAACGACATCAATTTCGGCATCGGCCCGGCCGGTACCGGCAAGACCTATCTGGCTGTTGCCTGCGCGGTAGACGCACTGGAACGCGAGCAGATTCGTCGCATTCTGTTGGTGCGTCCGGCGGTTGAAGCGGGTGAAAAACTCGGCTTCCTGCCCGGCGACCTGTCGCAAAAAATCGACCCGTACCTGCGCCCGCTCTACGACGCGCTCTACGAAATGCTCGGCTTCGAATATGTCGCCAAGCTAATCGAGCGCCAGGTCATTGAAGTCGCGCCACTGGCCTACATGCGCGGCCGCACGCTGAACAACAGCTTCATCATCCTCGACGAAAGCCAGAACACCACCGTCGAACAAATGAAGATGTTCCTGACCCGGATCGGCTTTGGCTCCACGGCGGTCATCACCGGCGACATCACCCAGGTCGACCTGCCACGCGGCACCAAGTCCGGGCTGCATCATGTGATCGAAGTGCTCAAGGACGTTCCGGGCATCAGCTTCACCCACTTCCAGCCCAAGGACGTGGTGCGCCATCCGCTGGTACAACGCATCGTCGAGGCGTACGAGCGCTTCGAAAATCGCGCTGCCGATGCCGCGCCAAAGGACACCCCGCACGATGCTTGAGCTTGATCTGCAACTGGCCAGCGACGCACCTGCCCCGAGTGAAGCCGAGTTCCGGAAATGGTGTGAACTGGCCCTGCGCCAGCGCACCGCCGACTCCGAGCTGACCATTCGTCTGGTCGACGAAGAAGAAGGCCGCGAACTGAATCACACCTGGCGGCAGAAGGATTACGCCACCAACGTGCTGTCATTTCCTGCCGATGTGCCGGACGAGTTGCTGGATATCCCGTTATTGGGCGATCTGGTGATCTGCGTGGCCGTGGTCGAGCGCGAAGCCGCCGAACAAGGCAAGGCACTCAACGCCCATTGGGCGCATCTGGTCATTCACGGCTGCTTGCATCTGCTTGGTTACGACCATATAGATGACGACGAAGCCGAAGAAATGGAAGCACTGGAACGAACGTTGCTTGCAGAACTGGGTCATCCGGACCCTTATGCGGACGACGAAACAGACACATCCCCTATCGTTACAACAAAGGATTCAGAGTAATCGCTATGAGCGAAGATCGATCGAGCAACGGGCAGAAGTCTTGGCTGGGTAAGCTCACCCAGGCTTTTGCCCACGAGCCGAAAAACCGCCAGGAGCTGCTGGAGCTGCTGCGCGATGCACACCAAAACAAGTTGCTGGACAGCGAAGCGCTGGCCATCGTCGAAGGCGCCATCCAGGTTGCAGACCTGCAAGTACGGGACATCATGGTCCCGCGCTCGCAGATGATCAGCATCAAGGCGACCCAGACACCTCGCGAGTTCCTGCCCGCCGTGGTCGACTCGGCCCACTCCCGCTACCCGGTGATCGGCGAAAGCCATGATGACGTGATGGGCGTGTTGCTGGCCAAGGACTTGCTGCCGTTGATCCTCAAGGAGAACGGCGACAGCTTCAACATCAAGGACCTGCTGCGCCCGGCCACCTTCGTGCCCGAGTCCAAGCGACTGAACGTGCTGCTGCGCGAATTCCGCGCCAACCATAACCACATGGCCATCGTCATTGACGAATACGGCGGCGTGGCCGGTCTGGTGACCATTGAAGACGTGCTCGAACAAATCGTCGGCGACATCGAAGACGAGCATGACGTCGAAGAAGACAGCTACATCAAGCCGCTGCCCAGCGGTGACTTCCTGATCAAGGCCCTGACGCCGATCGAGAACTTCAACGAGTTCTTTGACAGCGAATTCTCCGACGACGAATTCGACACCGTCGGCGGTCTGGTGATGAGCGCGTTCGGGCACTTGCCAAAACGCAACGAAATCACCGAAATCGGCGCCTATCGCTTCCGCATCCTGAACGCCGACAGCCGTCGGATTCATTTGCTGCGTCTGACACCTATAGCTCGGTAACTCTAAGGATTGAAATGCGCTGGATGACCCGCCCCGGCTGGCCCGGTAACCTGCTGGCCGTGGCGGCCGGTGCACTCACCACCCTGGCCTTGGCGCCATTCGATATCTGGCCGCTGGCATTGCTGGCGGTCGGTTTCTTTTACGCCGGCTTGCGCGAGCTGAGCCCCCGTCAGGCGCTGGGCCGTGGCTGGTGTTTCGGTTTCGGCCTGTTTGCCGGCGGAACCAGCTGGATCTACTACAGCATTCACAACTTCGGCGGCGCATCTGTACTGCTGGCCGGGTTCTTGATGCTGCTCTTCACCGCAGCGATTGCCTGGTTCTTCGCCTTGCCCGCCTGGATTTGGGCGCGCTGGCTGCGCCGTAACGAAGCGCCGCTGGCCGATGCCCTGGCGTTTGCCGCGTTGTGGGTGGGTCAGGAAGCCTTTCGCGGCTGGTTCCTCACCGGTTTCCCGTGGCTGTATTCCGGTTACAGCCAGCTCGACGGCCCATTGGCCGGTCTCGCACCGGTCGGCGGAATGTGGCTGATTTCATTCGCGCTGGCCCTGACCGCCGCGCTGATCTACAACGCACCGCGCCTGATTCGCACCGCTCGCAAGGGCTTTATTGCCGCTGGCGTGTTGCTGCTGGCCGGCCCGTGGGTGATCGGCCTGGCGCTCAAGGAACACGCCTGGACCAGCCCTTCGGGTGCGCCGTTGAGCGTCGCGGCGATTCAGGGCAACATCGAACAAAGCATGAAATGGGACCCGTCGCAGATCAACGCGCAGCTGGCGCTGTACCGCGACATGAGTTTCAGCTCCAAACCCGTCGACTTGCTGATCTGGCCGGAAACGGCGGTCCCGGTGCTCAAGGAATCCGCCGAGGGCTATCTGGACATGATGGGCAGCTTCGCTGCAGAGCGTAAATCCGCGCTGATTACCGGCGTGCCGATTCGCCAGGAAGTCCATCACGAGAAGCGCTACTTCAACGGCATCACCGTTGTCGGTGAAGGTGATGGCACTTACCTGAAGCAGAAACTGGTGCCATTCGGTGAATACGTTCCGTTGCAGGAAGTCTTGCGCGGCCTGATCGCGTTCTTCGACCTGCCGATGTCCGACTTTGCCCGTGGACCGGCCGATCAACCGCTGCTACAGGCCAAGGGCTATCAGATTGCGCCGTACATCTGCTACGAAGTGGTCTACCCGGAATTCGCCGCAGGCCTCGCCGCCCGCAGCGATTTGCTGCTGACCATCAGCAACGACACCTGGTTCGGCACCTCGATCGGCCCATTGCAACACTTGCAGATGGCGCAGATGCGCGCCCTTGAGGCCGGCCGCTGGATGATCCGCGCCACCAACAACGGCGTGACCGGCCTGATCAACCCGTTTGGTCAGATCACTGCCCGGATCCCGCAGTTCGAACGCGGTATTCTGTACGGCGAAGTGGTGCCAATGCATAACCTGACGCCGTATCTGCAATGGCGTTCGTGGCCGTTGATCATCATTTGCGTGCTGTTGTTTGGTTGGGCGTTGATGGCCAACCGGATGGCGAAGACCGTTTAACCCGGCAGGATCATTCCCATGCACTGGCGTGGGAATGATCACTCCTCAACAGGCTCGCCTCGATAGAACATCCAATACCCGACCTGCCCCACGAGCTCATTCATCAACTGCCCCGATTGCCAGATCGATTTGAATTCCGGCATCCAGCCACCCAGCGGCCGCGCATTGTCCACGCCTAAAAACCCCACCGGCGCCGGCACCACCTCAAATCCGGCCTGCTCAAAGCTCCACACCGCCCGCGGCATATGCCACGCCTGAGTCACGACCACCACCCGTTTGATCCCCTGCGGCAACAATACCTGGGCGCTGAACTGCGCGTTTTCCCAGGTTGTGCGGCTGCGCCCTTCCTGCCAGCGTACCGTCACGCCAAAATCATCGAGCAACGAATCTGCCATCAGCTGCGCTTCAGTCGGCGGTGTCCCGTAATGCAGGCCGCCGCTGGCCAGAATCGGCAAGCCGGAAGCCTTGGCCAGACGCGCGGCATAACGCTCGCGCCCAAGCCCTACGCCGGTGGGCTGGTCGACACCCCAGGCCAGGTCGCCACGCTCACGCCCGGAACCCAGCACCACGATCGCGTCGGCGCGCTGGCCCAGGGTGGCCCATTCCTCGCGCACGAGCGGCGGCTCGCGCTCCAGAGCCTTGGCAGTCCACTCCACCATGACTGGCAGGCTCATCAACCAGAAGCCGCCCACCCCCATAACGAAGCACGCTCCCGCCAGCCTCGGCCTTGAGCGGCGCCACCACCAGGCGAGTACCAGTAACAGCAAAAGAACGCCGGGCGGCAATAGAAGTTGTTTAATGAAATAACGAAAAGGCATCGGGCATCTCCATAGATGCCCGAAGCCTAAGTGGGTTAACGCAATGCGACAACAAATGCGGAAGGACTTTATTTCAAAAAACCATATGCGATGGTTTCAAGTGTCCTTACTTGAACTGCAGAGACCGGACCTTTACCGCGCCTCCGCCGGGTGTCTTATCCTTGAGCCAGAGGATCTTGGCCGTACGTGGTGCCTCGAGTTGCTTCATTGCTGCTGACAAGCATCCGTGCGTTTCACGTTCACTACGGTCCAGATAGGCCTTGACCAGTTCAAACTCTGCGGGGGTCAAACCACGCAGTTCCAGCTCCAGGGGACGCTCGTCGCGAAGCCGTCCAGCGGTTTTGGCCGCGTCCAGGGCCATTGCGAGACGGTCGATCAGTCTTTCGTACAACTCCGGTTTTGTAGCTTTTTGCTGTGAATCAACCATCCATCACCTCATTGAAGATAAGACTCACTCCCCTTTTAGAGCTTAGCTTCGCTGAAAAAACCGGCTGAGCGCCGCGACCAACGGCCCTTGGGGCGGGAATTGACCGCGCCCTTGCGTGTAATCAGGGTTTCCCTCGGTAGAGTGCCGTCATGTATGCTACGGCGCTTCCTGTAACTCCACTTCCAGCTCGGCTGGGCAGCGAAACGCCGATTTGGCGTCATCACCGTCCAGCGTTGCATTGAAGAGGATTAGGCCACCCCTATTCAGTTCAAAAGTAGCCATGCACGAACAATATCAGCCCCGTGAAATCGAAGCCGCCGCCCAGTCGTTCTGGGACGAGCAAAAGTCCTTTGAAGTCAGTGAACAGCCAGGCAAGGAGACTTTCTACTGCCTGTCGATGTTCCCTTACCCCAGCGGCAAGCTACACATGGGGCACGTGCGCAACTACACCATCGGCGACGTGATCTCCCGCTACCAGCGCATGCAAGGCAAGAACGTCCTGCAACCCATGGGTTGGGACGCGTTCGGCATGCCGGCGGAAAACGCCGCGATGAAGAACAACGTAGCGCCCGCCAAGTGGACCTACGAAAACATCGCCTACATGAAAAGCCAGCTGCGCAGCCTGGGCCTGGCGGTGGACTGGTCGCGCGAAGTGACCACCTGCAAGCCCGATTACTACCGCTGGGAACAATGGCTGTTCACTCGCCTGTTCGAAAAAGGCGTGATTTACAAAAAAAGCGGCACTGTGAACTGGGACCCGGTCGACCAGACTGTTCTGGCCAACGAGCAAGTGATCGACGGTCGCGGCTGGCGTTCCGGCGCGCTGATTGAAAAGCGCGAAATCCCGATGTACTACTTCAAGATCACCGCTTACGCGGATGAGCTGCTGGAGAGCCTCGACGAACTGACTGGCTGGCCTGAACAGGTCAAGACCATGCAGCGCAACTGGATCGGCAAATCCCGCGGCATGGAAGTGCAGTTCCCGTACGACGTCGCTTCCATCGGTGAAGCCGGCGCGTTGAAAGTCTTCACCACCCGTCCGGATACCCTGATGGGCGCAACCTACGTTGCCGTGGCCGCCGAACACCCTCTGGCTGCCCTGGCGGCGCAGAACAACCCTGAACTGCAAGCGTTCATCGCTGAATGCAAGGGCGGCAGCGTTGCTGAAGCCGACGTCGCCACTCAAGAGAAAAAAGGCCTGCCGACCTCGCTGTTCGTCGAGCACCCGCTGACCGGTGAGAAACTCCCGGTATGGGTCGCCAACTACGTGCTGATGCACTACGGCGATGGCGCGGTCATGGCAGTTCCGGCGCACGACGAGCGTGATTTCGAGTTCGCCCACAAGTACAACCTGCCGATCAAATCGGTGGTGCGCACAAGTGCCGGTGACACTAATCCTGCCCCGTGGCAGGACGCTTACGGCGAGTACGGCACGCTGATCAACTCCGGCGAGTTCGACGGCCTCGACTTCGCAGGCGCTTTCGACGCTATCGAAGTCGCACTGATCAAGAAAAACCTCGGCGCCTCGCGCACCCAGTTCCGCCTGCGCGACTGGGGCATCAGCCGTCAACGCTACTGGGGCTGCCCGATCCCGATCATCCACTGCGATACTTGCGGTGATGTACCGGTCCCGGAAGATCAACTGCCCGTGGTGCTGCCGGAAGACGTGGTACCGGACGGCGCTGGTTCGCCGCTGGCACGCATGCCCGAGTTCTACGAGTGCGCTTGCCCGAAATGCGGTGCACCGGCCAAGCGTGAAACCGACACCATGGACACCTTCGTCGAGTCCTCGTGGTACTACGCCCGTTACGCCTCGCCGCACTTTGAAGGTGGCCTGGTAGAAAAATCGGCGGCCGACCACTGGTTGCCGGTGGATCAGTACATCGGCGGTATCGAACACGCGATTCTTCACCTGCTCTACGCGCGCTTCTTCCACAAGCTGATGCGCGATGAAGGCCTGGTGAGCTCCAACGAGCCGTTCAAGAACCTGCTGACCCAGGGCATGGTGATCGCCGAGACTTACTACCGTCGCGAAGCCAACGGTGCCTACACCTGGTTCAACCCGGCGGACGTCGAACTCGAACGCGACAGCAAGGCCAAGGTCATTAGCGCCAAGCTGATCGCCGACGGTCTGCCGGTGGAAATCGGCGGCACCGAGAAGATGGCCAAGTCGAAGAACAACGGCGTCGACCCACAGTCGATGATTGACCAGTTCGGCGCAGACACCTGCCGCCTGTTCATGATGTTCGCCTCGCCACCTGACATGAGCGCGGAATGGTCCGACTCCGGAGTTGAAGGTTCGCACCGCTTCCTCAAGCGCGTCTGGCGCCTGGCTCAAGCGCACGTCACTCAGGGCCTGCCGGGAAAACTGGATGTCGCCAGCCTGAACGACGAGCAGAAAGCCATTCGCCGTTCGATCCACCAGGCCATCAAGCAGGCCAGCCACGACGTCGGCCAGAATCACAAATTCAACACCGCCATTGCCCAGGTGATGACGCTGATGAACGTGCTGGAAAAAGCCCCGCAAGGCACCGAACAGGATCGCGCGCTGATTCACGAAGGCCTGGAAACCGTGACTCTGCTGCTGGCCCCGATCACCCCGCACATCAGCCATGAGCTGTGGCATCGCCTGGGCCACGCCGACCCGGTGATCGACGCCGGTTGGCCGGTGCTGGACGAAAGCGCCCTGGTACAGGACAGCCTGCAACTGGTCATTCAAGTGAATGGCAAGCTGCGCGGCCACATCGAAATGCCAGCCAGCGCCAGCCGCGAAGAAGTCGAAGCCGCCGCACGGGCCAACGAAAACGTCCTGCGCTTCGTCGATGGCCTGACTATTCGCAAAGTGATCGTAGTGCCCGGGAAACTGGTCAATATCGTCGCCAGCTAAAAATTGGATCGGGCGCCAGGTGAGCCTGGCGCCGAGTAAAACCTTTCGGGCCGCTTGACCGGCCCACATGGTTTCAAGGGGAGCAACAAGATGATCAAACGCAATTTGCTGGTGATGGGCCTTGCAGTCCTGCTGAGCGCCTGCGGTTTCCACCTGCGTGGCACCGACACCACCGAACTGGCGATCAAGGAACTCGACCTGAGTGCCCGCAATGCCTACGGCGAAACCGTGACACAATTGCGTCAGGTACTGGAAAGCAGCGGCGTCCGGGTCTACAGCGGCGCACCTTACAAACTGGTGCTGACCGATGAGCAGGAAAGCCAGCGCATCCTCAGCTATGCCGGTGCCGGCCGTACTGGCGAGTACCAGGTGAACACCGTGCTCAATTACGACATCCGTGGTCAAGGTGGCCTGCCACTGCTGAGCGACAAGCTTGAAGTGCAGAAGGTGTTCATCCACGATGGCAACAACCTGGTAGGTTCCGACCAGGAAGCCAACGATGCCCGCCGCGAGACTCGTCGTGAACTGGTTCAACGCATGATGCTGCGTCTGCAACAGCTCACTCCGACTCAGTTGGAGCAGCTGCAACAGACCGCCGACGCCCGGGCCAAGGCTGAAGCCGCCGCGCTGGAAGCAGCGCAGAAAGCTGAAGCGGAGACTCCGCGTCAGTCGCCTGTCGAACTGCCGCAGCAATAAGACTTACGGGGCGCTCAGGCGCCCCGTTCGCCTCCTCTTATGAAACTCGCCCCCGCCCAACTCGGTAAACACCTGCAAGGCGCTCTTGCGCCGGTCTACATCATCAGTGGCGATGACCCACTGCTGTGCCAGGAAGCCGCCGACGCCATTCGCGCCGCTGCTCGCCAACAAGGTTTCGATGAGCGCCAGGTCTTCGCCGCCGACGCCAGTTTCGACTGGGGTACGCTGCTGCAGGCTGGTGCAAGCATGTCGCTGTTCGCCGAAAAACGTCTTCTGGAACTGCGCCTGCCCTCCGGCAAACCTGGTGACAAAGGCGCCGCCGCGCTCATCGAGTACTGCTCGCGCCCGGCAGAAGACACGCTACTGCTGATCAGCCTGCCCAAGCTTGATGGCAGTGCGCAGAAAACCAAGTGGGGCAAGGCGCTGGTCGAAGGTCCGCAGACCCAGTTCGTGCAAATCTGGCCCGTGGACACCAACCAGTTGCCGAGCTGGATTCGTCAACGACTGTCCCAGGCCGGGCTTTCCGCCAGCCAGGACGCCGTCGAACTGATCGCCGCTCGGGTCGAAGGCAACTTGCTGGCTGCCGCCCAGGAAATCGAAAAGCTCAAGCTGATGGCCGAAGGTGGTCAGATCACCGTCGAAACCGTGCAAGCGGCGGTGGCCGACAGCGCGCGCTTCGACGTCTTCGGCTTGACCGACGCGATCCTCAACGGCGAAGCCGCTCATGCCCTGCGCATGCTCGAAGGGCTGCGCGGCGAAGGCGTCGAACCGCCGGTGATTCTCTGGGCGCTGGCCCGTGAACTGCGCCTGCTGGCCAACCTGTCGCTGCAATACAGCCAGGGCGTGCCGCTGGACAAAGCCTTCAGCCAGGCCCGACCGCCGGTCTGGGACAAGCGCAAACCACTGATGAGCAAGGCACTGCAACGCTACTCGGCACAACGCTGGGCGCAATTGCTGCTTGAAGCACAGCGCATCGACGCGCAGATCAAAGGCCAGGCGGCGGGTTCACCCTGGATGAGTTTGAGCCGGTTGACGTTGTTGATGGCTGGGCAGAGATTGTCGTTGCCTGCCGAATAACCTGTTTTCCAGCCTGCACCAACCTCTGTGGCGAGGGAGCTTGCTCCCGCTGGGTTGCGAAGCGACCCCGAAACGGTTTTACGACTGCTCCGCAGCCGAACGAGAGCAAGCTCCCTCGCCACAAGCCATCATTTCCTACATATCCCAGGGACTAGACAGAACCCCAACTTCGGCCGATGATTTGTCCCGCAAAATCCACTCACTTGCGAGAGATCATCATGAGTAAAAAGCCATCCAAGCATGGCCCCAACAAGGCCAAATCCATCATCGCCCAGCCACTGTTCCGCAGCCGTCAGGAACGAGCCGGCAAGGGCAAAGGCAGCTACCGCCGCGAAGCCTTCCAGTCTAATAGCTGGGAGGCTTCTTACTTTCTGGCAGCCTGAAAGGCAAGCCATCGCTCAACATGTTAAGGTCTGCACCTGATTCGTATCCTCTGGACCTGTGCATGCCCCTTTGTCTTTCCCGTCGTTGGCACCTTCGCCAATTGATAGCTGCCTCCAGCCTCGTTCTGCTTGTCGCCTGCGCGGAAAAACCCACCGCCGCCGACGCCCAGCCGCTTCAAACCCAAGCCGTTGCCACGGCCCCTGCGGTCGTTCCGCCAGTGGTTCCGACTGGTGAGGATCTCGACATCCAGCCCACCCAGACCTTTGCCGAATGGCAGGCGGGCTTTCGCAAAGACGCCCTCGCCGCCGGCATTCGCGCCGACCTGTTCGACCGTGCCTTTGCCAATGTCAGCTTGGACGCCAGCGTGATCCGTGCCGACCGCAGCCAACCGGAATTTACTCGTCCGGTGTGGGAATACCTCGATGGCGCGCTGTCGCCGCTGCGGGTACGCAAAGGTCAGGCACTGGTCAGCCAGTACGCCGATATCCTGCAAAGCATCGAACAGCGCTATGGCGTCGACCGTCAGGCATTGGTCGCGGTGTGGGGCATGGAGAGTAACTTCGGTCAGTTCCAGGGTAACAAGTCTGTGATCAACTCCCTGGCAACCCTGGCCTATGAAGGTCGACGCCCAGGCTTTGCTCATGCGCAGCTGATCGCTGCCCTGCAAATCCTGCAACAGGGCGATATTGAACCCGAGAAAATGCTCGGCTCCTGGGCGGGCGCCATGGGCCAGACCCAGTTCATCCCGACCACCTACAACACCCACGCCGTAGACTTCGACGGCGATGGCCGCCGTGACATCTGGAACAGCGCCGCTGATGCACTGGCCTCGACCGCGCACTACCTGCAAAGCTCCGGCTGGCAGAAAGGCCAGCCGTGGGGCTTCGAAGTCCAACTGCCGAGCAGCTTCAATTACGTCCTGGCCGATGGCGCGATTCGCAAAAGCGTCGCCGAGTGGCAGCAACTGGGGGTCACCCTGCCCAATGGTGTCCAGGTTCCGGCCGGTTCCGAACACCTGTCGGCCGCCCTGCTCCTGCCGGCAGGCTATCGCGGCCCGGCATTCCTGATCTTCGATAACTTCCGCGCAATCCTCAAGTACAACAACTCTTCGTCCTACGCCTTGGGCGTGAGCTTGTTGTCTGAGCGCTTCAATGGCGGTGGCCTGATCAACGGTCTATGGCCAAAAGATGACTTGCCGCTGAGCCGTACCGAGCGAATCGAGCTGCAAACCCTGCTGAGCGCCCGGAACTATGACGCCGGCACCCCCGACGGCATCATCGGCGCCAATACCCGTAAAGCAATCCGCAGCGCGCAGCAGTCGTTTGGCTGGCCGGCGGATGGGTACCCTACGCACAAGTTGCTCGAAGGTTTGCGTAACCGCTAAAAGCAAAAGATCGCAGCCTTCGACAGCTCCTACAGGGTTTTGTGTACACCTGCAGGAACTGCCGAAGGCTGCGATCTTTTTTTGCGATGTGTTGTTACTTGATCACCACATCCTGCTCCAACACCAACGTCTTGCTCCCCGCATCCAGCCTGACCAGTGCCCCCATCGGCAACGTCAGGTTCGGATCGCAATGCCCGCTGCGCCACCCCGCCAGCACGGGTATGCGCAACGACGCGAAGGTCTGCTTGAGCAAGCCCTCCAGCGCGATGGTGTCCACACCCGCCACATCCCCCACCAGAACCCCACGCAACTTGTGCAGCGTGCCGGCCAGACGCAAGTGGGTCAGCAGCCGATCAATGCGATAAAGCGGCTCGTTGATGTCTTCGATGAACAGGATGGCGCCCTCGGCGTCGATCTCGTAAGGCGTGCCCATGGTCGCGGCGATCATCGACAGATTGCCCCCCAGCAAACGCCCGTGAGCAATGCCTGGCGAGACGGTCGTCAACGGATAGGCCACCGGGTGCGCCAGCACGCTGTCCGCCGTCACTTGCCCGCGCAACATGTTGAAAAACGAGGACTCGGTGGGTTTCTGCTTGTCACCCAGCAGGTCAGCATTGAGCATCGGGCCGTGAAACGTCACGAAACCCGCATAACGGCTGATTGCCAGATGCAGAGCAGTGATATCGCTATAGCCGATGAACGGTTTGGCATTGTTGCGCAGTAACTCGAAATCGATCCGATCGAGCAAACGCGGCGTACCGTAACCGCCACGCAAACAGATGATGGCGTCGACCTCGCTGTCGGTAAATGCCGCGTGCAAGTCATTGAGCCGCACATCGTCGCTGCCGGCCAGGTAGCCGTCTTTCTCGTAAACACCGGGGAACACTCGCAGCGAATAGCCGCGAGCGCGCATCCAGGCAATCGCTTTATCGGTGTCCAGGGCAGCGGGGCCGGCAGGCGCAATGACGCCGATCAGCCCTGCAGGCGGCAAGGCCGGAACAGGGACGTGAGGACAAAGGGTGTGGGTCGGTCGAGCAGTCATCCATGATTCTCCCTGTGTGAATGCTTCAGCACACAGTAGTCAGGAACGGGAATAAACAAAAGAGGGTCAGTCGCACCACGGCTTGCAGGAAAAGCCTGCAGAGGATGTGGGCACCGCCAATGAAAACGCCCGCAAGGACTAACCTTGCGGGCGTGCTCTTTTCTCAGCGCGGAATCAGGACGACATCAATTCGGCCTTGACCAGCTTCGCCTGCTCGTCGGCGTGGTACGAGGAGCGTACCAGCGGGCCGGAAGCGACGTTCTTGAAGCCCATCTTGTAGCCTTCCTCGGCAAACCAGGCGAAGGTGTCCGGGTGCACGAAGCGCTGGACCGGCAAGTGGCTGCGGGACGGTTGCAGGTACTGGCCCAGGGTCAGCATGTCGATGTCGTGTTCGCGCATGCGTTTCATGACTTCGATGACTTCTTCGTCGGTTTCGCCCAGACCCAGCATCAGGCCGGACTTGGTCGGAATGTGCGGCATCATCTGCTTGAAGCGTTGCAGCAGGGTCAGCGACCACTGGTAATCCGACCCCGGACGCGCAGCCTTGTACAGGCGCGGCACGGTTTCCAGGTTGTGGTTGAACACATCTGGCGGCTCGGCGGCGGTGATTTCCAGTGCGACGTCCATGCGGCCACGGTAGTCCGGGACCAGGGTTTCGAGCTGTACGTTCGGCGACAGTTTGCGGATTTCGCGGATGCAGTCGGCAAAGTGCTGGGCACCACCGTCACGCAGGTCGTCACGGTCTACCGAGGTGATGACCACGTATTTCAGTTTCAGGTCGGCGATGGCAATGGCCAGGCTTTCCGGCTCGTTCACGTCCAGTGGCTTCGGACGACCATGGCCAACGTCGCAGAACGGGCAACGACGGGTGCAGATATCGCCCATGATCATGAAGGTCGCGGTGCCGCCGGAGAAGCACTCGCCCAGGTTCGGGCAGGATGCTTCTTCGCAAACGCTGTGCAGCTTGTGTTTGCGCAGCAAGGCCTTGATGCGGTCGACTTCCGGGGAAACCGGGATGCGCACGCGAATCCAGTCAGGTTTCTTCGGCAGTTCGGTGGTCGGGATGATCTTCACCGGGATGCGTGCAACCTTCTCGGCGCCGCGCAGCTTGACGCCGGCTTCAACCTTGGCACGCGGGGCCGGACGCTCGGTGACATCGAGCGTCGGGATCATGGTTTGCACTGCATCAGTAGTCATATCAATCGATTCCGCCCGTTAGGGTCGTCTGCTCAGCATAGTCGAGGTGTTTGACGAGCTGCGCGCGCAGCCGGGCACTTACCTCGGCAAATTCAATCGGTCCTGCGTGATCGCGCAGCTGGGTCATCGCCAGCCCGGCATAGCCGCAGGGATTAATCCGTCGAAACGGTTCCAGGTTCATATCCACGTTCAGGGCCAGGCCATGAAAGGAACAACCGTGGCGGATCCGCAGACCCAAGGACGCGATTTTCGCGCCATCGACATAGACACCCGGTGCATCCGGCTTGGCGGATGCGGTCACGCCGTAACTGGCCAGCAACTCGATCAGGCACTGCTCCATGCGGCTGACCAGGTCACGCACGCCGAACCCCAGCTTGCGCACATCCAGCAACAGGTAGGCCACCAACTGGCCCGGACCGTGGTAGGTCACCTGCCCACCGCGGTCGACCTGCACCACCGAAATATCGCCTGGCAGCAACAGGTGTTCAGCCTTGCCGGCCTGGCCCTGGGTGAACACCGGCGGGTGCTCGACCAGCCAGATCTCGTCGGCGGCATCGCTGCCGCGTTCGTTGGTGAAGCGTTGCATGGCATGCCAGACCGGCTCGTAAGCCATCTGGCCAAGTTCGCGAAAGCCCAGCGTGCCAGGCATCACAGCACCATGTGCACGAAGCCGGTAGCCCGCAGTTCGCTGTTGATGTTGTACAGCTGGTCCTGGTCGGTGGCGACGATGTGCAACTGAATCGTGGTGTACTTGCCGTTGGTGCTTTGGCGCTCATCAACGCGGTCATGGTTGATCGTCGCGTGTTTCTTGACGATCTCGATGATCTTGTCTTTGTTGCCCACACCCGTATCGCTGATCACCTTAACCGGGTAATCAACGTTGGGGAATTCGATCTTAGGCGCCTTTACTTCGGTATCGGTCATGGCGTAACGGCCTCGTAAGCGTAAGCCGTGGCGACAGCAAGGCCCCACGCCGGATCAGCGTGGGGCCATGCAGGTGCACACTATCAGTTGAACAAGCCGTAGAAGAATAGACGGATGCTATCCCACATGCGGCGGAAGATACCACCCTCGTCGACTGCGTCCAGAGCGATCAGGTCGGCGCTGTGCACCACTTTGTCGTCCAGTTTCACTTCGACTTTACCGATCACGTCGCCCTTGGCGATGGGTGCAACCAGTTGCGGGTTCATGGTCATGCTGGCAGCAAGCTTCTTCAGCTGGCCTTTTGGCAAGGTCATGGTCAGGTCTTCAGCCAGGCCGGCCTTGACTTGATTGGTGGTGCCTTTCCAGACAGGTGCCTGAGCCAGCTCGGCGCCTTTCTGATAGAAGGTCTGGGTTTCGAAGAAGCGGAAACCGTAAGTCAGCAGCTTCTGGGTTTCGGCAGCACGAGCCACTTCGCTGTTGGTGCCGAACACCACGGCGATCAGGCGCATGCCATCACGTACGGCCGAAGACACCATGCAGTAGCCGGCTTCGTCAGTGTGACCGGTTTTCAGACCGTCGACAGTCTTGTCGCGCCACAGCAGCAGGTTGCGGTTAGGCTGCTTGATACCGTTCCAGAAGAACTCTTTCTGCGAGTAGATCGCGTAGTGAGCCGGGTCTTCGTGGATGATCGCGCGAGCCAGCACGGCCATGTCGTGAGCCGACGAGTAGTGCTCCGGGTTCGGCAGACCGGTCGGGTTCATGAAGTGGGTGTTGGTCATGCCCAGATCAGCAACGGTTTTGTTCATCAGGTCGGCGAATGCGTCTTCGCTGCCGGCGATGTGCTCGGAGAGCGCAACACTGGCGTCGTTGCCCGATTGAATGATGATGCCGTGCAGCAGGTCGCTGACGGTAACTTGCGAGCCGACCTTGATGAACATCCGCGAACCACCGGTACGCCAGGCGTTCTCGCTGACGGTCACCGGATCGTTTTCGCCGATCTGGCCACGACGGATTTCCAGGGTCGCGATATACGCGGTCATCAGCTTGGTCAGGCTGGCCGGCGGCAGACGCTGGTCACCGTTGTTCTCTACCAGCACGTTGCCGCTGCTGGCGTCCATGAGTACGTAGGCTTTGGCGGCCAATTGCGGTGGCGACGGCATCATCTCGACCGCGAAAGCCGCGGGTGAGAGAAGCAGCGGGACTAGCAGGCACAGGCGTTTGGCAAAGGTGGTGATGTTCATCCGTCTCTCGAAATCGCTAATGGAAACTGCCCTAGGGCAAAACTAATCAGACAACTTTTGAAAAAGCTGTCACGTGTTCAGTTGCTCACTCTGTAACCCTTGCCGGGCTTTTGTTCTTCAACGAGCCAACAACCCGGTTCGCCCCCCAAAACTGCAAGCGAACCGTCAATCAAGTACTACGTGTTACTCGGCGCTGACCAGGCTCGGTGAACCGAGATTGGCCAGCCGCACGCTGTTCTGCACCTGCTGGATTTCACCCGCAGAGCCGATCGGCCCCATGCGCACCCGATGCAGTGTCTGCTGGTTACGCACGATCGAGCTGATGAACACCGGAGCGCTCACCATCCCGCTGAGCTTCGATCTCAGGAGCTCTGCAGCGTCCGGGTTGGCGAACGCGCCCACCTGCAGATACTGGCCAGAGGCTGGTACAGAAGCGTTTTTTTTTGCATCGATCTGCACGGGCACAACGGCCGCGGCGTGTTGCTGCGGCGGTGGCGTCCATTGCTCGACGGTGCCAGTGGAAGCGGTCATGGTCGGCGCGGCATTTTGCGCCACTTGCGGCTCGTTGAGCATCAACGGCGCCGGACGACCTCTCTGCGCCCACCATTCCTGCGGGTCGATGCCTTCGACCTTGACCCGCGCCGTGCCGATTTCAGCGTAGCCAAGCTTCTTGGCGGCCGCGTAGGACAAGTCGATGATCCGGTCTGAATAGAACGGCCCACGGTCATTGACCCGCAGAATCACCGTCTTGTTGTTGTCCAGGTTGGTCACCCGAACGTAACTTGGCAGTGGCAAGGTCTTGTGGGCGGCGCTCATGCCATACAGGTCATACACCTCGCCGTTGGCGGTGTTCTGGCCGTGGAACTTGGTGCCATACCAGGACGCCGTGCCCGACGCGACGTAGGTCTTGGATTCCTGCAGCGGGAAGTAGGTCTTGCCCAGCACGGTGTACGGGTTGGCTTTATAAGGACCGCTGTGCAGGGTCGGCGTGGCATCCGGGATGCGCGATACGTCGACGTCCCACCAGGGTGCGCCATCCTTGTGCGCCCGGTTGATATCCAGGCCGGGGGCCGAACGAACGGCGGTGGAAGACTTCTGAGTCGGTGAGCGGCTGGTCGAACAACTGGCGACCAGCACCGCCAACGCGGCGAATGCCATGAGCTTCAGGGGTTTATTCATAGGCAATGCCCGCATTACTTGACGCCCCGTGCTTGGACCAGCTGTTCAGACAGTTGATGTACGGCCATGGCGTACATCACGCTGCGGTTATAACGCGTGATCGCGTAAAAATTCGTCAGGCCCATCCAGTATTCAGGGCCATTGTCACCTTCCAGGCGGAAAGCCGTGACCGGCATATCATCGCGCAGCGCATCATGACTCGACCAGCCCAGCGCCCGCAACTCCCCGACGGTTTTCGTCGGTTCGATGCCGTCGGTCAGCCCCTCGTCCACCTGATCGCCGCGCACATCGGCACGGCTGACCACAGGTTCGCCGGCGACCCAGCCGTGTTGCTTGAAATAACTCGCGACGCTGCCGATGGCATCATCGGGGTTGTTCCAGATATTAATGTGGCCGTCACCGTCGAAATCCACCGCATAGGCGCGAAAGCTGCTCGGCATGAATTGCGGCAAGCCCATGGCTCCGGCATAGGAGCCTTTGAGGGTCAACGGGTCGACCTGCTCTTCACGGGCCAGCAGCAGGAATTCACGCAACTCCTTGCGAAAGAAATCAGCACGGGGAGGATAGTCGAAACCCAGGGTCGACAAGGCGTCGATCACCCGATAATTGCCAGTATTGCGACCAAAAAAGGTTTCGACGCCGATGATCGAGACGATCACCTGCGCCGGCACACCGTATTCCTGCTCGGCGCGAGCCAGCACCGCCTCGTGCTGACGCCAGAAGTCCACGCCACGGGCGATGCGCGCGTCGGTGATGAACATCGGGCGATATTCTTTCCACTGCTTGACGCGTTCGGCGGGTTTGGAGATCGCGTCCAGAATCGACTGTTTGCGCTCGGCTTCGCGGAACACGCCCATCAGCTGTTCACCGGCAAAGCCGTAGTCACGGGTCATTTCACCAACGAACTCGGCCACCTGGGGTGAGCCTTCGTAATCGCCGGCCAATGCTTCCTGCACGGAACCAAGGATGCTCACCAGGCCGACCCACGGTGCGTATCGAGTCGCCCAGCCACGCATTACTTGCATTGAAATCTTCACCTTATTCAAACCTGCGCGATCCACTTGCGATGGGTATGGATCGACATCAAAACCCCAAACGCTGACAGTAGCGTCACCAGCGAAGTTCCTCCGTAGCTAATGAACGGCAACGGCACCCCCACCACCGGCAACAGGCCACTGACCATACCGATGTTGACGAAAACATAAACAAAAAACGTCATGGTCAGGCTGCCCGCGAGCAATTTGCCAAACAATGTCTGGGCCTGGGCGGTAATCACCAGCCCGCGACCGATCAACAGCAGGTAAATCAGCAACAGCGCGCAGATACCGACCAGGCCGAACTCTTCGCCCAGGACCGCAATAATGAAGTCGGTGTGGCTTTCTGGCAGGAAGTCCAGGTGCGACTGGGTACCGAGTAACCAGCCCTTGCCGAACACGCCACCGGAACCGATGGCCGCTTTCGACTGAATGATGTTCCAGCCCGTGCCCAGCGGATCGCTCTCGGGGTCGAGGAAGGTCAGGATTCGCTGCTTTTGATAGTCGTGCATGATGAAGAACCACATCGCCACGGCCACCGGCACGGCGGCGGCGATCACGCTGAGGATCCAGCGCCAGCGCAGGCCACCCATGAACAGCACGAATGCGCCACCGGCGAGGATCAGCAACGAAGTGCCGAGGTCGGGTTGACGCACGATCAGAATGAACGGGACACCGATCAGCACCAGACTGATCCCCACGTGCTTGAGCTGGGGTGGCAAGGAGCGCTTGGCCAAATACCAGGCGATGGTCGCCGGCATCAGGATCTTCATGAATTCCGAGGGCTGGAAGCGGATCACCCCGGGGATATTGATCCAGCGGGTGGCCCCCATGGCGTTATGGCCCATGACGTCCACCACCACCAGCAAGATCACGCCGACCACATAGCCGAGCGGCACCCAGCGGGCCATGAAGCGCGGTTCGAACTGGGCGATGACGATCATCGATATCAGGCCGATGCCGAAGGAAGTGGCTTGCTTGGCCAGCAGATCCCAGCTCTTGCCGCTGGCCGAATACAGCACGAACAGGCTGCCGGCGGCGAGGGTCAGCAGCAGGATCAGCAGCGGGCCGTCGATGTGCAGGCGTTGCAACAGCGTCGCACGGCGACGCATCACATCCTCGCTGGAGAGCATGCGATCGAAATTATTCTTCACGGGCCGTAGCCTCCGCACTGATAGGGCTGGCGTATTCGGCTTTCAGTCGTCCGTCCTGGTCGAGGAGCCAGGCGTCCATCACTTGACGCACCACCGGCGCGGCGACGCCGGAGCCGGACTCGCCGTTCTCGACCATCACCGACACCACGATTTGCGGGTTGTCGGCCGGCGCGAAGCCGACGAACAAGGCGTGGTCGCGGTGGCGCTCCTGCACCTTGGAGCGGTCGTACTTCTCGCCCTGCTTGATCGCAACCACCTGGGCCGTACCACTTTTGCCGGCAATCCGGTATTGCGCGCCGATCGACGCCTTGCGCGCCGTACCCCGGGCACCGTGCATTACCTGCTGCATACCGTGATTGACCTTGGTCCAGTCCGACGGGTCGCGCAGGATAATGTCCGGCATCGGATGTTCATCCTTCGGCTTCTCGCCCTCGATGGTCTTGGCCAGGTGCGGACGATTCCAGACACCCTTGTTGGCCACCAGTGCCGTGGCCTGCGCCAGTTGCAACGGAGTGGACTGCATGTAGCCCTGACCGATCCCCAGAATCAGCGTCTCGCCCGGGAACCAGGCCTGACGACGGGTCACGCGCTTCCATTCCCGTGTCGGCATCAGCCCCGGCGACTCTTCGAACATATCCAGGGAGACCTTCTGGCCAATGCCGAATTTGCTCAGGTAGGACGACAACCGATCAATCCCCAGCTTGTGCGCCAGGTCATAGAAGTAGGTGTCGTTGGAACGCATGATCGCCGTGTCGAGATCGACGAAGCCGTCACCGGTACGGTTCCAGTTGCGGTACTTGTGATCGTAGTTGGGCAGCATGTAGTAGCCCGGGTCGAACACCCGGGTCGACGCCGTGACCACGCCCGCATCCAGGCCGGCAATCGCCACCGCTGGCTTGATGGTCGAACCGGGCGGGTACAGACCGCGCAGCACGCGGTTGAACAGTGGCCGGTCGATGGAGTCACGCAGCTCGGAGTAGGCCTTGAAACTGATGCCGGTGACGAACAGGTTCGGATCGAAACTCGGCTGGCTGACCATCGCCAGCACCTCACCGGTTTTCGGGTCCAGCGCTACCACCGCACCACGGCGACCGCCAAGCGCGGCTTCGGCAGCTTCCTGCAATTTGATGTCCAGGCTCAGAACGATGTCCTTGCCGGAAATCGGTTCGGTACGTTTGAGTACCCGCAGCACGCGGCCACGGGCGTTGGTCTCGACTTCTTCGTAACCGACCTGACCGTGCAATTCGGGCTCGTAGAAGC
>Ga0207655_1000808_pt1 | contig 33945 bp, 30 predicted proteins | sample KBSM44metaG_FD_184398 | JGI IMG/M metagenome (GOLD analysis project Ga0207655, IMG submission 184398) | Miscanthus rhizosphere microbial communities from Kellogg Biological Station, Michigan, USA - KBS M4-4 metaG (SPAdes) (version 2) | ecosystem: Host-associated > Plants > Roots > Rhizosphere >... | reverse complement strand
CGATGCCCAGCGACAGCGGGGTCACGTCGAGCAGCAGCACGTCCTTGCGGTCGCCCGAGAGCACCTGGCCCTGGATGGCGGCGCCGACGGCCACGGCTTCGTCGGGGTTCACGTCCTTGCGCGGTTCCTTGCCGAAGAAGGCCTTCACCTTTTCCTGCACCTTGGGCATGCGGGTCATGCCGCCGACCAGGATCACGTCGTTGATGTCGCTCACGCTGATGCCGGCGTCCTTGATGGCCAGGCGGCAGGGCGCGATGGTGCGCTCGACCAGCTCGTCGACCAGGCTTTCCAGCTTGGCGCGGGTGAGCTTGATGTTCAGGTGCTTCGGACCCGAGGCATCGGCTGTGATGTAGGGCAGGTTGATGTCGGTCTGCGCGCTGTTCGACAGCTCGATCTTGGCCTTCTCGGCGGCTTCCTTCAGGCGCTGCAGGGCCAGCACGTCCTTGCTCAGGTCGACGCCTTGCTCTTTCTTGAACTCGGCAATGATGTAGTCGATGATGCGCTGGTCGAAGTCTTCGCCGCCCAGGAAGGTGTCGCCGTTGGTCGACAGCACTTCGAACTGCTTCTCGCCGTCCACGTCGGCGATCTCGATGATCGACACGTCGAAGGTACCGCCGCCCAGGTCATACACGGCGATCTTGCGGTCGGCCTTGTCCTGCTTGTCCAGGCCGAAGGCCAGGGCAGCAGCGGTGGGTTCGTTGATGATGCGCTTCACGTCGAGGCCCGCGATGCGGCCGGCGTCTTTCGTGGCCTGGCGCTGGGCATCGTTGAAGTAGGCCGGCACCGTGATCACGGCTTCGGTCACGGTTTCGCCGAGGTAGTCTTCGGCCGTCTTCTTCATCTTGCGCAGGATGTCGGCGCTGACTTGCTGCGGGGCGATCTTCTTGCCGCGCACTTCCACCCATGCGTCGCCGTTGTCGGCCTTGGCGATGGTGTAGGGCATCAGGTCGATGTCCTTCTGGACTTCCTTTTCCTCGAACTTGCGGCCGATCAGGCGCTTGATCGCGTACAGCGTGTTCTTGGGGTTGGTGACGGCCTGGCGCTTGGCCGAGGCACCGACCAGCACTTCACCGTCTTCCTGATAAGCGACGATCGACGGCGTGGTGCGTGCACCTTCCGAGTTCTCGATCACACGCGTGGTGTTGCCTTCCATGATCGACACGCACGAGTTGGTGGTGCCGAGGTCGATGCCGATGATCTTTGCCATGTTCTTACTCCTGAAAGCCTGAAAAATATGTTGTTATGAACTTGTGGATAACCCAGCTCGATTCAAGGGATGGAGCGGGGATTTCCTGTGGGAATCTTGTGTGCCGCGCCGATTACTTCGGCGCGCTGACCGTGACCAGCGCCGGGCGCAGCACCCGGTCGTTGATGGTGTAGCCCTTCTGCAGCACGCTCACCACGGTGTTGGGTTCCTGCTCGGGAGCGGGCACCACCGAGATGGCTTGGTGCTGGTGCGGATCGAACTTGGTGCCGGGCGCGGGGGCTACTTCGATCACCTTGTTGCGTTCGAGCGCGCTCTTGAGCTGGCGCAGCGTGGCTTCAGCGCCTTCGCGGATCTGCTCGGGCGTGGCGTCCTTGATGGCCAGGCCGGCTTCGAGGCTGTCGGTCACCGGCAGCAAGCTCTCGGCAAAGGCCTCGACGGCGAACTTGCGGGCCTTGGTGATCTCGTCGTCGGCGCGGCGGCGGGCGTTCTGCACGTCGGCCTGCGCGCGCAGGTACTGGTCGGCCAGTTCGGCATTCTTGGTCTGCAGGGCAGCGAGCTCGCCTTGTGCCACGGCCAGGGCGTCGAGCGCCTCGGCTTCATTGGCGGCTTGCGCTGCCTCCAGTTCTTCGGGGCTTGGCTCGCCTTGCAGCATTTGGGAATTCTGTGCGGATTGTTGCGGGTCAGACATTTTTCAAAGAACCGGCGTGCGCCGGAAAACAAACGATAGCCAGCCACATGGGGCTGCTCTAAAGCTTTTCAAGCGTAAAAATGCGGCCGAAAGGGCCGTAATACGGGTCGCGAAGTGGTTTTCGCGAGGGACACCGAGGAACCGGCTTCGCCGGGCCTCAGGTGTCGCCCCCGGTAGGGGGTTGGCGCAGCGGACACGAAGTGCCGCGCAGCCTGGGGGCGAGCCCTGATCAGTGGGCGTCGAGCAGCTCGACGTCGAACTTCAGGGTGGCGTTCGGGGGGATCACGCCGCCGGCGCCGCGGGCACCGTAGCCCAGCGATGCGGGAATGATCAGCGTGCGCTTGCCGCCGATCTTCATGCCGGCGACGCCTTCGTCCCAGCCCTTGATGACCTGGCCGGCGCCCAGCGAGAACGCGAAGGGGTCGTTGCGGTCGCGGCTGGAGTCGAACTTGGCGCCTTGCGTGCCGTCGTTGTAGAGCCAGCCGGTGTAGTGCACGTGCACGTGCTGGCCGGCCTTGGCTTCGGTGCCGGTGCCGACTTCGGTGTCTTCGTATTGCAGGCCGGAGGGGGTGGTGGGCATGGGAAACGCTCCTTGCGTCGATGTGAGATCAATGGATCGAAGGCGCGGAGTTTACCGAGGCCGGGCAGGGCGACCTGTCGTCCTTCAGGTCTGGCTGGTGTCGTCGGAGGGCGGCGCGGGTGTGGGAGCAGGGGCTGCCACAGGGGCGGGAGCGGGTGCGGCTGCTGGCGAAACTGCGGCGGCTGGTGCCGGCGCTGCTGCCTTCTTGAGCTGTCCCAGTTGCCACTTGCCTGCAAAGGCCTGCAGGTCGGACAGGCGCTTGAGCAGGTCCTGTCCGCTCAGCGTGAGGCTGTAGCCGTCGCTGCCGTGGCCGACGATGCCGGCCTCGCGCAGTTCCTTGATGCGGGTGTTGAGCGTGTTGGGAGTGATGCCGCCCACGCTGTCCTGCAGCAGCCGGAAGGTCTGCGCATGGCCATCGCGCAGGGCCCAGAGCACGCGCAGTGCATAACGGGCTTCGAGCAGGGCGAGCAGCTGGCTGACGGCTGCGTTTTCCTTGGTACTCATCGACATCATCTCCTCGAAGCTGGGCGGGCCGTCGACCTTGGGGCAGGGCGATGCTTCGCGTTCTTGTGGTGGGTTACGGACCGTTTCGTTGGCCGGCGACTATAGCGCAAATGATGAGGATGCTACTAGTTTTATAGCTGCCAGGGCATACTGCATGCGGGTTGTGAGACAAAGCCTCACAAGTTGGCGTAGTCGGCCATGGCTTCGCCCAGCCGGATCGCGCGGCCTGGCGACCACGCCGGGTTGAAGGCCAGCGCAGGCGCCGGGAAGAGCATGACCACTGTCGAGCCGAGCAAGAAACGGCCCATCTCGTCGCCCTTGCGGATGTCGATCTGCCGGTCGTTGTAGTTCCACTCGCGCAGTTCGCCCACGCGCGGCGGATTGACCACGCCGTGCCACACGGTGGCCATGCTGCCGACGATGGTGGCACCCACCAGCACCAGCACGAAGGGCCCGTGCGCCGATTCGAAGACGCATACCACGCGCTCGTTGCGTGCGAACAGGCCGGGCACGCCGCGCGCCGTGGTCGGGTTCACCGAGAACAGGTCGCCCGGCACATGGATCATGCGCACCAGCCGCCCGTCGCAGGGCATGTGGATGCGGTGGTAGTCCTTCGGGCTCAGGTAGAGCGTCGCGAAGCTGCCGTGCGCGAACTTCGCGGCCAGCGCGGCGTCGCCGCCGACCAGCGCGGTGGTCGTGTAGTCGTGGCCCTTGGCCTGGAAGATCTGGTCGCCGCGGATCGCGCCGAACTGGCTGATCGCGCCGTCCACGGGGCAGACCAGGTCTGCCTGTGCGAGCGGCCGCGCGCCGGGCTTGAGCGCGCGCGTGAAGAACTGGTTGAAGCTCTTGTAGTGGTGGATGTCCGACTCGAGCGCCTCGCCCATGTCCACGCCGTACTTGGCCACGAAGCGCCGGATGATCCACGTCGTGACGGCGCCCCGTTCCTTGCCCGCGACCCAGCCGGCGAAATTGGTCAGGGCCTGCTTGGGGAACAGGTATTGGGGCAGTACTGCGGAGCGGTCGGACACGTGGGAGAAGCCTGGAATGCGGAATCGGAAGGGCATTCTATAAAGCGCTTCTCCCCGGGAACGTAGGAAGCTTCCCTTGGTTCGCGCCCCGCCGTCAGTCGGCCTTGATCCCCGCGGCCTTGATCACCTGAGCCCACTTTTCCACTTCGGCCTTCTGGAACGCCGCGATCTGCGCGGTGCTCAGGTCGGCCGGCTCCATGCCGAAGCTCTTGAGCTTGTCCTGCATCTCGGGCGCGGAGAGGATCTTGCGGATCTCGGTGTGCAGCCGGTCGACCACCGGTGCCGGCGTGCCCGCGGGCACGAAGATCGCCTGCCATGACACGACCTCGAAGTCCTGCAGGCCGGGCACGCCCGACTCGGCCACCGTCGGCACGTCCGGCATCGAGGCCAGCCGCTTCGACGAGGTGACCGCGATGGCGCGCAGCTTGCCGCTCTGGATGTGAGGGCCGGCGACCACCGTGGTGTCGAACATCATGTCGACCTGCCCGCCGATCACGTCCTGGATTGCCGGGCCGCTGCCCTTGTACGGAATGTGCGTGAACTTCACGCCCGACTTGAAGGCCATCAGTTCCAGCGCGAGGTGCTGCGAGGTGCCCGTGCCGGCCGAGGCCGACGAGAGCCCGCCGGCCTTGGCCTTGCTGGCTGCGATCACGTCCTTCAGTGTCTTGTACGGGCTTGCCTGGTTCACCACCAGCACCACCGGGTTGGTGCCGATCAGCGTCACCGGCGCGAACGACTTCTGCGGGTCGTAGCCCAGCTTGGGATACAGGCTCACGTTGATCGCGTGCGAGCTGATCGTGCCGCCGACCATCGTGAAGCCGTCGGGCGCGGCGCGCGAACCGACCTCCGAGCCCACGCTGCCGCCGGCACCGCCCTTGTTGTCGATGATCACGCTCGTGCCCAGCACGGGGCCGAGCTTCTGCCCGATCAGGCGGGCCAGCACGTCGGTGGTGCCGCCGGCGGGAAAGGGCACGAGGTAGGTGATGGCCTTGCCCGTCGGCCAGTTGCCGCCGCCCTGCGCGAAGGCGGCCGGAAGGCCGGCGGCGAGGGAAGAGGCGAGGGCGGTGCGAATGAGTGTGCGGCGTTGCATGCAGGTGTCTCCTTGTGATGGGTGGTGCGGGGCCGTCAGGGCATGTCGACGATCTCGATCCAGTTCGGGTTCTTGCCGACGTCCAGGTGCTGGGGCCTGCCCAGCGCGCCGGTGGCGGCGTCGATGGCGTAGAGCGAGATGCCGTGCGATTCCTGTCCCGCGGCGATGAGATAGCGCCCGCTGGAGTCGATGGCGAAGCCGCGCGGCACCTTCTCGGTCGGGGTCTGGCCCAGCGGCTGCAGTTGTCCCGTGGCAGCATCGACCTTGAACGCCGACAGCGTGCTCGAGGTGCGCTCCGACGCGTACAGGTAGCGCCCGTCGGGCGTCAGGTGCAGGTCGGCGGCCCAGGGCTTGCCGGTGAAGCCGGCGGGCAGCGTGGTCGTGCTCTGTTCGAGCTTGAGCGTGCCGCGCGCCGCGTCCCATGCGAACACGTGCAGGGCGGCGTCGAGCTCGTCCAGCAGATAGACGTGGCGCTGCGCCTTGTCCCAGATGAAGTGGCGCGGGCCCGATTTCGTGGATGTGGTCGTCAGCGGCGGATCGTTGGGCGACAGCAGGCCCTTCTCGGCGTCGAAGCGCCAGCTCGACACGTTGTCGCCGCCCAGGCTGGTGGCCAGCACGAAGCGGTTGCTGGCGTCCGCGTGGATCGCGTGCGCGTTGGGCCCGGTCTGGATCAATTGATGGACGGGGCCCGCGGCGCCGTCCTTGCCGATGGAATTGACCGTGATCTTGCCGCCCTGGTAGGAGGCCGCGAAGAGCCACTTGCCGCTCGCGTCCAGGTCGATGTTGGCCATGCTGTCGGCCAGCGGCGCCTCGCCGAGCTTCTGCAGCTTGCCGGTGGCACCGTCGATCGACAGCGAGGCCACGCGAAACGGCTGCGAGCGCAGCGCGGCATACAGCACGCGCTTGTCGTGGCTCACCACCATCGGCATCACCGTGCCGCCGACGTTCAGCGTCTGCACCGGCTTGAGCGCGCCCTGGGCGCGGTCGAGCTCGAGCACGGAGATTTCCTGGCTGTCCGCGTTGGACACGTAGACCCAGGTGGCGGCCGAGGCGGGGCCGATGGCGGCCAGCCACAGCAGCGATGCGATGGTTTTTCTTTTCATGGTTCGCGGTTCAGGGTTTGATGTTCAGTTTGGTGATGAGCTGCTTGAAGTAGACGTTGTCCTTGGCCAGCGTCTCCTTGAACACGGCGCCGTCGGTGTAGACGTAGCCCAGGTTCTGCTTGTCCATCACCTCGTGCATCAGCGGCTCGGCGGCGGTCTTCGCCGTCATCTCGCGCAGCTTCGCCATCACTTCGGGCGGTGTGTTCTTCGGCGCGCCGAGGCCGCGCCAGGTGCCGATCGACAGATCGATGCCGCGTTCCTTGGCGGTGGGCACCTTTTCGAAGCCCTTCACGCGCTTGTCGGCCATCACCATCAGCACCTTGAGCTTGCCGCCCTGCACATGCGTGGTGACTTCGGCCGGGCTCACCGCCACGGCCTCGATGTGTCCGCCGAGCAGCGCCAGCACCGCCGGCGCCGCGCCCTGGAACGGGATGTGGCCGAACTTCGCGCCGGTCTTGTCTTCGAGCGCCGCGGCGGCAAGGTGCCAGATCGAGCCGTTGCCCGAGTTGCCCACGCGCACGCCCTCGGGCGACTTCTTCGCGGCCGCCAGGAACTCCTCGATGGTGTTCCACGGCGCGTCGGCCTTCACGGTGATCGCCGCCGGATCGGCATTGAGCTGCGCGATCGGCTGGAAGTCGTCGTAGTTGAACTTGGCAAGGCCCAGGTGCGGCAGCGTCAGCAGCTCGACCGTCAGCACCGCGAGCTTGTAGCCGTCGGGCTTGGCGTTGATCACCTCCGTCCAGCCGATGGCGCCGCCAGCGCCGGGGCGGTTGACGATCACGATGCTCTGCGAGATGTGCTTGCGGCTCGCCTCGGAAAAAGCGCGTGCCAGGCCATCGGTCCCGCCGCCGGGCTGGTAGGGCACCAGCAGCTCGATCGGACGGTTCGGAAAATCGGCCTGCGCCGCGGCCGGCGTGGCCAGCCCGAGCGAAAGAGCGGCCGTGGCCGAGAGGGCGGCGATGCCGCGAACAAGCTGGATTCTTCTCATGATGTCGTCGTCTCCGTTGTTGATCCGATCCGGGGCCTCGCGCAAGGCCTCCTCGTGTTCTTCGTGCGTGCCTCAGGGCATGTACTGGCCGCCGTTCACCTCGATCACCTGCCCCGTGACGTAGCCGGAGAGCTGCTCCGACGCCAGGTACAGGAAGGCGCCGACGCATTCCTCGGGCACGCCGATGCGGCCCATCGGAATGCCGGCGCGGAAGTTCTCCAGCATTGCGGGTGTCGAGAAGCGGTCCTGGAACGGCGTCTGGATCACGCCGGGCGCCACGGCATTCACGCGGATGCGGTCGCCCACCAGCTCCTTCGCGAGCCCGTGCGTCGCCGTGCTCACGAAGCCCTTCGAGCCCGCGTACAAATAGGCGGCTGGCCCGCCGCCGGTGCGTGCCGCGACCGAGGTCACGTTGATGATGTTGCCGCTGCCCTGCGCGCGCATCAGCGGCACCACCTCGCGGCAGTAGGCGAGCACCGAGCGCGCGTTGATGTGCATCACCTCGTCGAACAGCGCGTCGTCGAACTCGGCGATCGGCACGCGCTTGACCAGGCTGCCGGCGTTGTTGACGAGCACGTCGATGCGCCCCAGCTGCGCCGCGGCCTGCTTCACGCATTCGCGGATTGCGGCCGTGTCGCGCACGTCGGCCTTCAGCGCAAAGGCGGTGCCGCCGGCCGCGCGGATGGTGTCGACCACCCCGTTCGCCGCATCGGCCGAGCTGTTGTAGTGCACCGCCACGCGCATGCCGCGCGCCGCAAAGGCGACGGCCACCGCGGCGCCGATGCCGGTGCTGGCGCCGGTGACGAGCGCTGTCTTGTCCTTGAGGTCTTCCATGTCTTTGCTCCGTGCGAAGGGATCAGGTCACGGGTGCCGGGTTGAACAGCACCAGCGCGTTGTGCAGCTTCCAGTGCTCGGCCCATGTTTTCTTGCGGCCGCTGGCCACGTCGAGCATCAGGCGGAACAGCTCCCAGCCCACGTCCTCGATGCTGGCCTCGCCGTCGGCGATGCGGCCTGCGTTCACGTCCATCAGGTCGTGCCAGCGGCGCGCGAGGTCGCTGCGCGTGGCGACCTTGATCACCGGTACCTCGGCCAGTCCGTAGGGCGTGCCGCGGCCGGTGGTGAACACGTGCAGGTTGATGCCGGCCGCCAGCTGCAGCGTGCCGCAGATGAAATCGCTGGCCGGCGTGGCGGTGTAGATCAGGCCCTTCTGCGCTGCCTTCTCGCCGGGCGCGAGCACGCCGGTGATGGGCGCCGAGCCCGACTTGACGATGGAGCCCATCGCCTTCTCGACGATGTTCGACAGGCCGCCCTTCTTGTTGCCCGGCGTGGTGTTGGCGCTGCGGTCGACGCGGCCCTTCTGCAGGTAGGCGTCGTACCAGGCCATCTCGCGGATCATGGCCTCGGCCACCTCGGGCGTGGACGCGCGCGAGGTGAGCTGGTCGATGCCGTCGCGCACCTCGGTCGTTTCCGAGAACATCACGGTGGCGCCCGCGCGCACCAGCAGGTCGGTGCAGAAGCCCACGGCGGGGTTGGCGGTGACGCCCGAGAAGGCGTCGCTGCCGCCGCACTGGACGCCCACCACCAGTTCGCTGGCGGGCACGGTTTCGCGCCTGCGCCTGTTGAGCCGCGCGAGGTGCTCGTCGGCCTGGCGCATGACCGAGTCGATCATCGACATGAAGCCGACATGCTCGTCGTCCTGCAGGCAGACCACGTCGAGCTCTGCCGCATCGCCGCCGGCATCGCCGCGCTTGTCGATGATGGGAATGCTTCCCGGCGGCAGCAGCCGCTCGGGCTGCAGCTTCTCGCAGCCCAGGCTCACCACCATCACCTCGCCGCCGAAGTTCGGATTGAGGCTGATGTTGCGCAGCGTGCGGATCGGCACGATGGCATCCGGCGCATCGATGGCCACGCCGCAGCCGTAGCTGTGCTCCAGCGCCACCACGTCGTCGACGTTCGGGTACCTGGGCAGCAGCTCGGCCTTGATGCGCTGCACCGCGAAGTCGGTCACGCCGGCCACGCACTGCACCGTCTGCGTGATCGCGAGGATGTTGCGCGTGCCCACCGAGCCGTCGGCGTTGCGGTAGCCCTCGAAGGTGTAGCCCTCCAGCGGGGGCAGGGCGGGGGGCTTGACCGTGGCGATGGGCAGGCCGTCGAGTCCGGGCGCCACCGGCATGCGCATTACGCGCTCGTGCACCCAGCTGCCGCGCGGCAGTGCTTTCTGTGCATAGCCGATCACCACGTTGTAGCGGACGATGGCCGCGCCCTCGGCCAGGTCGGCCAGGGCCACCTTGTGACCCTGGGGCACGTTGTCCACCAGCACCAGGCCGTCGGCGAACGAGGTGCCGGCCTTCAGGCCGCCGTCGTTCGCGACGATGGCCACGTTGTCGTTGGCGTGGATGCGGATGTAGAGCGGCGAGGCTCCGGAGGCGGCATTGCTCATCGTGAGGACCTTTGTTGCTTACAGCACCTTGTGGCCGGTCAGCATCGTGGGCAGCCAGGTGGAGAAGGCCGGCACGTAGGTCACCAGGGTGATGGCGATGAAGATCGCCAGATAGTAGGGCCAGGCGGTTTTCGTCGCCTCCCCGATGGATATCTTGCCGATCGCGCAGCCGATGAACTGCACCGTGCCCACCGGCGGGTGCACCAGGCCCAGCGCGCAGTTCAGCAGCAGCATCATCCCGAACTGCACCGGGCCCACGCCCATCTGGATGGCCAGCGGCAGGAACAGCGGCGTCGTGATCAGGATGTGCGCCGCCATGTCCAGGAAGATGCCCAGGAAGATCTGGATGATGTTGATGTACAGCAGCATCAGCCAGGGACTGGAGGTGGCGGCCAGCAGCACGGTCTCGATGGCGTCCGGGATCTCCAGGTAGGCCATCTGGTAGCGCAGCATGTTCGACACGCCGATCAGCAACAGGATCACGCCGGTGGTCTTCGACGCCTTGGCCAGCGACTTGAAGAGCTTCTCGCGCGTCATCGTGCGGTAGGCCACCACCGTGAGCAGCAGCGAATACGTCACCGCGATGGCCGCCGCCTCGGTGGCCGTTGCCACGCCCTTCATCACGCACACCAGGATGATCACGATCACCATCAGGCCGGGAATCGCAGCCAGGAAGGTCTTGGCCACCATGCCCCAGCCGGGGAAGCGCTCGACCATCGTGCTGCCGTCGGTGCGCTTCGGGTAGCCATGCTTGGCGGCCTGCCAGTAGGCGGCCACCAGCATGCACACCATGATCCAGAACACCGGGATCAGCCCCGCGAACATCAGGTCGCCGATGGACACGCCCTTGATGATGTGCCCGTCGATGGTGCCCACCGCGGCCTGCGCTGCGAAGGCGTAGATGATCATGTTGTGCGAGGTCGGCATCAGCGCACCCGAGAGCGAGGCGTGCGTCGTCACGTTCACCGCATACGCCGCGCTGTAGCCCTCGCGCTTCATGATCGGGATCATCACGCCGCCCATGGCCGAGGTGTCGGCCACGGGGGAGCCGGAGACGCCGCCGAACAGCGTCGATGCCACCACGTTGGCCAGGCCCAGGCCGCCCTTCCAATGGCCGACGAGGCTGCGCGCGAAGGCGACGATCTTGTCGGCGATGCCGCCGTGCAGCATCAGTTCGCCCGAGAAGATGAAGAAAGGAATGGCCAGGAACGAGAACACGTTCATGCCCGACACCATCATCTGGATGGCGGTCTCGAACGGCAGGCCCTCGTAGGCAAAGGTGGCCAGGCAGCTCAGCCCGATGGCGAAGGCCACCGGCATGCCGAGCAGCAGGAAGAGCACGAAGCTCAGCGACAGCACTGTCAATGCCATGATGGAACGACCTTCTGGTCTGTGAACTGAGCCGCCAGGTGCTCGAGGGAGAAGAGGGTGATCAGCACCCCCGCAAAGAGAATCGGCACGTAGCGCACGGCCTCGGACATGCCCAGCGTGGGAATGGTCGACTCGCGTGTGGACACGGCCATCTCGGCACCGCCCGCGATCAATGCGATGGCGAAGCCGATGGTCAGCACATAGACAAGCGCCTTGCACCAGAACTGCGCTTTGGGCGGCAGTACCTTCACCAGCGAATCGAGGCCGATGTGGCCGGCGTCGCGCACGCCGGCGGAAGCGCCGAACATGGCGACCGAGATCACCAGCAGCAGCGCGACCTGCTCCACGTACGGCGGGGCGTCATTGAAGACGTAGCGCAGCACCACGCCGTAGACGACGACTGCGAGCAGGCCGACAAGGCACACGCAGGCGATGTACATCGCCCAGCGCGAAAGCCGTGCGTTCAGATGGGTCAGCAAATGCATTTGGAAGTCCTGCCTTGCCCCCTCCCTCCGAAAGGTGAGGGAGAGAAGCCGTGGGCGTCATTTCGTGTTGACGATTTCCTGCACCAGCGCCTTCAGCTCCGGCGTGGTGGCGAACTTGTCCCACACCGGCTTCTCGGCATCGACGAAGCCCTTGCGGTCGATATCGGCGGCGGCCACGACTTTCGCGCCGCCCTTGATGACGGCCGCCTTGGCGTCCTTCTCGCGCGGCTCCCACAGCTTCACGTAGTAGGGCACCGAGTCCTTCGCGGCCTTGCGGATCGCGGCCTGTTCTTCCTTGCTCAGCGTGTCCCAGATCTTCTTGGAGAACACCAGCACTTCGGGCGTCATGACGTGCATGGTCTCGGAGTAGACCGGCGCGGCCTCGAAGTGCTTGGCTTCGTCGTACGAGGGGTAGTTGTTCTCGGCGGCGTCCACCAGGCCGGTCTTCAGGCCGGTGTAGACCTCGGCGATGGGCATCGGCGTGGGCGAGGCGCCGGTGGCGCTCACCAGGCTCACCATCAGGTCGGAGGGCTGCACGCGGATCTTCAGGCCCTTCATGTCGGCCACTGTCTTGATCGGCTTCTTGGCGTAGACCGAGCGCGCGCCGCTTTCATACATGCACAGGCCGATGAAGCCGGCCTTCTCGAACGCGGCCAGCACCTTGTCGCCGGTCGGTCCGTACATGGCCTTGCGGAAATGCTCGATGTCGCGGAACAGGAAGGGCAGCGACGGAATCACCGACTCCGGCACGATGCCGTGGAACGAGGCGCTGCTCACGCGCACCATGTCCAGCGCGCCGATCTTCACCTGCTCGACCGTGTCCTTCTCCGAGCCCAGCGAACTGTCGGCGAAGATCTTGATGTTGTCCTTGCCGCCCGTGGCCTTCGACAGCTCATCGCCCATGAACTTCACCGCCTGGTTGGTGGGAAAGTCCTTGGCGTGCACTTCGGCGGAGCGGAAGGTTCGTGCCATGGCGGCGTTCGATACCGTGAGGGCGACCAGGCCGATCGCGATCAGGCCCGACAGCTTCTTCATTTGTAGTGATTTCATTCTTGATAGCTCCTCGGTGGATGAAAAGAAAACGCAGTGGATGAACAACAGGGTCAGATGCCGAAAGCGGGCTCCGCGAGGCCCTTCGCACCGGGCCGCAGCGCGAACACGCCGCCGGCCAGCGGCTGGTCCGAAAGGTCGGTGCCGCCGGGACGGATGGAGGTGACGAAGAGGGTGTCGAGGTCCGGGCCGCCGAAGGCGCACATGGCGGGCTTCTTCACCGGTACTTCGAGCGAGCGGTCGAGCCGGCCGTCGGGCGTGAAGCGGTGCACCAGGCCGGCGTCGTTGCCGCAGATCCAGTAGCAGCCGTCGGTGTCCATGGCGGCGCCGTCGGGACGGCCGGGCAGGGGCCTCATGTCGATGAACAGGCGGCGGTTGGTGGGCGTGCCGGTGTCCGTGTCGTAGTCGAAGGCCCAGACGGCTTGTACGCTGGGGTGCGAGTCCGAGAGGTACATCGTGCGGCCGTCCGGGCTGAAGGCCAGGCCGTTGGGCACGATGAGATCGCCGAGGCGCTCAGCGGCGTTGTCGCTGCCCTTGCCGTAGCGGTAGAGGCGGCCGATGCGCGCGCCGGCCGCCATGTCGAGCAGCATCGTGCCGGCCCAGAAGCGGCCCTGTCGGTCGCAGCGGCCGTCGTTGAAGCGCATGGCCGGTGCCGCGTGCGCGACGGGGGCGAGCGGGCTGGCGGCCAACGTGCCATCGGCCTGCGGCTTCAGCGAGAACAGGCCGCTTTCCATGCCGGCGATCCATTCGCCGGGAACGTCGGCGCGCGGCGCGATGCAGGCGATCATTTCGTTCGCCGTCCATTGCGTGTGGCCTTCGCTCGCGTGCCAGCGGTTCAGTGTGCGCGCCGGAATGTCGACCCAGTACAGCGCCTGCTGCCCGCCATGCCACACCGGGCTTTCGCCGGTGCCGTTGCGCGCGTCGAGAACCAGTTCAGCTTGCATCGCCGAAGGGGCCTTGCGCGGTGAAGGCGCCGCCCTGGTAGATGGCGTTCGGGTCGGTGGGGGCGACAGGTGGTTGTGCCTCGACCTTGTCGCGGAACACCTCCGAGCTGTCTTGCGGCACGAAGCCCAGGTGCGCGGCCGCGCTGTTGTCCCACCACACGTCGCGGTTGTTCGACATGCCGTAGACCACCGTGTGCTTCACGTCCGGCGTGAACAGCGACTTCTCGATCAGCGTCGTCAGGTCGCGATAACTGAGCCAGGTGCTCATCATGCGGCGGTTGGCGGGCTCCGGGAACGAGGAGCCGATGCGGATGCTCACGGTCTCGATGCCCCAGCGGTCGAAGTAGAACTGCGCCATGTCCTCGCCGAAGGATTTCGACAGGCCGTAGTAGCCGTCGGGCCGGCGCACGGCGTGCGCGTCGATGTGTTCGCTTTGCTTGTAGAAGCCGATCACGTGGTTCGAACTCGCGAACACCACGCGCTTCACGCCGTGGCGGCGCGCGGCTTCGTAGACATTGAACACGCCCTTGATGTTGGCTTCGAGGATTTCCTCGAACGGGCGCTCCACCGACACGCCGCCCAGGTGGACGATGGCGTCGCAGCCTTCGACCAGCGCATGCACTGCCGCCTTGTCCGAGAGGTCGCAGGGCACGACTTCCTCGCTCGCGTCCACGGCTGGCGAAAGCGAAGCGATGTCCGACAGGCGCAGCGTGCCGGCAAAGGGCTTGAGCCGCTCGCGCAGCACCTTGCCGAGTCCGCCGGCCGCGCCGGTCAGGAGGAGGCGGTTCATCTTCTTGTCTGTCATCGTTGCGCGTCCATACATTCAGGAGTCATGGTTTCCGAGGGCCCGCCGTCACGGTGCTTTTCTGAAAGCGGCCGGTACGATGCCGACGGAGCAAAGTCAAAGGGCTGCATGTCGGTGCCGTGGAAGCCGAAAGCCGCAGGCGAAATGGCCGGCGGCGCCAGGAGATGTGAGATGGGTTATCTGTTGTCGTACAACTAGTTGGAGATTATCATCGTGGCCATGGCTCAGTCGACTGCGGGTAATCCCTTGGAATCACAAGCGCCGGTGGAAACGGCGTCTGCCGCTTCGGCTGCGGGAGCTGCTTTCGTGGGGCGACCGCGCCAGCGCGCACGCGGCCTCGCGCATGGGCTGGTGGAAGACCTGGGCGAAAAAATCCGCAGCCAGTCGCTGCGCCCGGGCGACAAGCTGCCGACCGAGTCGGCCATCATGCAGGCCTATGGCGTGAGCCGCACCGTGGTGCGCGAGGCGCTGTCGAAGCTGCAGGCCGGCGGGCTGGTCGAGACGCTGCACGGCGTGGGCACCTTCGTGCTGCAGCCGCGGGCGGGCGGGGTGTTTCGCCTCGATCCCGGGGAGATTGCCGCATCGGTCGACGTGCTGGCCGTGCTGGAGCTGCGCATCAGCCTGGAGACCGAGTCGGCCGGCCTTGCTGCGAGCCGCCGCACCGACGAGCAGTTGGTTGCCATGCGCCAGGCGCTCGACGATTTCGAGCGCAACGTGGTCGTGGCGGGCGACACCGTGGGGCCGGACTTCCGCTTCCACCTGCAGATCGCCGAGTCGACCGGCAACCCCTATTTCGCGGACATCATGCGGCACCTGGGCACCACGCTCATTCCGCGTACGCGTATCAGCGCCATCCGCACGCACGAGGGTGGCGCGCCCTATCTGAACCGGGTCAACCGCGAGCACGAGGAGATCTACGCGGCCATCGCGCGGCGCGATCCCGAGTCGGCGCGCGCGGCCATGCGCATCCACCTGACCAACAGCCGCGAGCGGCTGCGCCTGGCGCAGGAGGCCGCGCAGCAGAAGGCGAAGGCCGATGCGGCCGCAGGCACGGCCGCGCCGTCGTCCGACGACACTCCCTCCAGCTGAATTTTTCTTGCCGGCCAGGCTGGACAAGTTGTTTTTCTAGTTGTACGATGACTGATAACTCGCTCGGGCACGGGCGAAGCCATGACGAACCATCGAACAACTGGAGGCAGCATGACCATCAACCGGCGCGGCGCACTCGGTGCCGCACTCGCCACCACCCTGGCCGCCAGCCTGCCGCTGAGCGCCATCGCGCAGGGCGCGCAGCAGGGCGGGGGCGGCAACTGGCCCTCGAAGCCGATCCGCATCATCGTCCCGTACCCGCCGGGAGGCTCGTCCGACATCATTGCGCGGTCCATCAGCCAGCCGCTGTCGGAGGCGCTGGGCCAGTCGGTGATCATCGACAACAAGGCCGGCGCCAACGGCAACCTCGGCGCCGACCTGCTGGCCAAGGCACCGGCCGACGGCTACACGCTGATGCTGTGCGACCTCGGCGCGCTGGCCATCAGCCCGTCGCTGTATCCCAAGCTGCCTTTCGATCCGTCGAAGGACCTGCGCAGCGTTTCCATGCTGGCCTACTCGCCGCACCTGCTGGTGGTGCATCCCTCGGTGCAGGCGAACACGCTGAAGGAACTGGTCGAGCTCTCGAAGAAAAGCGATCTCAACTTCGCCGTGACCGCCAGCGGCAGCACCGCGCACCTGGCCGGCATCGAGCTGCAGCGCAAGGTTGGCGCCAAGTGGGAATACGTGCCCTACAAGGGCGGCGTGCAGGCGGTGCTCGACACCGTGTCGGGCCAGACGCAGGTGCTGATGAACGGCATGCTCGCCACCTATCCACAGGTGCAGTCCGGCAAGCTCAAGCTGATCGCTGTGTCGAAAGCCACGCGCATGCCGCTGATCGGCAGCGTGCCGACCATCGCGGAGCAGGGCGTCCCCGGCTACGAGTCGGGCACCTGGCAGGGCGTTGTCGCGGCGCGCGGCGTGCCCGACGCGGTGATCGCCCGGCTCAACAAGGAACTGGTGCGCATCATCCGCACGCCCGACATCCGCGCGCGCCTCGCGGGGCAGGGCGCAGAGGTCGTGACCATGACCGCGCCCGAGCAGGACCAGTTCTTCGCCAAGGAGCGCGCGCGCTGGGCGCAAGTCATCAAAGAGGCCAACGTCAGGCTCGACTAGTCATGTCTGCCCCCCGGCTCTTCACTCGCTTCGCTCCGTGTAATTCGCCACCCCCCGAGGGTGGGACGTGGCCCGCCTTGGGGCGGCCTCGCGGCAGCCGCATCGCCGCCCTTTGAATCTTCTTCATTTTTCAAAAACTTCACTGGACTCTTCCCGATGAACCCGCAAGAACTCAAGACCATCATGGGCTCCGGCCTGCTCTCGTTTCCGCTGACCGACTTCGACAGCAACGGCGACTTCAACAAGAAGGGCTACGTCGAGCGCCTCGAATGGCTCGCTCCCTACGGCGCGAGCGCTCTGTTCGCGGCCGGCGGCACGGGCGAGTTCTTCTCGCTGACTGGCGACGAGTACCCCGGCATCATCCAGACGGCCGTCGACACCTGCCGCGGCGTGGTGCCGATCATTGCCGGCGCCGGCGGCCCCACGCGCTTCGCCATCCAGTGCGCGCAAGCCGCCGAGAAGGCTGGCGCGCACGGCATCCTGCTGCTGCCGCACTACCTCACCGAAGCCGGCCAGGAAGGCCTGGCCGCGCACGTCGAGGCCGTGTGCAAGAGCGTGAAGTTCGGCGTGATCGTCTACAACCGCGCCACCAGCCGCCTGAAACCCGACACGCTCGCCGGCCTGGCCGAGCGCAACCCGAATCTCGTCGGCTTCAAGGACGGCATCGGCGACATCGAGGCCATGGTCGCCATCTACCAGAAGATGGGCGACCGCTTCGCCTACCTGGGCGGCCTGCCTACGGCCGAGGTCTATGCCGCTGCCTACAAGGCAATGGGCACGCCGGTGTATTCGTCGGCCGTCTTCAACTTCATTCCGAAGACCGCCATGGACTTCTACAAGGCCGTGGCCGCCGACGACCTGCCGACGCAGCACCGCCTGCTGAAGAACTTCTTCATGCCGTACCTCGAACTGCGCAACCGCACGCCGGGCTATGCCGTGAGCATCGTGAAGGCCGGCGCCAAGATCGTCGGCCACGACGCGGGCCCCGTGCGAGCGCCGCTCACCGACCTGAAGCCCGCCGAGATGGAACAGCTCAAGGCGCTGATCGACGCGCTCGGCCCGCAGTAAGCCGGCAAGCCGTCGAACACGAACAACAACACGGAGACAAGGCAATGTTCCTCAAGAAGCTCTTCCTGATTGCCGCCGCGGCGGCCGCGTTCTCAGGGTGCTCGATGATGCAGGCGGGCAATGCGGCATCGGCCTCGCCCGAAGTGGCAGCCGCCGCCGAGCGCCTGCGCATTGCGATGATCGATCCGACCGCCGCCGCGCTCGGCGCGCTGGTGGCCGACGACCTGAGCTATGGCCACTCGAGCGGCAAGGTCGACACCAAGGCCAGCTTCATCGGCGACCTGGTGGACGGCAAGTCGGACTTCGTGGCCATCACGATCACCGACCAGACCATCAAGGTGGTCGACGGCCAGACTGCCATCGTGCGCCACACGCTCGCGGCCGACACCAACGATTCGGGCAAGCCAGGCAAGGTGGCGCTGAAGATCCTCGGCATCTGGCAGAAGCAGGACGGAAGCTGGAAGCTGCTCGCCCGCCAGGCCGTGAGGATCTAATGCTCCCCAGGCTTCGCGCACACCCTTGCCGGAGCAACACCAGCGGCCCCGGCAGAGCCGGTCCCGCGGTGTTTCCCGAAGGGGTCGGCATGGTTTTGGATTGATTCGAAAATGACATCTTCAGATTCCACTTCTCCCGTCACCGGTGCCCCCGTCGTCACCGGCATGCGCGTGATTCCCGTCGCCGGCCACGACAGCATGCTGATGAACCTCAGCGGCGCGCACGGTCCGTTCTTCACGCGCAACCTGCTGATCCTGACCGACAGCGCCGGCCACACCGGCGTCGGCGAAGTGCCGGGCGGCGAGAAGATCCGCCAGACGCTCGAAGACGCGCGCGGCCTCATCGTCGGCCAGCCCATCGGCCGCCACAACGCCGTGCTCAACAGCATGCGCAGCGCCTTCGCCAACCGCGACAGCGGCGGCCGCGGCCTGCAGACCTTCGACCTGCGCGTGACCATCCATGCAGTAACGGCCGTCGAAGCGGCGTTGCTCGACCTGCTCGGCCAGCATCTCGAAGTGCCCGTGGCGGCCCTGCTCGGCGAAGGCCAGCAGCGCGACGCGGTGCAGATGCTCGGCTACCTCTTCTATGTGGGCGACCGCAACAAGACCGACCTGCCGTACGAAAGCGACCCCGGCGCCGACAACGACTGGTTCCGCCTGCGCCATGAAGAAGCCATGACGCCCGAGGCCATCGTGCGCCTCGCCGAGGCCACGCATGCGCGCTATGGTTTCACCGATTTCAAGCTCAAGGGCGGCGTGCTGCGCGGCGAGGAAGAAGTCGAGGCCATCCGCGCGCTGCACGAGCGCTTTCCGCAGGCGCGCGTCACGCTCGACCCGAACGGCGGCTGGCTGCTCGCCGACGCGATTCGCCTGTGCCGCGACCTGCACGGCGTGATGGCCTATGCCGAAGACCCGTGCGGCGCCGAAGGCGTGTTCTCGGGCCGCGAGGTGATGGCCGAGTTCCGCCGCGCCACCGGCCTGCCGACCGCCACCAACATGGTGGCCACCGACTGGCGCGAGATGGTGCACAGCCTGTCGCTGCAGTCGGTCGACATTCCGCTGGCCGATCCGCACTTCTGGACCCTGCAGGGCTCCGTGCGCGTGGCGCAGCTGTGCCAGGCCTGGGGCCTGACCTGGGGCTCGCATTCGAACAACCACTTCGACGTGTCGCTCGCCATGTTCACGCACGTGGCGGCCGCGGCGCCGGGCAAGGTCACCGCGATCGACACGCACTGGATCTGGCAGGACGGCCAGCACCTGACGAAAGAGCCGCTGCAGATCGAAGGCGGCTTCGTGAAGGTGCCCACGCGCGGCGGCTTGGGCGTGGAACTCGACATGGATGAAGTCGAGAAGGCGCACCAGCTCTACCTGAAGCACGGCCTGGGCGCGCGCAACGACGCGCAGGCGATGCAATACTTGATTCCGGGATGGACTTTCGACAACAAAAAACCTTGCATGGTCCGTTGAAGGTTTAGTCTCCCGTTTCCATTTCCGCAGCCGGACACCCAGTGCTCCGGCTTCTTTCTTTCCATCGAGCAGCAAGGAACCCCTCATGCAAAACTTCGACAACCTGATCGGCGGCGAATGGCGTGCCGGCGCAAGCTACAGCCCCAACCTCAACCCCAGCAACCTGTCCGACGTGCTCGGCCAGTACACGCAGGGCGACGCGTCGCACGTCGAGGCCGCCGTGGCTGCCGCCACCGCCGCCTTCCCGGCCTGGGCCACGGGCAGCATCCAGGCGCGCTCCGATGCGCTCGACAAGATCGGTACCGAAATCCTCGCGCGCAAGGAAGAACTCGGCACGCTGCTGGCCCGTGAAGAAGGCAAAACCCGCGCCGAAGGCATCGGCGAGGCCACCCGCGCGGGCCAGATCTTCAAGTTCTTCGCCGGCGAATGCCTGCGCCTGTCGGGCGAGGTGCTGCCTTCGGTGCGGCCCAACATCGGCGTGGAGATCACGCGCGAGCCGGTCGGCGTGGTCGGCCTCATCACGCCGTGGAACTTCCCCATCGCCATCCCGGCCTGGAAGATCGCGCCTGCGCTCGCTTTCGGCAACTGCGTGGTCCTGAAGCCTGCCGACCTCGTGCCCGGCTGCGCCTGGGCGCTGGCCGAGATCATCAGCCGCTCGGGCATCCCGGCCGGCGTGTTCAACCTCGTGATGGGCCGCGGCAGCGTGATCGGCAACGCGCTGGTCAACCACCCCGGCATCCATGCGATCAGCTTCACGGGCTCGGTCGGCGTGGGCCGCAACATCGCCGTGCAGTGCGTCACCAACCACAAGAAGGTGCAGCTCGAAATGGGCGGCAAGAACCCGCAGGTGATCCTGGACGACGCCGACCTCGCGCAGGCCGTGGAGCTCAGCGTGCAAAGCGCGTTCTATTCCACCGGCCAGCGCTGCACCGCGTCGAGCCGCCTCATCGTGACCGAAGGCATCTACCCCAGGTTCATCGAGGCGATGAAGGCGCGCATGGCCAAGATCAAGGTCGGCGATGCGCTCGCGCAGGGCACCGACATCGGCCCCGTCTCGTCCAAGTCGCAGCTCGACCAGGACATGGAATACGTTGCCATCGGCAAGGGCGAGGGCGCCACGCTGGCTGCCGGCGGCGAGCTGCTGAAGCTGGAGACCGACGGCTACTACATGTCGCCCGCGCTCTTCAGCGAATCGGCCGCGGCCATGCGCATCAACAAGGAAGAGATCTTCGGGCCGGTCGCGAGCGTGATCCGCGTGAAGAACTACGAAGAGGCGCTGGCAACGGCCAACGACACAGAGTTCGGCCTCTCGGCGGGCATTGCGACCACGAGCCTGAAGTACGCCACGCACTTCAAGCGCCACAGCCAGGCGGGCATGGTGATGGTCAACCTGCCGACGGCTGGCGTCGACTACCACGTGCCGTTCGGCGGCCGCAAGGGTTCGAGCTATGGTCCGCGCGAGCAGGGCAAGTATGCGCAGGAGTTCTTCACCACTGTGAAGACGGCTTACACACTGGCCTGATCCTTTGGTCGTGGGTGGCTCTGGGCACGCTGTCGTGTTCGGGGTGCGCTCGCGCCGACGGGTACTCTGCTCCGCGAATGTCCCCCGGCCTTTGGCCTCCTCCTTTATTTCGCTGCGCAGAGCACCCCTCCAGCATGATCGATCAGAGCACTGGTTGATCAGCCAGCACAACGGCAGCGTCCATTGTGCGAAGGGCACCGGGTGGCTCCCGCAGCGAAATAAAGGAGGAGCCGAAGGCGGGGGACATTCGCGGAGGGAGCCACCCGGTGCCCTTCGCACACACCCCGAAAGAAAGCCCCCCGAATTCAGGAAGGTGGCGAAGACGGCGGCACACGACGCCGCCGCCGCATCAAGTACTCCACGAGTTCGAACAGGCCCTCGCTCAGCAACGCCAGCGCAGCCGCCGGCAATGCGCCCGCAACGAGCAGTTCGCGGTCGTTGAGCGCCAGCCCCGTCACGATGCGCTCGCCGAAGCCGCCCGCACCGATGAAGGCCGCGATGGTCGCCGTGCCGATGGCGATCGAGGTCGCGGTGCGCACGCCCGCCAGCAGCGTGGGCAGTGCCAGCGGCAGCAGCACCAGCCGAAGGCTCTGCGGCGGCGTCATGCCGAGTGCGGTGCCGGCCATCCGCAGGCCGTTGGGCACCTCGGCCAGGCCCGTCACCGTGTTGCGCATGATCGGCAGCAGCGAATAGAGCGTCAGCGCGATCAGCGCGGGCAGCGCGCCGATGGCGCCCAGCATCGAGATCAGCACGGCCAGCAGCGCCAGCGACGGCACTGTCTGCAGCAGGCTCGCGAAACCCAGCACCACCGCGCGCAGCCGCACATGCGCAAACACCAGGATCGCCAGCGGCACGCCGATGAGAATCGCGACGCCGACCGACACCGCCACCAACAGAAGATGCTGCCGCGCGAGCTTCCACAGGTCCGGCCCGAACAGCTTGGCCATGAAGCCGCGCCGCGCTTCCTGCGGCTGCGCCTTCGCGCCCTTGCCCGTGCTCGCGAGGAAGTCGCGCGCGATGGTGTCGAAGGGCACGCTCTGCAGCTCGGCCCGCGCATTCATCGCGATCATCGCGCGCTCGTCGACGCGGCCTTCGAGCGTCTTCAACGCGGCCCAGGCCAGCGGCAGCCGCGTGGGCAGGTCGAGCTTGTAGAGCACCACCGCGTCGTAGCGCGGAAAGTATTTCCTGTCGTCTTCCAGCACGCGCAGGCCGAGGTGGTCGATCTTGGCGTCGGTGGTGTAGATGTCGATCACGTCGATCTGCTTCGCGGCCACCGCGTCGTAGGCCAACCCGTGGTCGAGCCCGGTGGGCATCTGCGTGAAGCCGTAGCGCCCGGCCAGGCCCTTCCAGCCGTCCGCGCGGCCGATGAATTCGTTCGACAGGCCGAACTTCAGCTCGGGGTGCTTCGCCAGGTCGCTCAGCGTGCGCAGGCCCAGCCGCTCGGCGTCGGCGGCGCGCACCGCGAGCGCATAGCCGTCGTTGAAGCCCAGCGGAATGGCCACGCCCAGGCCCATCGGCGCGAGCGCCGCGTTCATGGCCTCGCGCGTGTCCGCCGGCGAGCCCTTGAGGATTTCGAGCGCGATGGTGCCGGTGTATTCGGCGTACAGGTCGATGGCGCCCGAGCGCAGCGCCTCGTACACGATGGCCGTGTTGCCCAGGCCTTGCCGCACGACGGGCGGCGAGACGGTGTGCGGTGCGGCCGTCTGCGCCAGCAGTTCGGCCAGGATGTACGACTCGGTGAAGCGCTTGGAGCCCACGCGCAGCGTCTCGTCCGCGGCTCGTGCGGGGGCGGGCGCGACGGCAAGCCATGCGAGGGCGTACAGCAGGGCGGCGCGCCAGAAACAGCGGGGCAGATGCATCCGGGCCAGTGTATAGACATCGTTCCGTTTGGCGCACCCGCCGCTCTCCTACACGCCGTGGTGCGCGGTGCCGATGGGGCGGGCCGCTGATCGGGCCCACAGTCGGTTGCCATGAAGACCCGCTCCATGAAGAACGAACACCCCGGCCCCGACGTCCACGGCCTGCGCGAGCTGCCGGGCGTGCAGGTCGACGGCTACAGCCTGCAGCTGCGCGACAAGGACGGTTTCGTCGGCGACCAGGCCAGCCAGACGGCCTTTCGCGAACTGCTCGAACGCTGGCGCAAGCGCCGCCGCAGGAAGGGAAAGGACCCGCTGGGCGGCTCGCATTCGCGCGACCTCGGCAAGGGGGAACTCGACCGCGCGCTGCAGGGAGGAAAGGCGTCCGAGGCCTCCGATGTGATGCATGGCGCCATCGAGGAGTTCGCGCAGGAGCTGGCCCTGGTGATCCAGCGCTTCATGCGCCAGCCCTCGTGGCGGAAGGTGCAGCGCATCGTGGTCGGCGGCGGCTTTCCCGAGAGCGACGTGGGCGAGCGCGCCATCCTGCAGACTGGGGCCATCCTCGAGGAGATGGGCCTGCACGTGCAGATCGGCCGCCTCTCGCACGACGTGGACGACGGCGGACTGATCGGCTGGGCGCACCTTGTGCCGCGCGCCATGCTGAAGAAGCACGACGCGATCCTCGCGGTGGACATCGGCGGCACCAACGTGCGCTGCGGCATCGTGAAGACACGCCACCGCAAGGCGCGCGACTTCTCGCTCGCGAAGGTGGTGCGGCGCGAGAAGTGGCGCCATGCGGACGAAGGGCCCGACCGCGGCGGCATGGTCGAGCACATCGCCGACATGCTGGAAGACATGGTGCGCTACAGCGAGCGCAGGAAGATCCGGCTCGCGCCCTTCGTCGGCGTTGGCTGCCCGGGCCTGATTCGGCCGGACGGTTTCATAGCGCGCGGCGCGCAGAACCTGCCCGGCGACTGGGACAGCCACGCCTTCCACCTGCCGAGCCAGCTGTGGCAGCGCATGCCGATGCTGGGCTCGGGCCCGACGCTGGTGCTGATGCACAACGACGCAGTGGTGCAGGGCCTGAGCGAACTGCCCTTCATGCGCGACGTGCGGCACTGGGGCGTGCTGACCATCGGCACGGGGCTGGGCAACGCGAGCTTTACCAACAGGGCTTGAATCAGTCTTCGGGTCGCAGGCCTTCGACGCGCATGCTGGCCGACGCCACGGCCTCGCCGCCCAGCGCCTTGTAGACGGCCACCAGCCCGACCGCGAGCCGGCTGGCGCTCTGCGCCTGGTCGCGCCGCGCCTGCAGCAGGGCGCGGCGCGCGTCGAGCTCGACGCCCAGGTCGGTGAGGCCGCCCTTGTAGCGGGCAGCCGCCAGCACCAGCGCGTCGCGGCCGCGGCGCTCGCGCTCGGCCAGTTCGGTCTGCCGCTGCCGCTCGGCGGCGTAGGCGGTGAGCGCCGAGTCGATCTCGTGCCAGGCCTTGAGCACGGTCTGCTGAAAGGCCACGGCCGCTTCCTGCTGCTGCAGCTCGCGCAGTTCGACGGTGCCGCGGCGGCGTCCGTTGTCGAAGATCGGCAGGCTGATCGACGGGCCCACGTGCCATTGCCGGCTGCCCCATTCACCGAAACGCTCGCTGCCTACCGATTCGTAGCCGAAGCCGGCGCCCAGCGTCACGCGAGGATAGAGATCGGCCACGGCCACGCCGATGCGGGCCGTGGCGGCATGCAGCTGCGCCTCGGCCGCCGCGATGTCGGGGCGGCGGCGCGCGAGTTCGGCGGGCTGGCCCAGCGCGAGGGCGGGGAGCGCCGGGGCGTCGAGTGCGTCGCCGGTGGCGGTGTCGGCCAGCTCGGTGTTCAGCGCGCCGGGCGCGGCACCGGCCAGCAGCGTGATGCGGTTCGTCGCATCGGCCTCCTGCAGCAGCAGCGCGGGAATGCGCGCGCGCAGTTCGGCGACCAGCGCGCGCTGGCGCACCGGGTCCAGGTCGGTGACGAGGCCGCCGTCGGCGCGCGCCTGCACCAGTTCGAGCGACTCGGCGGCTGCGGCGATGTCGGCGCGCGCGATGCGCAGTTCGCGTTGCGTGCCGCGCAGCTCGAAGTAGTTGCGCGCCAGCTCGGCCTGCACGCTGAGCCGGGCCTGCCGCAGCAGCGCGGACGAGGCGCTCGCGTCGGCATCGGCCGCCTCGATGGCCCGGCGCACGCGGCCCCACAGGTCGATCTCCCACGAGGCATCGAAGCCGGCCTGGTAAAGGTTGTAGGGCTCGCTGAGCGTGCGAATGAGCTGGTCGCGGTTGGAGACCGACGAGCCGAGCGCATCGATCATCCGCGTGGCGGCACCGCTTTCGCTCTGGCGCTGCCGGGTGACGCCGGCGCTCGCGTTCACCTGCGGCCCCTGCTGCGCCGCCGTGGTGGTGCGCTGCACGCGGCTTTGTGCGAAGCGCAGGGCGGCAGTCTGAAGGTCGGGGTTGCTTGCGAGCACCATGGCTTCGAGGCGATCGAGCACCGGATCGTTGAAGGCCTTCCAGTCGCCGGATGCGATGCCGCCGGTGGAAGCGCCTTGCCGTTCCGCGCCCAGCAGCGCGGGCGAGCCGCCGTGCCAGGCAGTCCAGTCGGCGGGCGTGCGCACCTCGGCCGGCTTGTGGTCGGGTCCTACGGCGCAGCCGGAGAGCAACAGGGAGAAGGCGAACGCGGTCGCGGCGCGAGGAGCGGACAGAAGAGGCATGGCGTGCTCCCGGTTTCAGACAAGACGGTTGCGGAACAGGCAGGCCGCCAGCGGCAGCGTGATGGCGGCGATGACGGCGAGCGGAATCAGGTTGTGCCAGACCGTGCCCAGCCCCACGCCTTCGAGGTACACGCGCTGCACGAGATCGATGGCAAAGCGCAGCGGGTTGGCCAGCGTGGCCACCTGCAGCACGTGCGGCATGTTGCGCACCGGCGTGGTCAGGCCCGACAGCAGCATCAGCGGCATGAGCAGCACGAATGCGTAGAGCATGGCCTGCTGCATGTTGGCCGACACGGCCGAGATCGACAGGCCGATGCCCACGCTCGCGACCGTGAAGAACACCAGCCCCGTGTACAGAGTGACGAGCGAGCCCGCCATCGGAATGCGGAACCAGAACAGCGCCACAAGCAGGATCAGCGACGACTGCACCAGCCCCACCAGCACCGGCGGCAGTGCCTTGCCGATCATGATCTCGAGCGGCGACATCGGCGTGACCAGCAGCTGGTCGAAGGTGCCTTGCTCGCGCTCGCGCGCCACCGACAGCGCGGTGAGCAGCAGCGTCTGCAGCATGCTGAGCGCAGCGATCATGCCGGGCAGCAGGTTCCAGCGCGTCTCGAGATTCGGGTTGAACCATGCGCGCGATTCGATGACCAGCGGTGAGGGCGGGGCGCCCGCGCGCGCGCGCAGTTCCGCGTTGTAGCGTTCGACCACCGCGCTCACGTAGCCCGCCGCCGAGCCCGCGGTGTTGGAGTTGCGCGCATCGAGGATCAGCTGGATCGTCGTGGTCTGCCCCGCGCTGAGCTGCTGCTCGAAGTTGGCGGGAATCTGGATGACGAGCAGCGCCTGCTCGGTGTCGACCACCTCGCGGATGTCGGCCTGCGAGCGCAGCGTGGCCACGCGGTGGAAGACGCCCGTGCTGTCCAGGTGCGCGATGAGTTCGGACGAGGCGCCGTTGCGGCTCTGGTCGAGCAACGCATAGGGCACGTTGGTGAGATCGTAGGTCGCGCCGTAGCCGAAGACCAGGCTCTGCAGCAATGCCGGCGCGACCAGGATGGCGCGCGTGGCCGGGTCCTTGAGGATCGTCAGCAGCTCCTTGCGGCAGAGGTTGGCGATGCGCATGAGGAAATCGATCATGGCTTCGGTCCTCAGTCGAGGCTCTTGCGAGTTACCGCGCGCGCCACCAGCAGCAGGCCCACCGCGTACGCCAGCAGGATCGCGCAGTTGCGCCAGATCAGCGGCCACACGTCACCGGCGAGGAACAGCGTCTTGATCAGATCCATGAAATAGGTGGCCGGCAGCAGGTGCCCCACCACCCGAACGGCAGTGGGCACGTTGCGCAGATCGAACAGGAAGCCCGACAGCATCATCGAAGGCATGAAGGTCGCGATCAGAGCCACCTGGCTCGCGAGGAACTGGTTGCGCGTGACCGACGAGATCACGAGACCCAGGCTCACGGCCACGATCAGGTACAGCATCGAGCTGAACACCACCACCAGCAGCGAGCCGTACATGGGCACGGCGAACAGGTAGCGCGCGGAGAGCAGGCACAGCGTAAGGCCCAGCATGCCGACCGCGAAGTACGGAATGATCTTGGCCAGCAGGATCTCGACCGGCCGCACCGGTGTGACGAACAGCGCCTCCAGCGTGCCGCGCTCCCATTCGCGCGCCATCACCAGCGCCGTGAGGAAGGCGCCGACCAGCGTCATGATGAGCACGATCAAGCCCGGCACCAGATACCAGGTGCTGGTGTTCGCGGCGTTGAACCACATGCGCTGCTCGACGGCGACGCTGCCTGCGGCCGCGGCGCCGGCAGCGTCGCCGCTGCGGTCCGCCTGCCGCACGCCCGCTTGCGCGAGGGCGCCGCTCACGTAGGCCTTGATGATGCTCGCGCGCCCCGCGTCCGAGCCGTGCACGATGAGCTGCACGCGTGCGTTGCCGGCGGCGAGCGCGCGGGAGAAATCGGCCGGCACGCGCACGATGCCGTCGACCTTGCGCTCGCGCATCAGTTCCTCGGCGTCGTGCATCGAGCCCAGCAGGACCGGCGCAATGGTGGGCGAGAGCTGCAGCCCGGCAATGGCCTCGTGCGCGGTCGGCGAGGCGTCTTCCATGACCACGGCCACGGGCGCGTTCTTCACGTCGAGCGACATGCCGTAGCCGAAGATCAGGATCAGCACCATCGGCAGCAGGATGCCGATGGCGAGGTTGCTGCGGTCGCGCAGCAGCTGGCGGAACTCCTTGCGCGTGAGGGAGACCAGGCGGGACCGGAAGCCGTTCATGCCGCCACCTCTTCCGTGCTCTTGTGCCGCGCCTTCTCGACGATGCCGATGAAGGCCTGTTCCATGTCGATGCGTCTCCCGCTGTCTTCCTCGCCCAGCGCCTGCGCGCGCACCTCCTGCGGCGTGCCGATGGCCAGCACCTTGCCTGCGTCCTGGATCACGATGCGGTCGCAGTACTCCGCCTCTTCCATGAAGTGCGTGGTGATGACGACCGTGGTGCCGCCTTCCGACAGCGCCGTGATGCGGCGCCAGAACTCGCGGCGCGCGAGCGGGTCGGCGCCGCTGGTGGGTTCGTCGAGGAACAGGATCTCGGGCTCGTGCAGCAGGCCGGTGGCCATCGCCAGGCGCTGCCTGTAGCCGCCGGCCAGTTGGCCGCTGGGCGTGTCGAGTGCCTGGGCAAGATCGAACTGGTGCAGCACCGTGTCCATCCGCTCGCGCAGCTTCGCGCCGCGCAGGCCGTAGGCCCCCCCGAAGAACGAGAGGTTCTCGCGCACCGTGAGGTTGCCGTAGAGCGCGAACTTCTGCGAGACGTAGCCGATGCGCTGGCGCGCCTGTGCGCGTGCATGCCGCAGGTCGACGCCGGCCACGCGCAACTGGCCGCCGCTGGCGGGCAGCAGGCCGCAGAGCATGCGGAAGGTGGTGGTCTTGCCCGCGCCGTTGGGGCCGAGCAGGCCGAAGATTTCGCCGCGGCGAACCGAGAAGCTGGTGTTGGCCACGGCGACGAAATCACCGAAGCGGCGTACGAGGTCCTTGACCTCGATGACCACCTCGCCGGATTGGCCGTCGGGCGTCGCCATGGCGGCTGGCGGAATGGTGTCGCTGGCGGGCGATGGCTGCGTTCGCAGCAGCATCATGAAGCCGTCTTCGAGGCGCGGTGCGACGGGCTCGGTGTGCGCGCCGTCGAGCAGCGCGTCGAGCCGCGCGCCGTCTGCTTCCTCGCGGCGGATGAAGCGCACCTCGCCGCCCTGCGGTACTGCATCGACGATGTCCTGCCGCGCGTCGAGCAGGCGAGCCTGAAGCAATCGCGGCGGCTCGCTGTCGGACGGCGTTGCGACAAAGCACAGGCCGCGCGCCCGGTCGCGCAGTTCGCCGGGCGCGCCCTGCGCCAGCAGCTTGCCGCCGCGCAGCACGAACACATGGCTGCAGCGCTCGGCCTCGTCGAGGTAGGCGGTGCTGACGATGACCGAGAGCTTTTCGTCGTCGACCAGTTGCTGCACGATCCCCCACAGCTCGCGGCGCGAGAGCGGGTCCACGCCCACAGTCGGCTCGTCGAGCAGCAGCAGGTCGGGCGAGCGCACCAGCGTGCAGGCCAGGCCGAGCTTCTGCTTCATGCCGCCCGAGAGCTTGCCGGCGGGGCGGGTGGTGAAGCGGCCGAGGTCGGTCATTTCCATCAGCCGTGCGTAGCGCTCGCGCCGCTGCGTGCGCGGCACGCCGTGCAGATCGGCGTAGAGGTCGAGGTTCTCCTGCACGCTGAGGTCGTCGTAGAGGCCGAAGCGCTGCGGCATGTAGCTGATGCGGTCCTGCACCGCCTGCGGGTCGGCCGACACGTCGATGCCGAGCACGCGAAGCTCGCCCTGGTCGGCGCGCATCAGGCCGGCCATGAGGCGCAGCAGCGTGGTCTTGCCTGCGCCGTCGGGACCGACCAGCGCGGTGAGCGTGCCGGCGGGTACTTCGAGCGACACGTCGTCGAGCGCGTGCACGGCCGCGGCCGGCGCCTTCGGCACGAAGCGCTTGTGCAGCGAGCGCCCGGCCACGGCTTGCATTCAGCAGCCCTCCGTGTGGGAAGTCTTGCTCCTTCCCCCGCTGGGGGAAGGCTGGGATGGGGGCAGGCAGAGCGCTCGATGGCCGCCCCGCCTGCCCTCACCCCGGTCCTCCCCCGAAAGGGGAGGGAGCCATGCATGAAGAGAGGCGGTCATTCAGGGCCCGCCCGTCGAAGCCAGCTGCAGCCGCACGGTCGCCGGCATGCCAAGCCGCAGCCGGTCCTCCTTGTCGTCGACCATCACGCGGATCTCGTAGACGAGGCTGCTGCGCAGCTCCTCCGTCTGCACCGTCTTGGGCGTGAACTCGGCCACCGACGAGATGTAGCCGACCTTGCCCGCGATGGCCTCGCCGGGTTGGCTGTCGGTGCTCACGCGGGCCTCCTGCCCGGCGCGCACGCGGCCGAGGTCGGGTTCGGCCACGTAGGCGCGCACCCACTTGGGATCGGTGATGGCGAGCGTGAAGGCCGGGCGCTGCGGCGAGGCCATCTCGCCCGGTTCGAGCAGCCGGGCGCGCACGACGGCGTCGATGGGCGCCTTGAGCTCGGCCTCCGCGAGCTGGTGGTTCATGAGTGCGAGTTCGGCGCGGGCCGATTCGAGCTGGGCCTGCGCCTGCCCGATGTCTTCCTTGCGCGGCCCGGTGACAACCAGCTGCTGCGCCTTGTGCGCGTTGTCGAGCTGCGCCAGCGCCACCTTGCGCCTGGCCTGCGCGTTGTCGAGATCCTGCTGGCTCACCGCGCGGCCGGCCGTGGTGGCGCCGATGGCCTGCAGGCGCGCGAGCTGCTGCTGCGCCAGATCGGCATCGGCCTGCGCGGCGGCCACCTGGGCGCCGGCCTGCGCCACTTCCTCGGGGCGGCTGCCGGTCTTCAGGCGCAGCAGGACCTGCTCCTGCACGCCGATGCGCGCCTGCGACTGCGCCGCGCGCAGCACCAGCGAGCGGGTGTCGAGCCGGCCCAGTACCTGCCCGGCGCGCACGCGGTCGCCTTCGCGCACCGTCAGCTCGGCCACGCGCTCGTTGGCGTTGAAGGCCAGCGAGACCTGGCGCAGGTCGACGTTGCCGTACAGCACGAGCTGGTCGGAGGGCGCGGCCGAGCGGTGCGCGTACCACCAGCCGCCCGCTGCCGCGATGACTGCCACGGCGGCGATGGCGATAAGCGGTTTCCTGTTCATGGCGTGTGTCCTGACGAGGCTGCTTCTGTCCCCGGCCCTGTGTGATGTTATCAAATTGAAATTTGAATTTGAAGTATTTTTTCGTTTGGGTTAGCCTCGAGGCATGGCAACCCGCACTCCGCGCACCGACGGCAACACCACGCGCCTGCACATCCTCGAGACCGCGGGGCGGCTGTTCGCGGCGCAGGGTTTCGCGCAGAGCACCAGCAAGGAAATCTGCACCCGCGCGGGCACCAACATGGCCGCGATCAACTACCACTTCGGCGGCCGCGACGGGCTCTACGAGGCGGTGCTGATCGAGGCGCACCGGCAACTGGTGAGCCTCGACGAGCTGATGGCGCTGTCCATGGCGTCCACCGATGCGCGGCTCAAGCTGCGCGCCTTCCTCACGCACATGGTCGAGATGAGCGCGCAGCCGAAGGCGCCGTGGGGCTTCCGGGTGGTGCTGCGCGAGGCGCTGTCGCCGTCGCCGGCCATGCCGGCGATGATCCAGCGGGCGGTGCTGCCCAAGGCCAAGCTGCTGCGCGGCATCATCGGCGAGATCATGGGCTTGCCCGGCGACCATCCCTCGGTGCAGCGCAGCCTGCTGCTCACGGTGCTGCCGTGCCTGGTGATGACGGTGGCGCCCAAGGACCTGAGCAGCAAGGTGCTGCCGGCCCTGAAAGACACGCAGGCGCTGGCGGACGACCTGATGCGCTACGTGCTCGCCGGGCTCGACGCCGTGGCAAAGGACGCCAAGGCCGCCGAGCCGACTACAGCTGGAAAGCGACGGTAAGCAGCAGCCCCTCGGCCACGTCGCGCAGCAGCCCCGGTCGCCGCGCGCGGTAGGGTTCGCCGGCCGACGCGGTGGTCTCGATCCACTCGGCCAGCCAGTCAATGTGGTCCTGGCCGTAGAACACCACGGCGGCCTCGTGGTTCAGCAGCAGGCTGCGCAGGTCGAGGTTGATGGAGCCGCAGATGGCGAGTTCGTCGTCCACCACCACGGCCTTGGCGTGCGCCATGAACGGGAGCATGCGAAAGCTCACGCCCGCGCGTGCCAGGTCGCGCATGGCGCGTGCGCGCACGAAGTCGGCCAGGCGGTGGTTCGACTTCGCCGGCATCGCGATGGTCACCTGCACGCCGCGCCGCGCGGCCAGCCGCAGTGCGTCGCGCAGGCCGTCGCCGGGCACGAAGTAGGGCGTGATCGCGAGGATGCGGTGCTCGGCGCGGAAGCACGCGTCGATCAGCAAGGCATGCGCCGTGTCCTCGGTCTGGTCGGGGCCGCTCGGCAGGAACTGGGCCATGGCCGTGCCCGGGCCCTCGGCAACGTCGTCGCACGTGATGGCGCGGGCCTTGCGGGTGCGCACCGAGGTCCAGTCGTGGTCGAACTGGCGCGCCGCCGCCGCGGCCACGCTGCCGCGCAGATCGAACGACAGGTCGTACCAGGCCTCGGGATGCTTGTCGCTGCCGGTGAAATACTCGCCCGCGAGGTTGCGCCCGCCCGACCAGAGCCAGCTGTCGTCGGCAATGGTGAACTTGCGGTGGTTGCGCAGGTTGCGCGGCCCGATGCGGCGCAGGCTGAAGAAGGGGCGGAACACCGCCACCTCGCCGCCCGCCGCGCGCAGCCGGTCGAAGTGATGGCGCGGCAGCGACAGCGCGCCGAAGCCGTCGAGCAGCACCCGCACCTTGAGCCCCTCGCGCGCCCGCCTGGCGAGCCGCTCGATCACCGCATGGCCGAGCGGGTCGTCGCCGATGATGAAGGTGCACACGTCGATGCGCTCGCGCGCGCCGTCGATCACCTGCCACAGCGCCTCGCGCGCGGCCTCGCCGTCGGCATGCATGCGGATCGCGCAGCGCCCCGGCGGAGCGAGGCCGAAGCTCTCGATCAGGTCGGCCGCCCAGTGGCCCGGCGGCACCGAGCGCGGCGGCCGCGGCGAGCCCGCCGGGCGCAGCTTGCGCTGGCCGAACAGCAGGTACATGGGCAGGATGAAATAGGGCATCAGCACCAGCCCCATGACCCAGGCGATGGCCGTGGTGGGTGCGCGCTGCTCGCGGCGCGCGCGCGTGGTCAGGACGTAGACCAGCAATGCGAAAGTGACGACGAGGAAATGCTGCGAAGGGGAGGGCAGCCAGTCGAACCCTGTGATCGGCATGGAGCGATGATGCCTCAGCGCCGCCGGCCTTCAGCGTTGAAGGAAGGCCGGCACGCCGCGCCCCTGCGAGGCCAGGAACCGCATCATCGGGTCGACCACCGCGCGCACCGCGGGGCGGTCGCCCACGCGTGTGCGCCAGGCCAGCAGGCGCGGCGTGGTGTCGGTCATGCCGGCGCCCTTGCGGTCGGCGAACACGCAGGCCATGTAGAAGGCGATGTCGGCGAAGGAGTAGGGGCCGGCGAGGTACTCGCGCGTGGCCAGCAGGCCTTCCATTTCTTCATAGAAGCGCGCGCAGCCGGCGCAGGCCGCGATCGCCGCGGCGCTGCGCATGTCGTGCTGCAGGCCGAAGAGCTTGATGACGTTGGGAAAGAAGACCTCGTCGGACTTCTGCTCCAGCTGCCGTGCGCGGGCCCGTTCGGCGATGCCCTCGGGCCACAGCGCAGGGGCGGGGTAGCGGTCTTCGAGGTATTCGAAGATCTGCGTCGAGTCGAACAGCTCGACCCCGCCGTCGATCTCGTCGGTCAGCACGGGCACCTGCTGCTTGACCGGGTTGACCCGCAGCACCACCGGGTGCTTGGGCTCGTAGGCGTCGCCCTCGATGAACGGCACCATGACCAGTTCGAAGGCAAGGCCTTTTTCGCGCGCCGCGATCTCGACCTTGGCGCCGAACATGCTGAGGGGGCCGGAGTAGATGTGAATCGTCATGGGCCCCGACTTCAACAGAAATGGCGCTTCAGGTCGAGCCCCAGACTTCCTGTGCAGTCTCGACCACGAGGCGCAGCTTGGCGCGCTGCGCTTCCACGGCGATGTTGTTGCCGTGCACCGTGCTGGAGAAGCCGCATTGCGGCGATAGCGCGAGCTGTTCGAGCGGGGCGTACTTGGTGGCATCTTCGATCCGACGCTTGAGTTCGTCCTTGTCCTCCATCTCGCCGAACTTGGTGGTCACGAGGCCGAGCACCACGGTCTTGCCCTTGGGCAGGTAGCGCAGCGGCT
>Ga0207655_1000807_pt1 | contig 34045 bp, 25 predicted proteins | sample KBSM44metaG_FD_184398 | JGI IMG/M metagenome (GOLD analysis project Ga0207655, IMG submission 184398) | Miscanthus rhizosphere microbial communities from Kellogg Biological Station, Michigan, USA - KBS M4-4 metaG (SPAdes) (version 2) | ecosystem: Host-associated > Plants > Roots > Rhizosphere >... | reverse complement strand
TCGTGCACCCACATTCAGGCGATCTTGCGTTCGCCGCGTTGCGCCAGGTGTTCGACCATGGCGCGGTGGCTCGGCAGGTCGGCCAGCGCGCGCTGCGACATTTGCTGGATCATCGCAAACTCGCGGCGGGCTTCCTCCATGCGCGGCAGGGTTTTCGCGTTGGCATACAAATCGGTCGGATACTCCATCCCGTACAGCACGTACTGCCAGCTCGATGGCGGATACATTTCGTAGTCCACCACGAAGTCCATGCGGTGCGGCGCACGCTTGCGCCACATGGCCAGCTTGTCCTGCAGCGACTGCGGCACGCTGGCCATGTTGGCGTTATCGATCCAGAACAGGTTGTCCTTGCGTTGCGTCAGGCAGTAGTGCAGCTTGACGAAATCGACGATGCGCTCGTAGCGCGCCTTCATCATGTCGTTGAAGGTTTTGGCCACCGGCGCGAAATCGCCGTCGTGCGGGAACAGGTAGCTGACCAGGTAGGCCGCCGTTTCAATCAGGCCGATGCCGGACGACTCGAGCGGCTCGAGGAAACCGCCCGACAAGCCTACCGCCACGCAGTTCTTCACCCAATGCTGCTCGCGGTAGCCGACGTTGAGCTTGAGCTGGCGCGGATTGAGGCCGTCGGCCTGCTTGCCGATGTAGTTGCGCAGCACTTGCTCGGCGCGCTCATCGTTGGTGTAGCGGCTCGAGTATACATAGCCGATGCCGCGCCGTTCGTGCAGGCCGATATCCCAGGTCCATCCCGCTTCGTGTGCGCTGGCGATGGTGTAGGAAGCGATCGGCGCATCGGGCCGTTCGTACGGCACCTGCATTGCCAGCGCGCGGTCGACGAACAGCACGTCGTTGATATTGCGGAACGCGGTGCCCAGCGCCTCGCCGATCAGCGCGGCGCGGAAGCCGGTGCAGTCGATGTACAGGTCGGCCGTGAGCACCCCGGCCTCCTTGGTGTGCACGGCGCCGATGGCGCCTTCCTCGTCCAGCGCCACCCGTTCCACCGTAGCCTGCACATGCTGGACGCCAAGCGATTGCGCGTGCGTGGAAAGCAGGGCGGCAAACTTGCCGGCGTCGAAGTGGTAGGCGTAGTTGAGCGGCCCCATGAAGTCGGCATCGCTCGGGCGCTTCGGTGCGTGCGAGGCATCGGCCACGCGCTTTTGCATGGTGGCGGCGGCGGCAAACCCGACGTCCTTGCCGGCCGCGCCTTGCAGCCAGTAGGGCAGCAGTTCCGGTCCGCCGGGGCGCTGGCTCGGCAGGCTGAACGGATGGAAGTAGTGGCCGGCGCCCGGCGCGCCCGGTTCGCGCACCCAGTGGTCGAAGCGGATGCCCTGCTTGAAGGTGCCGTTGCATTCGCGGATGAAGCGCGCTTCGTCGATGCCGATGGTGGCCAGGGTGCCGCGGATCGACGGGAAGGTGCCTTCGCCGACACCGATGATGCCGATTTCCTTCGATTCCACCAGCGTGACCTGCACCGCGCCATCGGCGCCGGCGCCCAATTGCTTGGCTAAAAAGCAGGCGCTCAGCCAGCCGGCAGTGCCGCCGCCAACGATCAGAACTTGCTTGACGCTATGTTTTGGTAACGTTTTCATAGAGGGGATTGTCTCCGTATAGCCGTTGTTACAACGCTGCTACAATTTTTAATTTGACATTGATCGATTAGATTATGTACCATGAAATCGATTTCACAAATACAGAAAACGTTTTCATTCAAATTGAAATCGTTTTCAGACAAGATGAAATCGTTTTCTACGATAAATGGTAGCACCGCCTCCTCCCCCTCGGCGATCGCTACGCAAAGGAGACTTATGAACGTCCACGTACCGCAGTCCGGGAAGCGCTTGCTGCTGTCCCCAATCTCGATGGCCATCTTTGCCCTGATGGCCGGCACCAATGTAGTTCACGCAGCTGAAGATGCACAAGCTACCGCAGCGGCCGCCGCCGCTCCTGCAGCTGAACAGGCAGCACCGGCTGACGCCGGCAAGATCACCGAAGTGTTCGTGACTGCCACCAAGCGCTCGACCTCGCTGCAGAAAACTCCGGTGGCCGTGACCGCCCTGAACGCCGCCGCTCTCGATGACAACCACGTGCAAACCATCCAGGACGTGGTCAACCTGGTGCCGGGCTTTGCAGCCACCGGCCAGGGCGACCATGGCGTGATCACCATGACCCTGCGCGGCATCGGCAACGACTCGGCCAAGACCGAGTACGCCGACCCGGAAGTGGCCAGCTTTGTCGATGGCGTGTACTCGCCGCGTCCGGAAGGCGCGACCGCGCTGCTGTTCGACCTGGACGCGATTGAGGTGCTGCGCGGTCCGCAAGGCACGCTGTGGGGCCGTAACTCGACCGTCGGCGCGGTCAACATGCAGACCGTCAAGCCTGAAATCGGCAGCAACGCCGGCAACTTCGAGCTGGGCTACGGCAACTACAGCCGCATCGGCGCCCGTGGCGCGTTCAATATCCCGATCAGCAGCACGATGGCCGCGCGCGTGGCCGTGGTGCACGAGCAGCACGACGGCTACGTCGACTACCAGGCGCCGGTGATCCCATCGCTGGCCGCCCAGCAGGCCGCCGCCGCGCCGGGCATCGCCGACTGGAACGCGAAGCACCCAGGCAATCCGGTCACCTTCAAGCCGATCAACGAGAACGCCTACATCCGCAATGGCCAGAAGTACAACGCCCAGGACCAGAGCGCGGTGCGCCTGAGCTTCCTGTGGCAGCCGTCGGCTGACCTGAAGTGGAACATCGCCTACGAGCATTACGCCGACCGCGGCACGCCGAACATGAACCTGCTGCAGCAGCAGCGTCCGGGCCAGGACTTCTGGTCGGCCCTGATCGACACCGCGCCCAACGTCAAGCGCGATTCGAACTCGGTGCGCAGCCGCGTCGACTACCAGGTCAACAACGATGTGGCGCTGGCCTACATCGCCGGCTACTCGCACTTCACCGGTTCCTCGACCTTCGACCAGGATGGCGGCGCCAATCCGGCCACCAGCTTCACCACCGTGGGCGGCCCGGGCAACGCCGGCTATCAGGCCAACAACACCGTCTGGTCCAAGTACAAGAACTACAGCCATGAGCTGGAGATCATGTCGACCGGCAAACGCGAAGTGGACTGGCTGCTGGGCCTGTACTACGCCAACGAAGACAACGGCATCCGCTTCGATATCCCGATCATGAACGGCACCGAAACCGGCACCGTGAGCTGGCAGGGTTCCTTCATCCAGCCGAAGGAAACCGTGGATTCGAAAGCAGCCTTCGGCCAGGCCACCTGGAACCTGAACGACCAGTGGCACCTGACCGGCGGCTTCCGCTACACCTCGGACAAGCGCGAGAACATCGGCGGCACCGGCAACGGCTGGACCAACTACGACGTGCCGCAAGTGGCAGTGAGCCCATCGATGAATCCGCTGGTCCCGGGCGGCAACAACGGCTTCACCACCTACTCGTTCAACAGCGGCAGCTACAGCGACAACAAGCTGACCGGCCTGGCCCGCGTGACCTACGACATCGACAAGAACAATATGGTGTTCGCGTCGGTATCGACCGGCTACAAATCGGGCGGCCTGCAAGACGGCGGCCGTCCATACGGCGCCGAAACGCTGACCAACTACGAGATCGGTTCGAAGTCGACCTTCCTCGGCGGCAAAGTACGAATGAACAATTCGGCGTACTACTCGAAGTTCAAGGACTTCCAGTTCAGCGCGCCGGTTACCAATCCGGACGGCACCCGCGGCCTGGCCACCAACAACGCCGAAGGCGCCAACGTGTGGGGCATCGAAACAGAGATCGCCGCCAAAATCACGCCGGAAGACCGCGTGCAGTTCACCGCCGCCTACACCCACGCCAAGCTGAAGCACCTGATCGGCGGCAGTAACGACTACGCGCTGCCGGCTTGCCCGATCAAGGACATTGCGACCTGCCTGGACGTGACCGGCAACACCATGCCGCACGCGCCGAAGTTCAGCGCCCAGCTGCAGTACCAGCACAGCTTCGCGCTGGAAAACGGCACGCTGATCCCGCGCATCAGCACCCACTACGAAACCGCCAGCTGGCTGAGCGTGTTCAACCTGGGTGATCCGGATCGCCAGAAAGCGTACAACCGTACCGACCTCGGTCTGCGTTACGACGCCAACTCGAAGTGGTACTTCGACGCCTTCGTGCGCAACGTTGAAGACGGCAAGATCAAGACCAGCGCCATGAACGCCAACGGTCCGTGGCAGGCGCAGTACCTGCCGCCGCGTACCTTCGGCATCAACGTGGGCCGCTCGTTCTAAGCCCAGAGTTTTTCATGTAGTGTTTTTCATGTAGTCCAGTGTTGTCTGTGGTCTTACGCCCCTCGTGCTTCCCCGGCCCGAGGGGTTTTTTTTTGTGCCATACTCACAGCGTGTGTTTCTCGCTGAGGTTTGCATGCCTGTCCTGAGTTCCGTCCTCGCAGCCGCCGCGCTGGCCTGCGTGGAACCGCCGCCCGATCCTTCCAACACTTACGATGCGCCGCATACCTACGCCAGGCTGGCGCGCGACTATCCGCACATCCGCATCGCCAGTGACGCGCTGCCGGACGGCGTGCGCAAGGTGGCGGACCAGGTCTACGCGCAGCATGGCGTACATTGCCTCAAGCTCGATGCTTATGTGCCGGCCGGCGAGCGCCTGCCGGCGGTGATCCTGGTGCATGGCGGCGGCTGGAAGTCCGGCTACCGCTCGGAGTTCGCGCCGATGGCGGTGCGGCTGGCGCAGCAGGGCTTTGCGGCGATCACCATCAGCTACCGCCTGTCCGGCGAGGCGCGCTATCCGGCGGCGCTGCGGGACGTGCAGGATGCAGTGCGCTGGGTGCGCGCGCATGCCGATGAATTGCACATCGATCCGCAGCGCATCGCGCTGGCCGGCGGTTCGGCCGGCGGCCAGCTGGCCAGCCTGGCCGGCGTGACGCTGGGGCAGGGCATGGGCGAGGGCGTGCAGGCCATCATCAATATCGACGGCCTGTCCGACTTCACCAGCGAACTGGCGCTGCGCTACGAGGATGACCCGGCGAAAAATCCCTCTTCGGCCGGCGCCTGGTTCGGCGGCCGCTATGCGGAAAAAGCGGCGCTGTGGCGCGAGGCCTCGCCGATCCAGTACGTCCGCGCCGGCATACCGCCCATGCTGTTCATCGGCAGCGCGCAGCCGCGCTTCTCGGCGGGACGCGAGGAGATGATGGCGCGCATGGCGCAAGTGGGCGTGGCCAGCGAAAAAGTGCTGCTGCCCGACACGCCGCATTCGTTCTGGCTGTTCGATCCGTGGCTGCAGCCCACGGTCGACGCCAGCGTGGCGTTCTTGCGGCGGCAGCTGCGTTAGCTCGTGCTAGTATTGGTTCCACTATGCGTGTAACGATTTCTCTCTTGCTGGCGGTGGCCCTCGGCGCAGGCGCGCCGCAGCCGAGCCATGCTGCGCAGCGGCTGGCGGTCGGCACCACGTTCAGCCGCATCTTCGAGCAGGGCGCGGACGGCCAGTGGCAGGGGCTGGGCGTGGACGTGCTGCGCGCATTGGCGGCGCGCGCCGGCGACACCGTCGTGTTCCAGCTGTATCCGTGGCCGCGCGCGCAGGCGATGGTGGAGCGCGGGCAGGCCGATATCCTGGTCGGCCCGTATAAATCGCCGGAACGCCTCAAGCGTTTCGCCTTTCTCGACCAGGCCTTCTACCGCGACCGCATGGTGTTCTATGCGCGCCGCGAGGCCGAGCCAGCGTGGCGCGGCGACCTGATGGCGATGCGGGAGCACAGGATCGCCGCGGTGCGCGGCTGGCATTACGGCGCGCAGTTCGACCTGGCGCGCCCGCAGCTCGATATCAGCGAAGTGTCGCAGCTGGAAAACGGCATGCAGATGCTGGCGCTGGGCCGGGTCGACCTGCTGGCCACCAATGAACGCAACACCGCCGGCTTGATCGACAGCCTGCACCTGCGCGAGTCGCTGGCCCTGTTGTGCCCCGATCTCACGCAGCTGGACGGCTACCTGGCCTTCCCGCCCGATCCCCAATTCAAAGCTGTACGCGACCGCTATAACGCGCTGTTCGCCGAGATGGTCCGTTCGGGCGAGCTGGCCAAGCTGGGCGCGCGCAACGGCGTGCTGGTGCCGCTCAATGACGGCGCAGCGCGCCAGTCCTCCGCGTGCAGCGACAAACACAGGCCCTGAGCATGAAGAAATTTTGTCTGAACTTATCTCTGCTGGCGGCCGCGCTGGCCCCGCTGCTTCCGGCACTGGCGCAGACCGGCGCCAAGTTCGCGCCGATCCCGGTGACCTCGATCTTCCGCCCGGTGCAGCCCAACGGCACGGCCGACGATGCGCTGGCCAGCGGCCGGCTGGTGCAGGGCGTGTATGCGCCGGCCGCGCACGCGAGCAAGCGCTGGCGCATTGCCTTCCTGTTTCCGCACCTGAAAGATCCGTACTGGAGCGGCTGCGCCTATGGCGTCATCAGCGAGGCCAGGCGGCTGGGCGTGGTGGCCGACATCCTGCCCGCCACCGGCTACGACGACCTGCAGGGGCAGGTGCAGAAAATGGACGAGGCCATCGCGGCCAAATACGACGCCATCGTGATTTCGCCGATCAGCCTGACGGCCAACAACCCGTCCATTGTGCGTGCGCGCGCGGCCGGCATTCCGGTGCTGGAACTGGCCAACGACAGCCGCAGCGAAGAGCTGAACCTGAAGGTCACCACCTCGCTGCGCGCGATGGGCATGGAAGCGACGCGCTGGGCCATCCGCGATGCCCAGCAGCGCGGCCTGAAGTCGATCAACATCGCCTTGCTGCCGGGGCCGATGGGTGCGGGCTGGGTCAAAGGCGAGGTGGACGGCACGCGCATCGCGGCGCAGGAGGCGCCGATTGAAGTCAACATCCTCGATATCCGCTATGGTGACAGCGAGCGCGGGCTGCAGTCGCAGCTGGCCGGGCGCATTCTGGACAAGCATGGCAAGCGCCTCGATTACATCCTCGGCTGCACCGGCTGCGCGCCGGCGGTACTGGGGCCGTTGAAGGCAGCGGGATTGAGCGAGAAGGTCCGCGTGGTGGCGTACGACCTGACCGGCGAAATCGCGCATCTGGTACGCACCAGGGAGATTTCCGCAGCCGCCGATACCAAGGGCGTGAGCCAGGCGCGGGTGGCGATCAATGCCGCCGTCAACCTGCTGGAAGGGCGCAGCAAGGAAGCGCCGCATACCATCCTCATCAAGCTGGGCATGCTGGATCAGCAAAACCTGGCCAGCTATCCATTTGATACCTCGGTCGCGCCGGACAACTACAAGGTGGTGCTGTCCTACGACCCGGCCAGGGAATAAGCGTACTGTACGCCACCCGGCGGCCATCTTGCGTTACCCTAGCGCTGCAAGGAAAACCTCAGGAGGTCGTCATGATTCCGGACCACGACCGGCGCCAGCGCGCGCCGCAAACGTCGGACACCGCCGGCTGGCATTCGTATGATTTCATCGTGCGGCAGGCGCTGCAGGTGCAGCGCGAAGTGGGCACGCCCGGTGCGGTGGAACTGTTGCAGAATATGGGGCTCAATCCGCAGGTGATTGCCCGCGTGCTGGGCCCCGAGCGCCGCGTGCGCGAGGAAGACTTGCGCTCCCTCGCCGGCGGCGCCTAGTTATTCCCGGTGGTGGAACGGCGCGAACCAGGTCACCAGGAACGACGGGATGGTGGCAGCCATCACCAGCCAGAAGTAGTGCACATAGCCGAGCGCCTGCTGCAGGTGGCCGCTGACCACGCCGGTCACCATCATGCACAGGCCCATCAGGCCGGTGCCGAAGGCGTAGTGGGTGGTGGTGTATTTGCCGGGTGCCAGCTGCTGCATCAGGTAGATCATGAAGCCGACCGAGCCGAAGCCGAAGAAGAACTTCTCGACCGCCACGCCGGCGGAGATGACCATCAGGTTGTCCGGCTGGTAAATACTCATCAGCAGGAACGTCACGTTCGGGATGTTGACCGCGCAGCACAGCGTAAACAAGGTCTTTTGCAGCCCGCGCCGCGCCACGAAGATGCCGCCCAGGAGAGAACCCAGCAGCACGGCGATCAGGCCGTAGGTGCCGTAGATCAGGCCCAGCATTTCATTCGACAGGCCCAGGCCGCCCTTGGCCACCGGGTCGACCATGAAGAACGGGCCGATTTTTTCCAGCAGGCCGATACTCAGGCGGAACACGAAGGCAAAGCCCACCATCAGCCACACGTCGCGCTTCTGGAAGAAGGTGACAAAGGAATCCTTGAGGATGAAGGCCGCTTCGTTGACCGACTTGGGCGCGTTCTCGGCTTTGGCGCCTTCCGGCATCACGCGCATGTGCCACAGCGCGCACACGATGATGATGGCGGCCACGATGAAGAAGATGATGCGCCACGAATCGATCCACTCCGGACCGAACACGCCGGCCTGGTGCTTGAAGTAGTGGGTGTGCAGCCAGCCGCTCAGGTACACCATCCCACCCGAGGCGACGATGGGGCCGATGTTCCAGCTCAGGCTCTGGATGCCGCAGAACAGCGACTGGGTCTTGGTGTCGAGCGCGGTGACGTACACGCCGTCGGAGGCGATATCCTGGGTCGCGCCCACCAGCGACAGCACGCCGAACAGGAACACCATGATCACCATGTAGTCCGGCAGCGACATCGCCAGCGCCACGGCGGCAAAGCCGGCGCCGACGATCAGCTGTGCGGCCAGCACGAAGAATTTCTTGGTACGGTACATTTCCACGAACGGCGCGAACAGCGGCTTGATGGTGTAGGCCAGGATCAGGTAGCTCGCGTATTGCGCGGCCTGGCCGTTGTCCATGCCGAGGTTCTTGAACATGATGGAGGTCACGCTGGTGAGCATCATGTAGGTCAGCGCCATGGCGAAGTAGCCGCTCGGCACCCACAGCATCGGCGTGCCGCGCGCGAACATGGCGCGGAACAGCGACGGCGGCGTCGCGCCGGGCGACTGCTGGTCTTGCGGCGGTTGCGGCTCGTTCTGCACGGCGGATTGTGCGGTGGTCATAGTGTCGTCCTCTGGTTCTCGTATCGGAGTGTAGCACCAGCTCTGCGGCCGGCTTGAACGGTTGCCTCCGGTCCTGTTGCCAGGGCCGGAGGCGGTACTGCTGTTGCGTTGCTCAGGCGGCGTGCGCGGTCTTTTGCGGACGCTGTTGGATCAAGTAGTCGCGATACCACAGCGCGCTGTGCTTGAGCGTGCGCTTCTGCGTTGCGTAGTCGACGTGGACGATGCCGAAGCGCTTGGCGTAGCCCGAGTTCCATTCAAAGTTGTCCAGCAGCGACCACAGGAAGTAGCCCTGGATGTTCACGCCCTGCAGGCGGGCGTCGTTCAGCGCCTTCAGGTGGCGCTTGACGAAATCGATGCGCGCTTCATCCGGTACTTCGCCGTTGACGATGGTGTCCGGATTGGCCATGCCGTTTTCGGTGATGTAGATCGGCGGCAGTTCGTAGGCGGCGTGCAGTTTGAGCAGCAGTTCGGTCAGGCCGTCCGGATAAATTTCCCAGCCCATGTCGGTCTTGCCCAGCTTGCACTCTGGCTGGCGCGGCGGCACTTCGGTCGAGCAGAAGGCGCGGAAGTAGTAGTTCACGCCGAGGAAGTCGATCTTCTGGTGCGCCACTTCGAGGTCGCCCGGCTGCACCACCGGTGCGTTGTCGCCGTGGACCTTGAGCGCGTACTCAGGGTATTTGCCTTTGAAGATAGGGTCCATGAACCATTCGACCGAACGCGAATATTCGAACTCGGCGGCGGCCTTGTCGGCTTCGCTGTCGGTGGCCGGGTCAGCGGTCCACTGGTTGAGCACGATGCCGAGCTGGGCCGAGCTGCCGACCTTGCGCATGGCGCTCATGGCCAGGCCGTGCGACAGCACCAGATGGTGCGATACCTGGATCGATTGTTTGAGGTCGGCCACGCCCGGCGCAAACTGCGCGTTGCCGTAGCCGAGGTTGGCCGTGCACCACGGCTCGTTGTGGGTTGCAATCGTTTTCACGCGATTGCCGAAGCGGCGTGCCACCTCGGCCGCGTACTCGGCGAAGTGGTAGGCGGTGTCGCGGTTGAGCCAGCCGCCTTCGTCCTGCAGGCCTTGCGGCAGGTCCCAGTGGTACAAGGTGATGTGGGCGGCGATGCCCTTGCTTTCCAGTTCCTTCAGCAGGCGGTCGTAGAAGTCCCAGCCGGCCTCGTTCCACGCGCCTTTGCCTTGCGGCTGCACGCGCGACCAGGCCATCGAGAAGCGGTAGGCGTCTACGCCCAGGCTGGCCATGATGGCCACGTCTTCGGGGTAGCGATTGTAGTGGTCGCAGGCGACGTCGCCGTTGGTGCCGTCGATGACTTTGCCGGGGGTGTGGCTGAAGGTGTCCCAGATCGATGGGCCCTTGCCGTCGGCGGTGGCGCCGCCTTCAATCTGGAATGCACTGGTGGCGACGCCCCAGGTGAACGAGGGTGGGAATTGCGTGAAATCGGTCATTTTTTAATAAGTTTGTCAGGATCGAAATGGAGGGCATTGCCACGTTTGAAAACGATTTCACGCCTCAGGTGTCGATTAGACCTCAACTGCCTGCGAGTGTCAATCGATTTGGAAAAACAAGGGGTTAAGCCTGATATAATGCCGCCTCACATAATTTACGACGATCTTTCATCATGTCTTCCGATACGCCTAAAGACGCCCCAGCGCGGGCCATGCTGTACGACCCGACCGAACACCGCATCCGCAGCTTCGTCACCCGTGCCGGCCGCCTGTCGACCGCGCAGGCGCGTTCGCTGGAAGAACTGGGCCCGAAGTTCCTGATCGAGTACGAGAAAGCGCCGCTCGATTATGAAAAGGCCTTTGGCCGCAAGGCGCCGGTGGTGCTGGAGATCGGCTTCGGCATGGGCGGCACCACGGCGCACATCGCCGGCGTGATGCCGGAGAAGGACTTCATCGGCGTGGAAGTGCATACGCCGGGCGTGGGCAGCCTGCTGAAATTGATCGGCGAGCAGGGGCTGACCAACCTGAAGGCGATCCAGCACGATGCGGTGGAAGTGCTGAACTTCATGATCCCGGATGGTTCGCTGCACGGCGTGCACATCTACTTCCCGGACCCGTGGCACAAGGCGCGCCACAACAAGCGCCGTCTGATTCAGGCTCCGTTCGTCAAGCAGCTGGTGCAGAAGCTGGAAGTGGGCGGCTACATTCACCTGGCCACCGACTGGGAAGACTACGCGGTGCAGATGCTGGAAGTACTGAGCGCGGAAGAGGGCCTGCAGAATACCGCTGATGGCTACGCGCCGCAGCCGACCTATCGTCCGCTGACCAAGTTTGAAAACCGCGGCCTGAAACTGGGCCACGGCGTGTGGGATCTGGTGTTCACCAAGAAGTAATCACTTCGGCAGCGCTGCGTTGCGCAGTGCTGCATCGATGCGCTGCATCGTCTCATCCGGCGTCGCCCTGGTGCACCACAGGCGGCGCTCGTCGTAGATTTTTTCCGATAGCTTGCCTTTGCCGTCGCGGCCCGGCAGATCCACCCACGCCAGCATGCAGGCCGGCGCTTCGTTCTTTTGCAGGATGACCAGCTGCTGCTTGGCCGGCGTGCTGCGCAACCGGTAGGCAATGTGCGCGGCACTCAGCGCGCTCGTCACCGTGTCGATGGCCGGGCCACGCGGCACGCCGCGCTCGGTGTAGTGATGCGGCGGGCGCTCGTTGTAGTGCACCACCAGCGGCGGCTCTGCGGCGGGTGCCGATGCAGCGGCCATCAGCAGCGCGGCAGCGGGCAGGCGGGCCATCATTTTTCCAGCGGCTCCACGTCCAGCACCACCACGTACTGCAGGCGCTTGCCTTCCCACAGCGCGCCGCCGCGTACTTGCGCGTCGGTGGTGCTGAGCTGGCCGGCGGCTTCCTTCTTGCGCAGCAGTTCGCGGAATTTGATCGACGCCTTCTGCGAGAGATAGCCCACCATGCGGCCATCGATAAACACCGCCACCGCCTCGTTCTCGTAGGCGTTATGATCGTCCGGCATCAGCGTCGCCACATACTGCGCGGCGGCCGCGCGCTCGCCATGTTCTCCTGCCAGCGCTTTGAGCGTCGGCTGGTAACGCGACTCCGTCATCACCTCCACCATGAAGCGCCCACCGTCCGACCAGTGCAGCGCAGGTGCGGCATCCGGCAGCTTGGGCTCATACGGCACACCGCTCGGCAGCGGCAACGGCTGCGGCTTGTTCGGATTGGTCTTGATAATCGCGTACACCACGGCCGCCGTGGCGAGGATGATCAACAGGGAAATGGCGAAAGTCATGGCGCGTCTGATTACACAAAGGCCGCTATCTTACCGCATGCCTTTAGCCTGATAGACGATTTTCCCGCCCACCACCGTCTGCAGCACCTTGATGTTGGCAATGTCCTCGGCCGGAATCGTGAAGAAGTTCCGGTCCAGCACAATGAAGTCCGCCAGCTTGCCCACCTCCAGCGAACCAGTGAGCGTCTCCTGGCGCAGCGTGTAGGCCGCATTGAGCGTGATCGCCCGCAGCGCCGCAGCACGCGGCAGGCCCGGTTGATTGGTTAGCGTGCCTTCGTACTCCTTGCCGGCGTTGGGCGCCGCAGTGCGCGTGACGCCGACCTTCAGCGCGAACCATTCATCAAGCGGATCGACCGGCCAATCGCTGCCATACGCGATGCGCGCGCCGGCGTTGAGCAGCAGCGCCTGCGGTTCCACCAGCGCGTAACGCTTCGGCCCCATGTAATCCTTCAGCGCGCCCACCGTATCCGGCGCCGGCTTGGCCCACTGGAAGGACAGCACCGGCGTCACGTCCAGCTGCGCAAAGCGCGGATAGTCTTCCGGTGCGACGATTTCATCGTGTGCCAACGCCGGCCGCATGCGCTTGCCCTCCGGCGTCTTGCGCAGGTCGGCGATGGCGTCCAGCGATTCGCGCACCGCGCGGTCGCCATCGACGTGGATGTGCGCATCGATGTGCGCATGCGCCAGTTCATTCAGCGTGGCGCGCAAGGACTCCGCCGAGAAATAGCTGGGCGGTCCATTATGCGGGCCCGGTTTCCAGTCCGGCTTCTCCGGCGTGCCCTTGTTGACCAGGTAAGGATCGATCATGGCGCCAGTGAAGGCTGGCGCCGAAATCACGCCGTCCATGAACAGCTTGGCGTGGCGCACCTGCATCGATGGCGCAACCTTGGTCGGGCCTTGGTCGAACTGCTTCTGTTGCTTGAGCAGCTCCGCCACCGCGCTTTGCGGCGTCGCGCCTTTATCAAGATCGATCAGCACCGCGAAATGCGCGCGCGCCGTCAGCTTGCCCTGCTTGTGCAGGTCGGCGAAGGCGGTCATGGTTTCTGGATCGGTGTAGGCGTCGAGGAAGGTGGTGATGCCTTGCTGGCGCATTGCCGCCAATGCCGCCTTGGACGCAGACAGATTCTCGGCCACCGTCAGCGGTGGCAGCAGGTTCATGGCCAGATCTTGCGCCGCGTCTTCCAGCAGGCCGGTGGCGTTGCCCTTGTCGTCGCGCGTGATGACGCCGCCGGCGGGATTCGGCGTATCGCGCTCGATCTTGGCCAGCTTGATGCCCTTGGAATTCAACAACGCCGAGTGGCCGAACGAGGAGCGCACGATGATCGGCCGTTCGGTCTTGAGCGCATCCAGCGTGGCGGCGGTGGTTTCCACGCCATCCGGCAGCATCCCTTGCTGAAACCAGTTCACCACAACCAGCCAGCGTTCCGGCCCGGACTTTTTATCCTTGTCGATACACGCCTGGATGCGCGACTGGAACTGCGCCACCGTCAGCGGCTCATAATTCAGGCTGCAATTGAGCAGACGGCTGCCGCCCGATTGCGGATGCATGTGGGCGTCGACCAGACCAGGCATCAACATGCGGCCCTGCAGGTCAAGCACCTCGGTCTTCTTGCCGGTGAGGGCTTTCACGCCGTCGTTGTCGCCGACGTAGACAATGCGGCCGCCGCGCACGGCCAGCGCCTGCTGCACGCTGTCTTTGGCGTCCACCGTGTAGACGTAGCCGTTGCGGTAGACCGTGTCGGCCGGCTTGTCGGCGGCGCCGGCGTTGGCGGCGATCAGTGCTGCTGCTAAGACGAGGCGTTTCATGCGGTCGGTCCCAGTGAGTTCGATGGGTGATCTTACCTTGCTTGTATCAGATCGATCAACGCGCGCAGCTTGGGGGCTTGCTGCGCGCGGCACGGGAAGTACAGGAACAGTCCCGGCTCCGGCAGCGCGTGCGACGGCAGCAGCCATTGCAGCGCGCCGCTGTCGATGTGCGGTCGCGCCAGTGGTTCGAACAAATAGGCGATGCCGACGCCGTCCAGCGCCAAGTCGAGCGCGAACAGCGGATCGCTGACGCGGCAGCTGCCATCGACCGCCACCGCCACCGTGGCCTTCTTGTCGAGGAACTCCCAGGCATAGACGACGCCGCGCCGCAGCAGGCGGTAGCCGATGCAATTGTGCTTGCGCAGATCGGCCAGCGTGTGCGGCGTGCCGGCGCGCTGCAGGTAGGCCGGCGAGGCAACGGCGATGGCCTTGAACGGTGGCGTCAGGCGTATCGCCACCATGTCCTCGGCGATCATCTCGCCGAGGCGCACGCCGGCGTCGTAGCCGCCAGCCACGATATCGACCAGCGAATCGTCGCTGGTGACTTCCATCGTCAGCTGCGGATGCCTGGCCGCCAGTTGCGCCATCAGCGCACGCAAGGCCAAGGGGCCGGCAATGCGCGGCGCGTTGATGCGCAACACGCCGCTGACTTGTCCGCGCGCGGCGCGCAGCTCGCTGGCCGCTTCGTCGATGGCGTCCAGCGCCGGCAGGGCGCGGGCCAGGAATTGCGTGCCCGCTTCGGTCAGCGCCACGCTGCGGGTGGTACGGGCGAACAGCGGCTGGCCGAGTTCGCGCTCCACCACCCGCACCGCGTGGCTGACGGCGGACGCGCCCAGTCCCAGCTCGGCGGCAGCGGCGGCAAAGCTGCGGTGGCGGGCGACGGCTGCAATCACGGGCAGGTGGACGAGGAGGCTCATTGATGAATGATTTCGGATAACTTATTCGAACTGCGCTACTTTATCACGCAATAGCAAAAGCGCATCATGGCTCCATCAACCACCCATTCACGGAGAACATCATGCAAAAGCAAGTCTGGTTCATCACTGGCACCTCGAGCGGTTTTGGCGAAGCATTCGCGCGTTATGCACTGTCGCAAGGGCATCGCGTGGTCGCCACGGCGCGCGACACCCGCAAGCTCGAAGCGCTGGTGGCGCAAGCGCCGGACCGGGTGCTGGCGCTGCCGCTGGACGTGATCAAGGCCGGCGCCGCGCAACACGCCATCGACGTCGCGTATGAACGCTTCGGCCGCATCGATGTGCTGATCAATAACGCCGGCTACGGCATCGTCGGCGCGGTGGAGGAGACTTCGGACGCCGACCTGCGCGCCATCATGGACACCAACTTCTTTGGCGCGGTGGACGTGATGCGCGCTGCAGCACCGCGCCTGCGCGCGCAGGGCAGCGGGGCGGTGGTGAATATTTCGAGCCTCGGCGGGCAGCTGTCGATGCCGGGCTTCGGCGCCTACTCGGCCACCAAGTTCGCGCTGGAGGGCATCTCCGAAGCGCTGGCGCTGGAGCTGGCGCCGTTTGGCGTGAAAGTGGTGATCGTGGAGCCGGGCTCCTTCCGCACCAACCTGGCCGGGGCGGCGATGCAGCAGCTGCCGGAGATTGCAGCCTATGCTGACACGGTCGGCGCGACCCGCGACTTCGCACGCGGCATGCACCAGACGCAGGAAGGCGATCCGGCCAAAGCCGCCGCTGCACTGGACGTCGCGCTGCGCGCCGAAGTCACGCCGCTGCGTTTGCAACTGGGGCAAGACGCGGTGGACATGGTGCGCAATCACGCCGAACAAATGCTGCGCGATCTGCACGCATGGTCGGCACTGGCGGCCGACACCCGCATCGACGCTTAAGCGGCGGCGCGGCTGCGGCCCGGCAGCGCGGGCAGGAACGCCAGCAGGTTCCCTGCCAGCACCAGCGCCAGTCCGCCCAGCGCCAACGGCGTCCAGTGATAGCCCTCGTACACGGTGGAGATGGTCAGCGCGACGATCGGGAACAGCACCGTGGAATAAGCCGCGCGGTCCGGCCCGATGCGGCCTACCAGCATCAGGTAGGCGGTAAAGCCGATCACCGAGCCGGGAATCGCCAGGTACAGCAGCGCGCCGAGATAGCGCGGCGACTGCTCCAGCGTGAACGGCATCCCCATCGCCAGCGCCGCCACGCCCAGCGTGGTGGAGCCGATCAGCATGGCCCAGGTGTTGGTCAGCCACGGTGTCAGGCCCAGTCCCAGCGACTGCATGCGGGAGGACAGCAGATTCCCGCACGAGAAGCACAGCGTGCCGCCCAGCGTCAGCGCGAGGCCGAGCAGGGTGTGGCGGTCGCTCCAGTGGCCGGCCATCTGCGGCGCGAACAGCAGTACGATGCCACTCAGGCCGAGCAGCGCGCCGGCCATCACCTGCGGCTTGATCGGGCGGCCGAGGAAAATGCGGCCGTTGATGGCGTTCCACAGCGGCGCGGTGGAGAACACGACCGCTTCGAGGCCGCTGGTCACCCACTGGCTGGCGTAGTAGAAGCACAGGAAGTTCAGACAAAACAGCGCGATGCCCTGCGCGAACAGATAAGGCCAGGCCTGGCGTGGCGGCCACCATTGGCGGCGCGTGAGCAGCAGACCGGCCAGCAGGATGGCGGCGGCGATCCAGAAGCGGTAAGCGATCGACACCGGGGCCGGCACCACGCCCAGTTGGAAAGTAATGGCGATCCAGGTCGTGCCCCAGATCAGGACTGTGAGGAGGTAGAGGAAAATATTCATGCCGCCAGCATGCCGGTTCGGCGGCGCGGCGACTTGTCTGAAATTGCGCATATCGGCGGCCCGCCAGCCCGGGCAGGGCGCTGCGTGCTAGACTTTCCTCCATGTCCTCGCGTGCCAACAACCTGCCAGCCACCTTGCTGTCCGCCTTGCCGGACGGGGAGTTGTCGCATTCCGTCTTCAAGACCATGTCGGAGACCGATGCGCAGCTGGAGCGCTTTGCGTGGCTGGGCGACGAACTGGCGCTGGCCATCTGGCGGCGCGACACGCCGGTGGCCGAGACCAGCTACAACCAGCCGGGCCACCACACTTTGTCCTACTACCTCGACGGCGGTCATCGCACTGAACGCATGACCATGCCGGGCGTGTACGGCGCGCCGAAGCGCCTGTGCACTTTGCCGGACTGGCACGAATCCTCGTGGACCGTGCGCGGCGAGATGCACTTTCTGCACATCTACTTCCTGCCCGAGCACTTCACGCGGCGCGCGGTGGTGGAGCTGGACCGTGAACCACGCGAACTGACGCTGGCCGATCGCACCTACTTCGAGCATGAACGCATCGGCCAGCTGTGCGCCGCGCTGGCCGAGATGCCGTGGGCCGGCCCGGACGCGCAACTGCGCGCCAACGAAGTGACGCATGAAACCCTGAGCCACCTGCTGCTGGCGCAAGCGGCGCCGCTGCAGCAGGCGCGCGTGCGCGGCGGCCTGGCGCCGGTGGTGCGGCGCCGCCTGGCCGACTACATCGAAGTGCATCTGGGGCAGGACATTACGCTGGGTGTGCTGGCGGAACTGGCGTGCCTGTCCGAATACCATCTGGTGCGCATGTTCAAAGTCTCGTTCGGCATGACGCCGTCGGCATGGATCGCCGCGCGCCGCATCGAACGCGCACGCGTGCTATTGAAGACCACGAATCAACCACTGCAGCAAATCGCCGACGCCTGTGGCTACGCCGACCTGAGCCACTTCAGCCACCGCTTCCGCGCCGCCCTCGGCGCCCCGCCGAGCCGCTACCGCAGCATCGTCCTGCCTTAATTCAATTCAGGGTCAGCTCTGTCATTTGGACAGCCGAACCACTTCCTTGATGTAGCTCAATACGCAAATTCAGCCATTTTCACGTATTGAGCAAGATCAAACGTTAGCGCTAGCTGTCCAAATGACAGAGCTGACCCCGGTCTTTTTTCATGCGGCTGAGGCTGATCAAATTCTCCTTGCTCCCGATGGGCGATAGTAAGCGTTCGGCTTATCAAAAGGGGAGACTCTCATGCCATACGTGTATTCCAAAGTTGATGCTCTTGAAGGGCAGCGCTAAAGTGGGAACGCATCAATGTGTCGTTCTTATTCAGCATTACACCGATGCTGGTCCAGCGAGTGGTTGGCGTCAAGGCGAAGCGGTGTTCGGCAACCCGATGATTCGAAAAGGGACGGCGATAGCAACCTTCAAAGAAGGTCGCTACCCGAATGCGAAGCACGGAAATCATGCAGCATTCTTCCTGCGCCAAGGGATCAATGGGATCTATGTGATGGACCAATGGAAAAGCGAAAGAAAGCAGCACGTCTCGGAGCGCTTCCTTGAGTCGCTAGGGAAGAACAAAGATGGCAGTTTCAAGAAACCGAGTAACAATGCCGATGCGTTCTTCGTGATTGAGCACTGATCATGAAAAGTCTGCGCTACCTCCTGCAAGCTTGGCTCGCTACCGTTCCTGCCTACGGATTTCCGGTCGAGCCTACACATATCACCTGTCCGTCAGTCGTTCCGGCGGCCGCGATACAGGTCACTCAGTCCCCCGCCGGTTGGGCGGCGCGGACGTCTTGGGATTTTAAATTGAGTTCAGCGGGTTTTAACAGTGGCCCGCCCGAAAAGCTTGCCGACCTTAAGCCCGATACCGTTGTCGACAAAGGCAAGCGATCAATCGAGACATGGCAGTTCGATCAAGAGGAATTTGCCGATGGTCTTTGGCTGGTATGCGGCTACGGCGGCGCTGCGGGAGAGATCACGCTGGCAAAGCGGATGCAAGCTGGGTACTCATCGTGTTCCGTGAGCTATGGCCCTAGCCCCAAGGCGGGGGCGCGAACGATCGAAATCGCGTGCCGTTAGCGGCGCCTAGTCGTCCATCTCGCTGATCAGCGCGACGATTTCGTCGCCATAGGAAGCGAGCTTTTTCTCGCCGACGCCGGAGATGCCGCGCAGGTCGTCCAGCGCGGTCGGGCGGGCCTTGGCGATTTCGCGCAGCGTGGCATCGTTGAAGATGATGTAGGCGGCGACGTTGTGCTCGCGCGCCGTGCCCATGCGCCACGAGCGCAGGCGGTCGAAGATTTTTTGCTCTTGCGCCGACAGGTCGCTTTCCACGTAGCCCTTCGCGGCTCGGCTCGGCTTGGCCGCCTTGACCGGCTTCTGGTACTGGCGCAGCTGCACTTTCTGCCCGCCCTTGAGCACCGGGCGCGCGGCGTCGGTCAGTTTCAGGGAGCTGAATTGTTCATGGTCGACCGTCAGCAGGCCTAGCGCGATCACTTGCCGCAATATCGCGCGCCATTCCTGCTCGCTGCGGTCGGCGCCGATGCCGAACACGGACAGCGAATCGTGGTGCCACGTTTTAATCCGATCAGTCTCCTGCCCGCGGAGTACGTCGATCACATGGCCGGCCGCAAAGCGCTGGTCGACCCGGTACACGGTCGACAGCAGTTTCTGCACCGGCACCGTGCCGTCGAACGACACCGGCGGAATCAGGCAGGTATCGCAATTGCCGCACGGCCCGGCCTTCTCGCCAAAGTAGTCGAGCAGGCGCACGCGCCGGCAGCTCAGGGTTTCGCACAGGCCCAGCATCGCATCGAGCTTGTTGCCCAGCACGCGCTTGAAAGTTTCGTCGGCTTCCGATTCGTCGATCATGCGCCGCTGCAGCACCACGTCCTGCAGGCCGTAGGCCATCCATGCGCTGGACGGCTCGCCATCGCGGCCCGCGCGGCCGGTCTCCTGGTAGTAGCCTTCGATGCTCTTCGGCAGATCGAGGTGGCACACGAAGCGCACGTTCGGCTTGTCGATGCCCATGCCGAAGGCGATGGTGGCACACATCACGATGTTCTCTTCGCGCAGGAACTTGGCCTGATTCGCCGCCCGCACCGAATGCTCCATGCCGGCGTGGTAGGCCAGCGCGCGCACGCCGTTCTCGTTGAGGAATTCGGCCGTCTCTTCCACCTTCTTGCGCGACAGGCAGTAGACGATGCCGCAATCGCCGCCATGCTCGGTGGTAATGAAGTCCAGCAGCTGCTTGCGGCCATTGGCTTTCTCGACGATCTGGTAGCGGATGTTGGGACGGTCGAACGAGGACACGAATTGCGCCGCATCGTCCAGCTGCAGGCGGTGCACGATTTCGGCGCGGGTTTGTGGATCGGCGGTCGCGGTCAGCGCGATGCGCGGCACGTTGGGGAACTGCTCGTGCAGCACCGACAGTTTGATGTACTCGGGCCGGAAGTCATGCCCCCACTGCGATACGCAGTGCGCCTCGTCGATCGCGAACAGCGAGATCTTCGAATTCTGGAACAGGTTGAGGCAGCGGTCCGTCATCAGCCGCTCGGGCGCCACGTAGACCAGGTCGATCTCGCCGGTGCGCACCAGCCGTTCGATGCGGCTCGCTTCTTCGTATGACTGGGTGGAGTTCAGGAAGGCCGCGCGGACGCCGACTTCTTCCAGCGCATCGACTTGATCCTGCATCAGCGCGATCAGCGGCGACACCACCACGCCCACGCCGTCGCGCAGCAGGGCCGGAATCTGGTAGCACAGCGACTTGCCGCCGCCGGTCGGCATCAGGACCAGCGCATCGCCGCCGCCAGCGACGTGGCTGACAATTTCCCCTTGGTGTCCGCGGAAGGCTGGATAGCCGAACACGGTTTGCAGCAAGTGGAGAGCGCGTTCGTTGTGGTCCTGATGATTCATGATACTGCTACTGCTTTACAGAAAAGTGGTTAGTCGGCCCAGAGAATAACGCCAGTGTAACCGGTCACCAGCACCAGCAGGCCAAAAGCGATGCGATACCAGGCAAAAATCGTGAAAGTATGAGAAGCGACATAGCGCAGCAGCCAGCGCACGCAGAAGAACGCCGAGATGAACGCCGACACGGTGCCGATGGTGAACATCGGCAGGTCCGACGCCGCCAGCAGGTCGCGCGCCTTGAACAGCGAGTAGGCGGAGGCGATCAGCAGGGTGGGAATCCCCAGCAGGAAGGAAAACTCGGTCGCGGCCTGGCGCGAGAAGCCGAACATCATGCCGCCGATGATGGTGGAGCCGGAGCGGCTGGTGCCCGGAATCAGCGCGAAGGCTTGGGCGATGCCCATTTTTAATGCATCGAGCGGTGTCATGTCATCGACCGAATGCACGCGCACGGACACCGGATTGGCGGCCACGTGGCGTTCGACGATCAGGATGATGATGCCGCCGACGATCAGCGCCAGGGCCACCGGCACCGGCTTGAACAGGTACTCCTTCAGCACCTTGCCGAACGCCAGGCCGAGCAGGGCCAGCGGCAGGAAGGCGATGGCGATATTCAGGGCAAAGCGCTGCTGCTTGCGGTCACTGGTCAGTCCGGTGGTGACCTTGGCGATGCGGGCGCGGTATTCCCAGCACACGGCGAAGATGGCGCCGGCCTGGATCACGATTTCAAACACATTGATTTTCTCTGTCATGCCCTGAAAGCCCAGCAGGTGCTCGGTGAGGATCAGGTGGCCGGTGGAGGAGATAGGCAGGAACTCGGTCAAACCTTCAACCAGGCCCATGATCAGGGCCTTCAGCGCGAGAACAATATCCATGAATTCAGTATTTACGTGCAGTTGGGAAATATAGGGAACGGCAGGGAGGACAACGGGGCGAAGCTTACCACGCCAAAGTTAATCTTTTATGAATCTCACTCAACGGTAATCAACGTTACGGGCGAAAAAAAGCCCCCGTGAGCTACCGGGGGCGGAGGTGCGACCAACGGATGGCGTCGCGAGGGAGACTTTGTTTAGAAGGTGACGTCGAGGCGGGCGCCGAAGTAGCGTTGGAAGTCGCGCGGCGGCATCCATTCGGTGGTGTTGACCGCTTTCGGCGTGTTCGGCGCTTTCGGGCTCCAGGTGCCGTTGGCGATGGCGTTGTTCAGGCCGGTCGCGTAGCGCTTGTCGAACAGGTTGTTGACCAGGAAAGTGACCTTGTAGCGGTCCTGCTTGTCCTTGACGCCAACACTCAGGTTGGTGATGCTGTACGCGCCCTGGATGGTGCCCGGATCCTGGTTCAGCGAGAACTGGGTGCGGCTCTGGTAGCGCGTGGAACCGGCCAGGAAGCCGTTGAAGCCGTACGACGGCAGCAGCAGGTCATACTGGCCGCCGAGGTTGACCTTCACTTTCGGCGCGTTCGGCAAGGTTTTGCCAGCCAGGTTCTGCACGAAGGTGTTGTTGTACTTCGGATTTTGCGCGCAGCCCGGTCCCGGCGTGCCGGCGGTGCCGGCTGCATTGATCACGTTGTAGCATGGGCCGTTTTCAAATTCCTGGATGGTGGCCTCGGTGTAGGCGAAGCTGCCGTTCAGTTGCAACGCGCGCGTGACGCGCACATTGCCTTCCACTTCCAGACCCTGCGTGCGCAAGCCGCCGATGCTGTTGAGGCCGGTGCGGAAGGTGCCGTCGTCGTCAAAGAAGCTCGAGGATTGCTGGAAGTGTTTAAAGTTGGTGCGGAACAGCGCCACGCTGAACATGGCGCGGTTGTCCCACAGGCTTTGCTTCCAGCCCAGCTCGTAGCTGGTGGCGGTTTCGGGCGCCACGGCCGGCAGCTTGGCGGTGGCCGACGTGAAGCCCGAGGTCAGGTCGTAGGCCTTGCCCTTGTGGCCGGTGGAGGCCATGGCGTACACCATGGCGTCCTTGTTCAGGCGGTGTTCGAGGCCGAGCTTGTAGGTGCTGCTCTTGTCGTTGTCGGACTTGGTGTAGAACTCGGTCAGGGCCTTGGCTTGCGGCGGCACGGTGTAGCGGCGGAAGTTGTAGCCGGTGTCTTCGTCGTTGTAGCGGGCGCCCACGATCAGGCTGGTGTCGGGGCGGAAGTCCCACGAGCCCTGACCGTAGATGGCTTTGCTGATGTTCCAGGCGTCGGCGCCGTAAGCGGTGCCGTAGGCCTGGATCAGCGGTGCCTTGGTCAGTTCGCGCGTCAGCGCGTTCTTGCCGTACCACAGGCCGGCCACGTAGCGCACTGTGCCCTTTTCCGGCGAGGTCAGGCGGAATTCCTGCGTGGTCGATTTGACGTCGAAGAAGCCGTACTGGTACAGGCCGCCATGCATGCCGGTCGGCTGGCCATTCGGCAACAGCAGGAACGGCAGGATATCGACGTCGGTGTTGTCGTTGTCCTGGTAGTCGTCCATGTGGTATTTGCTGTAGGACGAGATCGAGCTCAGCGTGTGGCCTTGCAATGCGCTGTTCTCGTCGAAGGCCCAGTCCAGCTTGACGCCGGTGCCGGCGTCGTGGAACTTGCCGCCGGTCGGGTAGTCGTTGCGCACGTCGCGGTTGTCCGGGCTGATGTTGATGCCGGCCAGCACCACCGACGGCGGCAGCTGCGGCGCATTGCGGTACAGCGCGCCCGGCGACATCGAGGTGAAAGCGTTGGAGCAGCAGAATTTTTCGGTGCGGTTGTAGTGTGGCGTCAGCGTCAGGGTCAGCTGTTCCAGCGGCTGCCACTCGAGCTTGCCGCTGAGGTTATCGCCCTTGCTGCCGTTGAGCTTCTTGCCGGTGGTGAGGTTGTTGAGCGTGCCGTCGAAGCTGGTCTTGCTGGCGGCAATGCGCAGGCGCAGCGTGTCCGACACCGAGCCACCGGTGCTGAAACCGGCGCGCCATTCGTTGTCGTTGGTGACGTAGGTGGTGGCGTTGGTTTTCCAGGCGCCGCCGATGGGCTTGGTGGTGATGTTGATCGCGCCCGCAATCGAGCTCTTGCCGAACAGCGTGCTCTGCGGGCCTTTCAGTACTTCGATGCGGCCGACGTCGGCCAGATCCTTGAAGGCGCCGGCCTGCATGCCGAGCGGCACGTCATCGACGATCACGGCCACGTCGGCCTCGACGCCGATGCCAAGCGAGAAGGTGCCGATGCCGCGCATGTTGATGCTGAAGTTGCCGGGCTGGGTGCCGTAGGACAGCGTCAGCGCCGGCGACAGGGCCGGCACGTCTTCCAGGTCGCGCACGTTGGCGCGCTGCAGGACGGCGTCGCTGAGGACGGTGATCGAGGCCGGCACGTCTTGCAGGTTCTGCGCGCGCTTGTTGGCGGTGACGACGACGGATTCCAGCTTGCCGTTGTCGGCGTCCTGCGCGGCGGCCGCGCCGGCAATCAGGGTGAGAGCAACCGCAGCCGTGATGAGCCGCAGTTGAGGGTGTTTTGGTTGCATGTGGTGTCTCCTCTTTTATTGATTTGGGTACTTCAACTGGTTTGTGGTAGCGCTTCCATACTTGGGTTTAAAAAAACCGCCGGCCCCTTGCGGGCGACCGGCGGAACTGGAGTTACTGACTGTTGACCTTGAGCGGCGCCTTCAGCTTTTGCGCGTAGCCGCGCACGTAGGCATCCCAGGCGGCGGCGTCGGCAAAGTCGCCGCTCTTGCTCCACCCGGCGCCGAAGTAGTAGACGAAGGGTTGGCCCGGCTGCGCGGTGCCGATGGTCAGCTGCTGGCGGTCGATCACATCGAAGGCTTTGACGCCGGCCGGCAGGATCACGCCGCAACCGATGCTGCCGTCGTCACCGTGGGCCGGTTCCCAGTAGCTGTTGAAGCCCGCTTCACCATCGGCGGTATAGTGGCCCACGCCGTCGCGCTGGACGATGCCAACGCCCACCGTCAACGGCGCCTTGCTGTTGCTGGTGTACTTGGTTTCAACCCGGGTCATGTTGGAGCCGGCGTCGATCGAGAAGCGCTTCACTTCGGAGGCGGTGCGGCCGTTGCCGACGGCGAAGTCGCCGTAGGTCAGCTCGAACACGGCGCGGAGCGGGCCGTCGGCAATCACCTTGTACTTGGTGAAGTTGGACGAGTTATGCAGCTTGCCGTCGGCGACGATGGTGGTGCCGCCGCAGCCGCGGCTCTGGCCCACGCTGTAGTAATCGAGGCCTTCGCCTTCATCATGGTGATACTCGCCGCGCTTGTACCATTTGTCGACCACCGGCGTGCGCACCTTCTTCACCCACACGTCCACGCCGCTGCTGATCAGGTGTTCTTTCGGATCCTTGATGATGGCCGGGCCGTACACGCGGTGCGCGGTGCGGTCGCTCTCCCAGGCGAAATCGTCGAGGCGTTCCGGTACGAAGCGGGCGTGGACTTTCACATCCGCCGGCGGCACTGCCGCAAGACGCTCCGCAGGCAGCACCAGATAGCGGCGCGTTTCGCCCGCCGCCAGATTCACTGGAAACAGGATTTGCTTGCCCATGACTTGCGAGTTGACGATGGCCGAGGTGGCGGCATCCATCACCACCGGCTTGCGCAGGCCACCGGCCAGCGTGGCCTCGGCCAGTTCGTCGCCGCGCACGCCGCCCGTGGGATTGGTCACGCTCACGGTCTGCGGTTTGGCCTTCTCCAGCACGGCCATGCGATACACCTCGCTGCCCGCGAGCAGGAAGCCGCCGACGCCATAGACTTCGGTCAGGTTTTCATCGAACACTTTCGGCGCCAGGCCGATGGGCTGCACGTGCGTCAGCTTGCCGTCGGCCTGCACGTTGGCCACCAGCGCAGTCCACGCTTTCTGCACGGCGGGCTTGAAGGCTTTGGCGTCGAGCAGGCCTTGATTGACGCCCCATGCGAAGGCGTAGGTGTAGAGCGCCGAACCGCTCGATTCCTTCATCGGATAGGTGTCCGGGTCGAGCAGGCTGGCGCGCCACAAGCCGTCCGCCTGCTGCAGCGTGAGCAGCTTGGCCGCCATGTCCTTGTACTGCTGGACGAAGCGCGGACGTTCGGGGTGGTTCTCCGGCAGGTACTGCAGCACGCGCACCAGGCCGCCCATCACCCAGCCGTTACCCCGGCTCCAGTAGACCTTCTTGCCATTGGCTTCGCGCTTGTCGAAGTAGTTGGAGTCGCGGAAGTACAGGTGTTCTTCCTTGTCGTACAGGTAGTCCGACGTGACCCACCATTCGCTGATGGCGAAATCGAGATAGCGCTGGTCGCCGGTGATGGCCCATAGGCGCAGCCACGCCGGCGGCGCCATGTACAGCGCGTCGCACCACGACCAGCGGTCCTGGTTGCCCTTGACGGTGAATTCCAGCGAACCGGTACGGCGGTTGGCGAGGATATCGTCAAAGCTGGCGCGCAGCGGCGCGATCATTTTCGGATCGCGCGTTTGCAGATACAGCTCGGCGTAGGTCTGGCCGACGATGTGATCGTCCGCGTGGTAGTGATTGGGGCCGAGGTTCCAGTTGTTTTTCTCGCCCATGGCGATCATCGCATCGCGGTACTTGCTGCTGCCGGAGATGTTCGCCAGCGCCATGATGCCGTTGTAGCCCACCGCCTGCGTCCAGTCGTCCGGGCGGTGTTTGCTCGGATTGGCCAGCTGCCAGTCGGCGACGCGCTCCATCGCCGACAGTACGGCTTTCGGATTGATGGCGGCCGATGGTGCCGCCGTCTGCACGGACGGCGCTTCGGCTGCAACGGCGGGCGCGGTTTGGAACATGGCTGCCACGGCAGCCAGTACTGCTATGCGAAGGTGCGATGATTTCATGTGGCCTTTGTCTCAGTTTATTTATACATGGGGCCTGCCGTGACAAACGGACCGCCCTGATAAATGGTTGGCTTGTCGTCGGCCGCCGGATAGTCTGCGCTATCGGGGAAGTGGCCGGCGAATTCCGCGGAGCTGTGCTTGGGTACATAGCCCAGGTGCGACGCGTGTTTATTGTCCCACCATTTGGTGGCGTTGTTGGAGGTGCCGAAGGTGATGGTGTGGCCCACGCGCGGCGTGAACAGCGAGCAGCGGATCAGCTCCACCAGGTCGTCGTACGCGAGGAAGGTCACCATCATGCGCGGGTTCTTCGGTTCCGGGAACGAGGAGCCGATGCGCAGGCACACGGTTTCGGTGCCGAAGCGGTCGTAGTAGTAGCGCGACAGCGCTTCGCCAAAGGCTTTCGACACGCCGTAGAAACCGTCCGGGCGCAGCGGCATGCTGGCGTCCACCAGTTCGGTGGTCTTGTAGAAGCCCACCACGTGGCTGGAGCTGGCATAGATCACGCGCTTGACGCCGCACTTGTGGACTGCCTCGTACAGGTGGTGCAGGCCGAGGATGTTGGCGTTCATGATCGGCTCGAACTTGTCTTCGACCGAGATGCCGCCGAAGTGCAGTACGGCGTCCACACCTTCCATCATTTGCATGACCTTATCGCGGTCGCCCAGATCGCCGATGACGATTTCCTCGCCTTCGCCGGCCGGGCCGAGGTCCTTGACGTCGTTCAGGCGGACGACGTCGGCCCAGGCCTTGGCGCGCTCGCGCAGGACAGTACCGAGGCCGCCGCCGGCGCCGGTCAACAGGATGCGTTTGAATGGTTTGGTAGTAGTCATGGGTGTTTTTCTTCTTGAGTTAAACGTTTAATCTAAAGTGTATTACATTCTGATTTACTCGAGTAGAAAAATCAAATATTATCTGTAAAACGTTTTCCAATAACAACCGAGACACCATGAAATTCCTCCCCACGACGACCGCCGCGCTGGTGGCGGTGCTGGCCTGCGCGCCGGCATCGGCCGCCGCACCGATGAACCGCACCGTTCAAGACAACGCTTATCAACAACTGGACTACTTCTTCGCCAAGCTGGTGGCGGAACGCGAGGGCATGGTGCTCGACGGCGCGTCGCCGTTCAAGAGCGGCGACAAATTCTTGCCGGGGAAGGTAGCGGCGGGCCTTGGCCATGTGCTGCTCAACACCGCTAAAGACGATCCGTCACTTGAGCGCAAGCTCAAAGAGTATCGCGACATTGCCGACATGACGGTCGGGATGGACAATCACACCTGGGGCATCTACTACTACATCGGCACGCTGGTGAAGCTGAAGGAAGCGGGCCTGCTGGAGCGCGCCATCAGCCCGGCCACGCTGGAGAAGCTGCGCAAGCAGCTGGACTGGCGCGCCTTCGTCACGCCGCAGTGGGACCTGATCAACCTGCCCACCAATTACTACGGCGTCGCATTCAGCATCGCACGCCTGCGCATGATGATGGGATGGGAAGACGACAGCGCGGGCAAGGTGCTGCTGGAGAAGATGCTCACCCATTACAAAAAATATTCCGGCACGTTTGGCTTCTCCGACGAGACGGACGGCGAAGGGCGCTTCGACCGCTACAGCATCCTGCTGATCGCCGAGATTTGCGAGCGTTTCCTCGAAACCGGTCTGCAGCCGACCGACGAATTGAAAGGCTTGCTGCGCAAGGCGGCCGATATCGCGCTGAACGTCGCTAATGAAGATGGCCAGGGCTTCAGCTTCGGCCGCAGCCTCGGGCCGTATGGCGAGACGGCGCTGATCGAAATCCTGTCGGTGTCAGCCTACCTCGATGTGCTGACGGCGGAAGAGAAGCAGTATGCGTATGCCTTCTCCTCGCGCATCGCGGAGCGCTACATGAATTTCTGGTACGACCCGGCCATGCATTCGCTGGACATGTGGGGCAAGGGCCGCCGCACCGACACCTATCGCGGCAAGCACCGCATCCTCGGCGAGAACTTCTCGCTGCTGCATCAGCTGATCTACACCAACGAGACGTGGAACAAGGCTGGCTTCAAGGATGTGCAGCCGAAGGCGGACCTGCAGGCGTGGCTGGACAAGAACCGTCCGCAGTTCAGCACCACCACCTTTGCGCAGGGCGAGTACGACCGCGCGCTGTCCATCTTCCGCGATGGCCCGCATGTGGTGAGCCTGAACATGATCAACGGCGGCGTGAGCCAGCATGACAACAGCCCGTATTACCCGCTGCCGTTCGCGCCGGGCATCGTCTCCGGCGTGGCCGACAGCGGTGGCGCGCACGCCCAGCTGCTGCCGAAGTTCACGATGGCCGACGGCGCGCAGCTGATCGGTGCGGCGTGGATCAAGGATATCAAGACCGGCAAGGATGGCAAGCGCTACACCGTCTCATACCGACAGGACGAGTTGGACCGCCTTGGCAAGAAAGGCCCGCAGAAAGACGCGCGCATCAAGCTGCGCACCACCTACACGCTGGAACATGGCATGATGACGCGCACCGACGTCTACACGCCGGTGGGCACTCAGGAGGTGGCTGGCGTGACGCTGGAATTCGCATCGTTCTCGGATCAGGCTACGATGAAGGGCAATACCGTCACCTTCGCGCAGGGCAGCGTGAAAGAGTACAGCGTGAGCGGCTTGCAGCAGTGCGCAGCGGCGCCGACCAACGGCAGCAAGGATTTCATGGCGCCGTACGGCCCGATGAAAACACTGGTCACCTGCAGCACCGGCAAGCTGACCATGAAAGAACCATTGACGATCAAGTGGACCATCAAATACCAATAAAAGGAGACATGGATGCGACAGATGTGGAAGCAGCTGCTGTTAGCAAGCTGCCTGGCCGCGAGCTTTGCGGCGGCAGCGCAAGATGACCAGGCGCCGGGACAGGCGCAAGCCAACAAGGGTGCCGGCGCCCGCGCCGAACTGGCCAAGCAGCCGCCCACGCTGCAAAACATCTATGGCCGCCAGCACTTGTCGCTGAACGGCCGCTGGCACTACATCATCGATCCATACGAAACGGGCTTCTACAACTATCGCCGCCAGCCGTTCGACCAGTCGCCGAGCGGCGCGGGCGGCTACTATGACGACCGCAAGCCGAAGGACAAGGACGATGCGGTCGAATACAACTTCGACAGCTCGCCGACGATGGCGGTGCCGGGCGACTGGAATTCGCAAGCGGCCAAGCTGGAATTCTACGAAGGCACGGTGTGGATGCGGCAGAAATTCAATGCCACGCCCAAGGACGGCAAGCGCTACTTCCTTTACTTCGGCGCGGTCAATTACGAGTCGCACGTCTACCTGAATGGCAAGAAGCTCGGTAGCCACAAGGGCGGCTTCACGCCGTTCCAGTTCGAGGTGACGGGCCGCCTGCTGAACGGCGAGAATACGGTGGTGGTCAAGGCCGACAACACGCGCCATCAGGACGATATCCCGACCGTCAACACCGACTGGTGGAACTACGGCGGCATTACGCGCGACGTGCTGCTGGCCGAAACGCCGGATACTTACATCGAGGATTACCAGATCCAGCTGGCGAAAGGCGATATGGGCCGCATCGAGGGGCACGTGCAGCTGGCCGGCGCAAAGCGCGCGCAGGACGTCACCATCTCCATCGCGGAGCTGGGCGTGAAAACCACCGTGCGCGCCGACGCCAATGGTCGCGCCGCCGTCAGCATCGCGCTGCCGAAGAATAAGGTGCGCTACTGGTCGCCGGAAGATCCGAAGCTGTACAACGTCACCATCGCCGGCGCGACCGACACGCTGACCGACCGCATCGGCCTGCGCAGCATCGAGACGCGCGGCCACGATATCCTGTTGAACGGGAAGTCGGTGTTCCTGCGCGGGATTTCGCTGCACGACGAGAACCCGTTGATTCCGGGCCGCCTGCGCGGCGAGGGCGATATGCGCATGATGCTGCAATGGGCCAAGGACATGAACTGCAACTACGTCCGCCTCGCGCACTATCCGCACAGCGAGGAGATGATCAAGCTGGCCGACGAAATGGGCCTGCTGGTGTGGGCCGAGGTGCCGGTGTACTGGACCATCTCGTGGGAGAAGCCGGAAGTCTACGCCAACGCGGCACAGCAGCTTACCGACCTCGTGGTGCGCGACAAGAACCGCGCCAGCGTCATCATCTGGTCGATCGGGAACGAGACGCCGGTGAGCCCTGTGCGTACCGCCTTCATGGGCAAGCTGGCCGATACCGTGCGTTCGCTGGACCGCACCCGTTTGGTCGGCGCCGCGCTCGAAGTGCATCGCAGCGGCGACGTGGTGACGGTGGAGGATCCGCTGGCGGAGAAACTCGATCTGGCCAGCTTTAACCAGTACGCTGGCTGGTACTGGTCCAACAACAAGGAGATGCTGAAGTTCTCCTTCAAGGTCAATTACAACAAGCCAGTGCTGGTGACGGAGTTCGGCGCCGATGCGCTGGGCGGCTACCACGCGGACAGCGACACCAAGTGGAGCGAGGAGTATCAGGACCAGCTGTACAAGAACACCTTCAAGCTGCTGGATGCGATTCCCGGCCTGCGCGGCATGACGCCGTGGGTGCTGACCGACTTCCGTTCGCCGCGCCGCCCGCATCCCTACTTCCAGGACTACTGGAACCGCAAGGGTCTGATCTCTGAGACCGGCAAGAAAAAACAGGCCTTCTACACGCTGAAGTCCTACTACGAACAGAAGCAACAACAATACAAATGAAGACACTGAAAATTGCCGCGGCCATCAGCGCCGCCCTGGCGCTGTCCGCTCACGCGCAGGACGCGCAAATCGACCGCAAGGTCACGGAACTGATGAAGCAGATGACGGTGACCGAAAAAGTCGGCCAGCTGCACCAGCTGTCCGGCCGCCAGTTCACCGGCCCTACCAGCAGCAATTACGCCGACAAGCTGGCCGATATCCGCGCCGGCAAGGTTGGCTCGATGCTGAACGTGACCGGCGTGGCTGACACGCGCGAGATCCAGGCGCTGGCGTTGAAGTCGCGCCTGAAGATTCCGCTGTTGTTCAGCCTTGACGTTATCCACGGCTACAAGACGGTGTTCCCGGTGCCGCTCGGCGAAGCGGCGTCGTGGGACATGGAGGCGATCGAGCTGTCCGCTCACATCGCGGCGAAAGAAGCTGCTGCCGCCGGCATCCACTGGACCTTCGCACCGATGGTGGACGTGGCGCGCGATCCGCGCTGGGGCCGTGTGATGGAGGGCGCGGGCGAGGATACTTACCTCGGTTCGCAAATCGCCGCCGCGCGCGTGCACGGCTTCCAGGGCAAGCAGCTGGGCGCCACCGATTCGGTGATGGCCACCGCCAAGCACTTCGCTGCCTACGGCGCGGCGATCGCGGGCCGCGACTACAACGCGGTCGACATGAGCGAGCAGCAGCTGCATGAGGTGTACCTGCCGCCGTTCAAGGCCGCCTCCGATGCGGGCGCTGCGACCTTCATGAATTCGTTCAATACGCTGAACGGCATTCCGGCCACCGGCAACGCCATGCTGCAGCGGGATATCCTGAAGGGCGCCTGGAAGTACAAGGGCTTCGTGGTCAGCGACTGGGGTTCGGTGCGTGAGATGGTGCCGCACGGGTATGCGGCCGATCTGTCGGACGCCGCCGTCAAGGCCATCAACGCCGGCAGCGACATGGATATGGAAGGCTATGCCTACACCGCGCATCTGGAAGCCGCCGTCAAAGCCGGCAAGGTGAAGATGGATGTGCTGGACGACGCGGTGCGCCGCGTGCTGACCAAGAAGTTCGAACTGGGCCTGTTCGACGATCCGTACCGCTACTCCGATGCGGCGCGCGAGAAGGCGGTGCTCGGCGATGCGTCGCACCGCGCCGCCGCGCTGGACGTGGCGCAGAAATCTATCGTGCTGCTGAAGAACGAGAACAAGCTGCTGCCACTGTCGCGTGACAGCAAGCGCATCGCCGTGATTGGCCCGCTGGCCGATTCGCAGCGCGACCTGGAAGGCGGCTGGGTGGTGAATGGCGAGCGTGCCAAAGTGGTCAGCATCGTCGAAGGCATCCGCAGCCACGCCGGCAAGGCGCAGATCAGCTACTCGCAAGCCTGCGCGCCGGGCTGCATCAGCAGCGCAGGCTTTGCCGACGCCGTCGCCACCGCAGCGCGTTCGGACGTGATCGTGCTGGCGGTGGGCGAAACGTGGGACATGAGCGGCGAGGCCAAATCGCGCACCGATATCACTTTGCCGGGCCAGCAGGAGGCGCTGTTCAACGCGCTGAAAGCTACCGAAAAGCCGATCGTAGTGGTGATGCTGGCGGGACGTCCGCTGGTGTTCAACACCATCGCCGACCAGGCCGACGCTATCGTCTACGCCTGGTTCCCCGGCAGCGAAGGGGGTAACGCGGTGGCCAATGTGCTGTTCGGCGATTACAACCCTTCCGGTAAATTGCCGATCACTTTCCCGCGCAGCGTCGGGCAGATTCCGATCTCCTATGCGCAGTACAACACCGGCCGTCCGGTGCTGGATGAGAAGAACATCGTGTACCGCTCGGCCTACATCGATTCCGTCAACACGCCGCGCTACGCTTTCGGTCATGGCCTGAGCTACACCGATTTCAAATACAGCGGGATGGCACTGAGCAGCGCCATAATGGCAGGCGCGCAGAAGGTGACGCTGTCGTTCGATTTGTCCAACAGCGGCAAGGTGGAAGGCACGGAGATCGTGCAGCTCTACCTGCGCGATATGGTGTCGTCGGTGGTGCGGCCGGTGAAGGAGTTGAAGGGCTTCCAGAAAGTACGCCTGAAACCGGGCGAGGCGCGCCGCGTCAGCTTCACCATCGACCGCGACACGCTGTCCTTCTTCAACCGCGATTTGAAGTGGGGCGCGGAGCCGGGCGAATTCAAGCTGATGGTGGGCAGCGCCTCGGACGATATCCGCCTTGAAAGCACGCTGCAGCTGACCCGCTAGCTCAGCGCAGCTTGAGGATCTTCGGCAGTTCGCCGGCTTTATCCAGCGCGTCGATGGCGCTGTTAAAGTCGGCGACGCTGATGTTGCTCTTGCGGGAGACTGCGCACTTGGCAGATACCTCGTAGACCGTTAATACGTGGTAGCCGGCTGGCATGCGGCCTGCTCTGACCTGCTTGTCGAGCACAGTGCGCGGCACTACCATGTAATCGAAACGTCCCGCCAGCCACTTGCGCACCGATAGCGCGCTCGATGGCGCGTCATCGCGGAGGTAGTCCTGCCCCAGCGTCTTTTCCAGTTCGGGATAGCGGAAGCCCAGCACCGTGCCGAGGCGTTTGCCGCGCAAATCGGCCACGGTGGCCGGCGGCTGCGCGCGCGGCGACGACACTACCACTTCGCTGATCGGGATGAAGGCGTGCGTCCAGTCGACGTCCCCCGGCAGCCATTCCGGCAGGTAGCTGCACAGGATGTCGCCGTCGCCATTTTCCAGCGCGGCCATGACGCGGTTGCGCGGCAGCTTGACGTATTGCACGCGCCGCCCGAGCTGGCGCGCCAGCGCGGCGCCCAGCTTGTCCTGGAACACGGTCGGCGGTATGACGGCGCCCAGCATGTCGTCGACTTTTTCCACGTAGCGCAGCGGCGGTTTGTCGGCGGCTTGGGATG